>Ga0180429_10000954_pt1 | contig 24865 bp, 28 predicted proteins | sample SS_ome_FD_132428 | JGI IMG/M metagenome (GOLD analysis project Ga0180429, IMG submission 132428) | Hypersaline lake sediment archaeal communities from the Salton Sea, California, USA - SS_1_S_1 metaG | ecosystem: Environmental > Aquatic > Non-marine Saline and Alkaline > Hypersaline > Sediment ...
CCAGGCTGGTATTTTTTAAATTAATGTACACCCTTAAAAACACTTCGCTGGTAAGATCCTCAGACAGCTCCTTCTGCATGGTCTTGAAATAAAAATACCTGTATATGCGGGGCATTGTCTGTTCATAGATCAATGCAAACCACTTCCTGTCCCCGGTCTTTTTATATTTACTTATATAGTCTTCAATGCTGCTCATCAATGGGTTAATATCCAGAAATATAATTATTAATTGATTATATATCTGGATAGATGATTGTTAAAGCTTCTGGGGCGCAGGCCTGAAAGCATTTCTCATATAACAGACCAATATCCTCCAGTTTAGCGCCAGGTGGAGCAATATGAGTGCTATTATGATAATTGAGCTCCAGTCATGCCAGAGCCTCAGTCCTGACCTGGAGGTTATATCCAGGATAGAAGAAGTTCCGGCAAGGCCGGCCCTTGTGCCTGGACCGGAAGGAAGTATAAGTAGAGTTATTCCCGTCACAATGCTTACCAGTCCTGTCAGGAAAAGCAGTATATCCACTACTAATTTGAATCTTATCTTTATACTCATCTTATGCCTCTTCTATTGCCATTATTTACTTTACCGGTATTTCTGTTTGATTGGTTATCCTGCTCTTGTCCAAAGCATTCGCCGCATCTATCCCCGGAGAACTGTTCTTCATATTCATAGCGGTGCTGCCACCTGTTCTCTCCGCCATCCTGTTCAGAACAGGCAGCATCCTCATTTTCCCTGAGCCTCAGGTTATTCCGGACCCTTTCCTCTTCCCTGTGGCAGTCTTCTCCTTCTTCACAATCCCTGATACCCTGTCCGTGACCTGGACCATAATCTATTACCTGATCCTGCCCGGCATTGACTCTATCAGCCAGGGTTTTTTCCTTCTGGTAGGCATATACAGTCCCAAAAGCGGTGACCGAAAGCACGGCTGTTATGACAATACCTAAAATGATCTTCCTTAACATTTTTCCTCCATCTGTTTTTGTCTTTTTAATATATAACGAAAGACAAGAAAGAAATGTTAGGATATGATAAATCAGATCTCACCGGCAGGCCTGATAATTCTGGAGAAATTGACAATAATGGCAGCAGTAAAATTACTACAGCATATCTGCTAGAATATAATATAGAGATATATAGTCAATATTTTTGAATACGGTATTTTTAATGGAGATTACCCCGGAAACATAGAAAGCAGGCATTTAACCGGGCATCTTAAAGGAGATATATATGCAGAAGTATGATATAGGACTGATAGGACTGGCAGTCATGGGACAGAACCTGGCCCTTAATATGGAATCTAAAGGCTACCGGGCAGCCGTATATAACAGGACAGGCAAGCGTACCGAAGAATTCATTGGCGGCAAAGCAAAAGGCAGGAATATAAAAGCCGCCTATACATTTGAGGATCTTGTTTCCTCCCTTGCCAGGCCCAGGAAAATAATGCTTATGGTAAAGGCAGGAGACCCCATAGATAAGACCATAGAAGCCCTTATCCCCCTTTTATCCAAAGGAGACCTTATAATAGACGGGGGAAACTCCTTCTACAAAGACACTATAAGAAGAAAAAAGTATCTGGCTGAAAAAGATATCCTCTACATAGGCGCCGGGGTTTCCGGAGGAGAGGAAGGGGCTCTTAAGGGTCCCGCCATGATGCCGGGAGGATCAGAGGAGGCATACAGCCTGGCAGCTTCCATATTCGAAGACATATCAGCCAGAGCCGAAGACGGGGTCCCCTGTGTCTCTCATATAGGTCCCGACGGAGCCGGGCATTTTGTCAAGATGGTGCATAACGGCATTGAGTACGGGGATATGCAGCTTATCGGGGAAACCGTATGGGCACTGAAATCCGCCCTGGGCTATGATGCAGAAGCTATTGCAGACATAATGGATTCCTGGAACAGCAATGATGACATACTTTCTTCCTACCTTATAGAGATCACCGGCAATGGCATGAGGGAGAAGGACAAGTCATCTGATAGATACCTGGTGGATGCAACAGCAGATATTACCGGCATGAAGGGGACCGGCACCTGGACAGTGGTATCAGCCCTGGAGCTGCTGGTGCCCATTCCCGCCATAGCCGCAGCAGTATTTTCCCGGGAGATGAGCCAGGATAAGGATATAAGGCTTTCCGTATCTGATAAGCTGAAAATAAGCTCCTCTTGTCATAGCGTAGATCCGGAAGAATTTATAAGGGCAGCCCACGACGCCCTATATATTGCCAAGATATCATCTTATGCCCAGGGATTTGCCCTCATGGAGGCAGCATCAGAAAAATACGGCTGGGAACTTGATATGGGTACTATTGCCGCCGGCTGGAGGGCAGGATGCATAATAAGGGCTCAGTTTTTATCAAGGATAACAGAAGAATATGAAAGTAAAAAGAAACTGGCCAACCTTATGGAAGCTCCTTACTTTTCTGACTTTATTAACAAAAACCTGGCAAGCCTGGCAGCTTTTATAGAAGCAGCTCACAGGTCGGGGGTGCCCACACTGGCTATGGACTCATCTTATGATTATATACTGCAGATGGCTTCCCCTGTTATGGTATCGGCCCAGGCAGCCGCCCAGCAGAGGGACTATTTCGGGGCCCATGGATACTTTAAGCTAAGAAAAGACAGCCCTGAGGTGGAGACAAAGGCTGACGGAAGCTGCCAACAATACCATACAGAGTGGATGGATAAGGATAGGCCGGAAAAGAAGATATAAGATAATATTTAAATGATCAATGATCACATACATTGAGCACAATGGGCGTGATCTGCAGGCCCACACATCACCAGCTCCTCCCCCGGGGACCTAATAATTATTAAAAATTATATTATTAGGATATAATATTGAGAATAATATTGAAATGTTTTGACTCTTCATTGTTTATATGTCAAATAGTTTCCGGAAGGTATAATGGCTTCCATTAATAGGGACGCTAAGGACAATACTACCATAAAAAGCGCGCAGGAAAAAAATTACCGGTATTTTGTGGAACTTGCAAATGAAGGTATATGGGCCATAGATGAGGAGAGGATAACTACATTTGTCAATGACAGGATGGCTGGAATGCTGGGCCTGAGACCAGAAGATATGATCGGGAGGCACGCAGCTGATTTTATGTTTGAAGAAGATATCCCTGCCCATGAAAAAAGGATGCTGGAACGCCGCAGCGGCAGGGATGACAGATATGAACAGAGATTTAAAAAAAATGATGGAAGCCATGTGTGGATGAAAGTATCAGCTACATCCTTAAGGGAGCCTGGAGGTGTTTTCAGGGGCTCTTTCGCCCTGTTTGAAGATATAACGGAAATAAGGCAAAAGACAAGGGAGCTGACAGAAAGCAGGATGGATCTTCTAAGCTTCTTTGATGCTATACCTGAATCTGCGTTCCTGATAGACCCTGAAGGCAATGTCATAACTGCAAATAAAGTGACAGCTGACAGGCTTGGCCGGCCTGTGGAAAAGCTGGCGGGTTCAAATCTTTTCGAACTTGTGCCCGGAGACATTGCAGAGTCCAGGAGAAAGGCTTTAAAAGCCGTTTTAAAAGATAAAAGACCAATGGTTATAAATGATAGCAGGGATGGTTATGAAATCAGAAGCTACGTCTATCCTGTACAAAGCGATAACGGGGAAATAAAAAGAATAGCGGTGATAGCTTTTGATGTAACCGGCTTCAACCAGAGGGAAAGGATGCTTACCAGATTAAACAATGTCCTTGACTCCTTGAAAAAAGTCCAGTCTGATTTCCTTAACAAAAATGACCATAAGTCAGCCTTTAAAAAGCTTCTTGATATAATCGTAGCAGAAACAGGAAGCGAGTATGGCTTTATCGATGAGGTGGTAAGCGAAAAGAAGGGTGTAATATATAAAAGGTCGCTTGCTATTTCAGATATCTCCTGGGATGAGGGGTCCAGAAAGGCTTATGATAGACTGGCCTCTGGCAATTTTGAGTTCAGGAACCTGAATAACCTTGCAGGCCTTCCTGCGACTACCGGTAAGATCGTAATATCCAACGATCCTTTGCGCGACGAACGCGCCGGGGGCATACCCGGCGGCCATCCTGCTATAAAAAACTATATGGGGATACCTGTTAGATCAAAAGGCAGGACAATAGGAGTCATAGGAGTTGCAAATAGGGATGGCGGCTATTCACTTGATGCATTAGGCGATTTTGTGAAACTATTTTTATCCGTATGTGCCGCTATAATCAATTCTTTGAGATCAGACAAGCTAAAGGATAAGTATCTGTTGATGTTAAAGGAAGAAAACCGGAAGCTGGCAGCACTTGAGGAAAAGTTCCAGACTATATCTGATTTCACGCTGGACTGGGAATCATGGATCGGTCCTGACGGTAATATAATATTTACTTCTCCGTCCTGCAGTTCTATCACGGGCTATACTCAGGATGATTTTTACAGCAACAGTTCCCTGCTGTCAGGTATAGTGACAGTTGAAGACGCTCCAGCTTTTAAGGAACACATGGAGGGGCTTTTTTCCAAATGGGGAAAACCTGGTAAAAAGCCGGCAAAGGATTCGGCAAAAATAGAATACAGGATAAACGATAAGGACGGAAAGACGAGATGGGTGGAGCAGCTTTCAAGGCCAGTGCTTAAAAAGAAGGATGGTTTTTCAGGCATAAGAGTATCTACAAGAGAGATAACTGATAAAAAGGCTGCTGAGGACAGGCTTCTTTTCTATTCCTTCCATGACAAGCTCACCGGCCTGTATAACAGGGCATTTTTTGATGAAGAGTCAAAAAGACTTGACACGGAAAGGTACCTTCCCATAAGCATAGTCATGGCAGACATAAACGGACTCAAGCTTGTAAACGATGCATTCGGGCATGACAGTGGTGATGAGCTGTTAAGAAAAGCAGCGGGTATCCTAAAGAAGTCCTGCCGCAGCGAAGATATAATTGCAAGATGGGGCGGGGATGAATTTGTAATACTACTTCCAAAGACAGGGAAAGAAAGAGCATCGCAGATCGTGAGTGATATCAAAAATGTGTCTCTCAGGAATGTAACTTCAAAAATACCTTTGAGTATTTCCCTGGGTTTTTCCATCAAGGAAGACAAGAATGGGGACATATCCAGTATATTGAAGAAGGCTGAAGACCTCATGTACAAAAACAAGCTGCTTGAATCCAAAAGCTCTCACAGCTCCATAATAGAATCGCTTAAAAGGACATTAATAGAAAACAGTGTTGAGACTGAAGAGCATTCAAACAGGGTGTGTAGAAATGCTTTAAAGCTCGGCAAAGTACTTGGCCTCTCGGAAGAAAAGCTTACAGAACTTGAACTTCATGCAGAACTCCATGATATAGGAAAAGTGGGTGTAAGCCAGGAAATACTCATGAAAGAAGGAGAACTGACGCCTGAAGAATGGGAGGCGGTAAAAAGTCATTCGGAGATAGGCTACCGTATTGCGAATTCCACCCCGGTACTTTCAGGCATATCTGAAAACATACTGTGCCAGCATGAATGGTGGGATGGCAGCGGTTATCCCCGGGGGCTCAAAGGTAAAGGGATCCCGCTGATATGCAGGATAGTCGCAGTAGTTGACGCCTTTGACTCAATGATGTCTAAAACACCATATGCTTCCAAAAGATCAAAGAAGGAAGCTATAGAAGAGCTGAGACGGTTTTCAGGAATACAGTTTGATCCAGAGATAGTCAGGGTATTTATAGGAGAAATACCCGGAGAGAACCTGTAGATCTCTTTAGCACATCCCGGATCTCCATTTACCCCTATATTCAGGCAAAATTTTTATCTTTTCATATTGCAGGCAGCAATAATCGACCGGTCCCGTGCTGCCGGCGCCTCCTATCAGGTACATTCAGTTAAATTTATATAATTATGCATTTACATATATCATATATTGTGGTAGATTATTAGCATAAATGTGTAAATGCATAATAGAAAGGAGAAAAAGCATGAAGGCAAAGAATATCATAGAGACAGGAGGCGGCAATGACAGTACTGTTTAAAGCTTCGGATTATGTGAGGAAGAGACTTCTCTTATGCCAGAAAGGACAGTCGACCCTGGAGTATGCCATGGTAATGGTCATAGCCGGGATAATAAGCGCCGTGCTGGTGGCTGTGGGCAAGCCCTATATGGTCGAGATAATATCAAAAGCATTTGAAAAGATATCAAATCTTGTATGAGGGCCTGCAGCAACATGATAAAGCAGCCAGGATAGATCAAATTTGAAGGGCAGGATCATGAGATCAGTAAAAAATATAAAAAATATAAGCGGGCAATCCGCGCTGGAATTTGCCCTAACAGTCCCGCTTATCTTAATACTGGTCCTGGCTGCAGCACAGGCAGGTTTTATGGTCTACAGCAGGATGCAGATGCAGCAGGCTTCCAGGGAAGCAGCCAGGATAATATCCACCACAAATAATAATTACCTGGCCTTAAGGACCGCAAAAGCTATTTGCGGAACTGATGCCAGGATAGTTATCGAACCCGGAGAAGAAAACCGCAGGAGGCTGGGTGATATGGTGACTGTCAGGATCTCCAGAAAACCGGAAGGCTTCCTGCAGATAATCGACTGGATCTCCGGCAGGGAAATAGTCCTTATGTCAGAAGCGATCATGCGGATGGAGTGTGGTCGGGATGATATATAGGCTGAAAGGACAGAAAGGAAATGCTGCCCTCTTCACTCTATCTCTTGCCCTGGCCTGCATTCTTGTAATACTGGCGCTTTTTGAGATCTGCAAAATATTTATCACCAGGGAGACAGCAAAAGCAGCAGCAGATTCTATAGCGCTGGCTGCAGCCCAGGAACTTATATTCCTGAGCCCGGACAGTATAAGCCTCCTGGCTGAAGACATGGCACTGGAAAGCGGATGCAGGCTCACCGGGCTCCGCATGGGATACGATGAGGTCCAGGTAACTGTGGAGAAAGATACATATATCTCCGCCCCGGGGAAGACAGGTCTGGGGTTGTTTAAGACGGTCAGCTCCAGTTCCAGGGCAAAGACCATATATCCATGGGACCGTAGGTGGAAAAAGTGCCGGTATTATGAATTCGGCTTCAGGCCGTACTAAGAAAAAAAATATAGGAAGGAGTAAAGTTGAGCCAATTAAACCAGATAAACTTACTGGGCAACCTGACCAGGGACCCCGAGATCAAGTATACCAATGAAGGAACAGCTATCTGCGAGATGGGCGTAGCTGTTTCCAGGCGCTGGCTGGACAAGCAGGGGAAGGAATCTGAAGCGGTAGATTTCTTCAATGTCACCTGCTGGAGCGGCATGGCAGAGAATTGCGCCGCATCGCTAAAAAAAGGGGACAGGGTGCTGTTAAACGGCCATATGAATCTCAGGAGCTGGGAGAATAAGGAAGGCAAGAAGTACAATATTATAAACATCACTGCCGATACTGTGGCAGCCAGCCTGGAATTCAGCAAGATCGCATACCAGGAAGAAGATATGGATTTCCTGAGAGACGAGATCAAGGAAGAGGATAAGAGCAAGAAAAAAGAAAAGGTAAAGGTCTGATCACAATGGGAGGGGGGATATTATATATATCTTCAACTCCCATTCTCCTATGATAATACTCAAAAATTATGATAAGATAATAGCAGAGTAATATCAAAGGAGAAAGATCATGAATAAAGAAAGGCTGACAATAGTGCTGGATCCTGAGATAAGGAGGAGAATAAAGATCAAAGCGGCAGAAAAAGACTCTACCGTCTCTGAGATCGTAGAAAAATGCATAAAAGACCTCCTTGAAAAAGAAGAACTGGAAGAAGACCTGGCCCTTAATGAATTGGCAGTTAAGCGGGAAAAGACATATTCTGAAAGCCAATCCCTTGGACATGATGAAGTCTGGGAGTAATATTTGGATTTTTCGCTCAAATACCATAAAGCTGTCAAAAATGACATTAAAAAAATAGATAAACCATCAAGGGCCAGGATAAAGAAAGTTATTAAATCACGGCTTTTAAAAGCGCCTCTAAAATGTGGGGAACCTTTGAAAGGTCCTTTGAAAAGATTTATAAAATTAAGGATAGGGGATTACAGGGTCATCTATAAAGTTGACAGGTCAAAAATAATCATATTGGCTATAGGTAATCGAAAAAAAATTTACGATATGATTAACAGGCGGGATATGCTTTGATAAAAATGAAAAATGATTGAAACCTGGCCATAAACGTATTACAATATGTAATACGGAGGCAGCATTATGATAAGTGTCAGGTTAAATGATGAAATAATAAAAAAAATCTCAACTCTTACGAAAATAAAACAGACAACCAGGACAGAGATCATCAAGCGTGCTATAAGCGAGTATTATGACAGGCATGCACAAGATATGAGTCCCTTTGAGCTGGGCAAAGATCTTTTTGGAAGATGCGGGGCCGGGGAAACGCTTTCACAAGGTTATAAGAAGAAGATAAAGGAAAGGCTTAATGAAAAATACCCTCATTGATGCAGGCCCCATGATAGCCCTTTTCAATAGTGATGATAAATACCATACCGGTATAATGGATCTGTTAAAGTGCTACAGGGGAATACTTACTACCAGCTGGCCTGTTATAACTGAAGTCTGCTATATGCTAAGCTATAATACTGACGTCCTGACAGATTTCTTAAAATGGATCAATAGAGGCGGGGCAAAGATCGAGGATATAGCGGTTCCGGATCTTGAGAGGATAATAGGACTTCTGCAGAAGTATTCCGATGTCCCCATGGATCTTGCCGATGCATCACTCATTATAATATCTGAAAGATCAAATATCATGGATATTATAACCATTGATTCGGATTACTGCATATACCGGACAGCAGGAAAGCAAATGCTGAGCAACATCTTCAATTACCGGCCATAGAATCCATGATTTTAAGTTTCAGGCATTTAAGATAAAATACCTATATTTGATCATCTACTAACCGGAGAGGTATATATTGTCCCTGAGAAGATCTGATTATGAGAATTATGATTACCAGGAATTCTGGGAAGACGATAAGAGGTATTATGAAGACCGCTCTGAGCGGATGGCTTTGAGGAAACTGCTAAAAGCGGAAGAAACTGAAGATAAGCTTATTATAGACATAGGATGCGGATTCGGCCGACTTTTTGATGAATACTCAGGGTTTTCCAGGATAGCAATGGTGGATTATTCGCTGAGCAACCTCAGGAATGCCAGGATGAGAGTAAACAAATTCCTTGCCGGGGCCGGTGTCAGGATACCAAAGGTAATATATATCGCCGCAGATGCATCCAGGCTGCCGTTCAGGAAAGATTCGGCAGATACCATACTTACGGTAAGGGTCATACATCACCTGGCAGATCCCGGGAAATATTTTGATGAAGCAGACAGGATACTTAAGGCCGGAGGGCTTTACCTGCTTGAATTTGCCAATAAAAGAAACCTTAAGAATATAGTCAAGTTTCTTCTGGGAAGGATGAAGCTTTCGCCCTTCAGCACTGTACCATTACAGGTTGGTGAGACTATAAGGAACTATCATCCAAAGGATATATACAGCCAGCTTGCTGGTAGAAAGATAGATATTGAAAAAATAATAAGCGTATCCAACTACAGAGCCGGCTTCCTTAAGAGAGTATTCGGCAGCAGGCTGCTGTTATTTTTGGAGAGCATATACCAGGCATTGATCCCTTATATCACACTGGGTCCCAGCGTATTTATAAAGGGGCGGCATCAGCAGGGCAAAAAAGAACAGGATACAGACACCACTATCCCGCCAGGAGATTCAGCCTTGCCGCATTTTATGGATATCCTTATTTGCCCCGGCTGCGGCAGCCGGAAGCTTGATCCGGGAGAAGAAGAGATCAACTGTAAGGACTGCGGCAGGACCTACCAGCACCGGAGATCCATAATAGATCTCAGGATTTAAAAATACCTGTGCATTTGCTTAAATATATCACCTCAAATCATTCTTGTAAAACCAGTAACAACCTGTTACAATTGTGTAACAAAGTTTCATAGCATAAATATGGATTTATTATCATAGAAATCAAGGATCCAGGATTGGATACAGCCATGATAGAAAAAGTTTACTCCGAGGGCGTGATCTCCAGATTGTCCCAATACCTGAAATGTATTGTGCAGCTCAAAGAAACAGGAAAAAGGACAGTCACTTCCAGGGAGATCAGTGAAAGCACTGCCGTAAACAGCGCTGAAGTCAGGAGGGACCTTATCTATTTTGGAATAAAGGGAAAAAGGGGAGTAGGCTTCCATATAGATGACCTTATAGCGGCTTTCAATAAGATACTTGGTTATGACCGTATCGTAAATATAGCCCTTATTGGAGCGGGAAACCTGGGTAAGGCAATATTGAATTACAAGATGCTGGACCGGTTCGGCTTCAAGATTGAAAATGTATTCGATAATGACACTTCAAAAATAGGAAAGACTATTTCCGGCCGCGTGATAAAGGATATAAAAGAGGTAAAGGATGTCATCAGGAAAACAGGTATGGAAATTGCCATAATAGCAGTACCTCCGGTTGAAGCACAAAAGGTGGCAAACTACCTGGTCCGGGCTGGGATAAAAGTTATTATGAACTATACTTCGGTGCCCATAAAAGTCCCCGGGAAAGTAAAGATACAGACCACCGACCCTATTGAAAAATTGCTCCACACTCTGTATTATTTGTCTCATACCGGATATGCAGAATATAAATGACTTCTAGTTTAAGACCTTAAGATATGAACAGGACCAGGGGCTGCTTTATTACTATCATAAGTATTTTCACCTTGATATGCTTGGCGCTTTTGTGTGTCTTTCTTCTTAATAACAGTTCCGGCGGCCAGGACCCTTCGGCATCAGGTCCTGCAGGGCTTTTTGCTGCAAAGGACCTGCTCTTTTTGGGGCTGGATGAAAGGGAAGACAGCAATGACTTTACAGGCAGGACCGATACCATAATAATATTTCACATATCTGGCGGCCAGGGCAAGAACGCCCTTATATCCATACCCCGTGATACCAGGGTGGATCTTGAGGGAAAAGGCTGGAACAAAATAAATGCTGCCTATGTATACGGCGGTGTGGATATGACAAGATTTGAGATCAAAGAGCTTACCGGCATAGATATCGACAGGACCATGGTGCTGAACTTTAACGGCTTCAAAAGAGTGGTAGATATACTGGGAGGAGTATGGATAACTGTAGACGAGCCCCTTCACGATCCCCTTTCGGGAGCTGATTTCGAACCTGGACGGTACCTGATGGACGGTGAAATGGCCCTTTCATTTGCCAGGTGCAGGTCCACTGCCAGGGCAGACCTGGACAGGATGGACCGCCAGCAGTATCTTCTAAACGAACTTATCAGCCAGAAAGCAGACCTGGCCACCATCTCAAAAATACTTAATCCATTCAATGATGCTTCTGATATATTCACAGTCCTAAAGGAGGAGACCAGGTCGGATTTTAACATATGGGATTTTTGTTCAATTGGTTTTATGTTATTATTTTCCAGTAAGGATATTGAAAGGGTTACCATACCGGTTACAGGAGCCACTATTGACGGCATCAGCTATCTTCTGGCAGATGAGGAAGAGGTAAGGCAGTTCCTTTCGGATTATTTAAAATAAATACTGTAATATATCTGATATACACAAGGAGATTTATCGATGAAGGAAAAGGCGGTCTGAATGCCTGAAGGAATAGACCTCAGTATAGCCAATCTGTCATGCCTTACCCAGAAGGATGAATTCCTGCTGCAGTTATCTGCTCCCTCAAGGACAATAACCAGGTTCATAGAGGAAGAGATCCCCAATAGCCAGAGGAGCTGGCTGGCAGATCTTAAGAGCTGGAGGGTCAAGATCAAATGGCTTCTCAAGATAAGCGAATTATGTCTGGAAAACTATGACCAGGTTTTTTTTGATTGCGGTGATGAATTACTGGACCTTAATGATCCGGAAAACTATCAGTCATTCAGGGAAAAAATAATCGAAGAACTGACATAAAACTGCCTGATGATATTTTAATGCTGCTCTGCCGACGGTTTTTCAGGCTGTTTAAGGGTTATCCTATATGATTTTTTTATTTTACTAAATCGCAAGTCTGGAAGGAGAAGCATGATCCCGAGATATACCACCAGGGAAATGGGCAGGATATGGAGTGATGAGAATAAGTTTGCCAAATGGCTGGAAGTGGAGAAAGCGGTGGCTGCTGCCCAGGCAGAAATGGGCATGATCCCCGGACAGGCTGCCAGGGACATAAATGAAAGATCGAAGTTTGACATAAAAAAGATCGAAGAGATCGAAGCAGAGACTCACCATGATGTCATAGCATTCCTTACAGATGTATCCAGCCATCTGGGGGATTCATCCAAATATCTCCATTACGGGCTTACTTCTTCTGATGTAGGGGACACGGCATTGTCGCTGCAGATACTGGATTCCATAGATATAATCCAGAAAAAGATGGAAAGTTTTAAAGAGCTTCTCAAAAAAAAGGCAATAGTACATGCCCGGACAGTGATGGTGGGAAGGACCCACGGCATACATGCTGAACCGGTGACGCTGGGACTGAAGTTTGCCATGTATGCTTTTGAGATGGAGCGCAACCTGGGAAGGCTTAAACAGGCCAGGGATAATATATGCTATGGAAAGATCTCCGGCGCAGTGGGCACATATGCCAATTCAGATCCCCTGCTCGAGAAAAAGGCATGCAGCATGCTGGGACTTAAGCCGGCTCCGGTATCAACCCAGATAATCCAGAGGGACAGGCATGCACAGCTGATATCAGTATTGGCCATTGCCGGCGCCACCCTGGAAAAACTGGCCCTGGAGATAAGGAACCTTCAGAGGACCGATGTAAAGGAAGCGGAGGAACCCTTTGCCAAAGGACAGAAAGGGTCTTCGGCCATGCCCCATAAGAAAAATCCTATCCTGTGCGAGAGGATATGCGGGCTGGCCAGGGTGCTAAGGGCTAATACAGTTACAGCCATGGAGAATATTGCCCTGTGGCATGAAAGGGATATATCCCATTCTTCTGCTGAAAGGGTCATCTTGCCTGACAGTTTTAGCCTTCTGGACTACCTGCTGGACAAGGCATATTTTGTAGTGGACGGCCTGGTGGTCATGAAGGACAATATGAAGCGAAACCTTATGAAATACGGCGGCCTGATATTCTCCCAGAGAGTGCTGCTGGCGCTTATAGACAAAGGCATGGACAGGGATGAGGCCTACCTGATAGTCCAGTCCAATGCCCACAGGGCCTGGAATGAAGAAGGAAGCTTCAGGGAAAATATTACTTCTGACAAAAAAGTCAGAGAGCTTTTTAAACAGGATGAGATGGATAAGCTTTTTGACTACAATTATCACTTAAGGTTTGTAGATGACATAATAAAGAGGCTTGATACTGTTTAATATTAATGACCTTGCTATGAAGGGAAAAATATAGTGCTGCATTACTACCGGGCTGTAGATGACGACCAGGAATACTGTTTTTATATCGAGGCTATCCGTGCACTTGATGAGGATGAACAGAGTATAATTAAATGGCTTCTTTCCCAGACTTTCCAGCCCCATATGTTTTCAGGGGAAACCCTGCTTTCAGGCGGGGATATAGTGGAACTGGGCCCTCGTATGGATTTTGAGACAGCTTATTCTACCAATGCTGCCGCCATTTGCAATTCATGCGGGATCACCAGCATAACCAGGCTGGAAAGGTCCAGGCGCTATATAGTGCCCGGGTACACAGACAGGCAGGGATTTATCCGGGACCGGCATGACCGCATGACAGAGTGCGTCTACCCGGAACCTATTTCCAGCTTCAGTACCGGTATAAAACCGGAGAAGATGTTTTATGTGCCCCTGATGGAAAAAGGTATTGATGCCTTGAGAAAAATAAATGAGAGTATGGGGCTGGGCCTGGACCGTTGGGACCTGGATTTCTACTTTGACCTGTTTGTAAACAAAATAAAGAGGGACCCTACCAATGTGGAGTGTTTCCAGCTCAGCCAGGCCAACAGCGAGCATTCACGCCACTGGTTTTTCAGAGGCCGCCTGTTTATAGACGGCAAAGAAATGCCAGGGAACCTTTTGCAGCTTATAAAAAAGCCGCTGGATGTAAATCCCGCCAACAGCATCATAGCATTCAGGGACAATTCCAGCGCCATAGAAGGCTTTGAGATAGAGACCATAATCCCTGAGAGACCGGGGCATTATTCAAGATTCATACCGGCAGATGCTGTCTACCATATAATATTTACTGCCGAGACCCATAATTTTCCCAGCGGCATAGCCCCATTCCCGGGAGCTGAGACAGGCACCGGGGGAAGGATAAGGGATGTGGAAGCCACCGGAAGGGGCGGCCTGGTGGTGGCCGGTACGGCCGGATACTGTACCGGGAACCTCCATATACCGGGATTTGAGATACCGGGCGAGGACCAGGACTTTGCATATCCTTCCAATATGGCATCACCCCTGGACATAATGATAGACGAAAGCAATGGCGCCTCCGATTACGGCAACAAGTTCGGTGAACCGGTAATACAGGGTTTTACCAGGACTTTCGGGCAGCGGATAGCAGGGGGCGAGCGGCGTGAATGGGTAAAGCCCATAATGTTTTCCGGAGGAGTGGGGCAGATGGATGGGAGGCATACCCGGAAATATGAACCGGAAAAAGGGATGCTCATAATACAGATCGGGGGGCCGGCCTACAGGATCGGCATGGGGGGCGGGTCTGCCTCCAGCCTGATCCAGGATGAAGCCAGGGAAGAACTTGATTTTAATGCAGTGCAGAGGGGTAATGCCCAGATGGAGCAGAAGCTTAACCGGGTCATCAGGGCTTGCATAGAGATGGGTGATGACAATCCCATATTAAGTGTCCATGACCAGGGTGCGGGAGGGCCCTGTAATGTACTTACAGAGATAGTGGAACCCGCCGGCGGCAGGATAGAGATAAGGAATATCCAGCTGGGGGATAAGACTATGTCGGTCCTGGAGATATGGGGAGCCGAATATCAGGAAAGGAATGCCTTCCTTATATATAAAGACAGACTGGAAGAATTAAAGGCCGTCTGCAGGCGGGAGAAAGTGGGACTGGAAGACCTGGGAGAGATAACCGGCGACGGCAGGATAGTGGTCCACGATGCCCATGACGGATCCACCCCGGTAGACCTGGACCTGGGCCAGATACTCTCCAATATACCCCGGAAGACTTTCCGGCTTGAGACAGGCAGCAGCCAGTTTGAAAGGCTGGATATCCCGGGGGACCTTACTGCTGCCCGGGCCCTGAGGATGGTATTCAGGCTTCCCTCGGTGGGATCCAAGGGATTTCTGGTAAGGAAGGTAGACAGGAGTGTTACCGGGCTTATAGCCAGGCAGCAGTGCTGCGGGCCCCTGCAGCTTCCGGTGTCCGATGTCTCGGTAATAGCCCAGAGCCATTTCGGAAGGACCGGGGCAGCCATATCCATAGGGGAGCAGCCTTTAAAGATCATGATAGATGCAGCTGCCGGGGCCAGGATGTCAGCGGCAGAAGCACTTACCAATATGGTATGGGCAAAGATCACGAAGATAGAAGATATAAAATGTTCTGTCAACTGGATGTGGCCGGCAAAACTTCCAGGCGAGGGCGCCCGGCTTTACAGGGCAGCCGAAGCCTTAAGCCGCATGATGATAGAGCTGGGAATAGCTGCAGACGGGGGAAAGGACAGCGTATCCATGGCTGCCAGGGTGGGAGAAGAGACGGTAAAGGCGCCCAATGAAGTAGTAATCTCTGCATATGCGCCGGTGCCGGATATAGAGAAGGTGGTGACTCCGGATATAAAGAGACCGGGGAAGAGCCGGCTGGCCTTAATAGATATATCGGGAGGAAAGGCCAGGCTGGGAGGTTCGGCCCTGGCCCAGGTCCTGGGACAGACCGGTAAAGAAAGCCCTGACATAGAAGATACGGCAAGACTGGCTGCCGCCTTTAATGCCGTGCAGGAACTCATATCAAAGGACCTGGTGCTGGCAGGGCATGATATAAGCGACGGCGGCCTGGCAACCGCCCTTACCGAGATGGCCATGTCCGGCAACTGCGGCATAAAGATAGAGCTTCCGGCTGCAAAGGCAGGCATCCTGGAGAGGCTCTTCTCCGAGGAAGCAGGCCTGTTAATAGAATATGACCCAGCATATGAGGAAAGGATAGGGAGTATACTTTCAGCATATGGCATACAGCTTATGGCGGCTGGAAGTACCGCCAAAAAAAAGAAAGTCACCATAAAGATATCAGGAAAAATAGCATTCAGTGAAGACACAGATACCCTGATCTCCTGGTGGGAAGAGATAAGCGACAGGCTGGAGGAAAAACAGATGGACCCCGGACTGGCTGCCAGGCAGGCCGGACTGCACGCCAGAAAAGGGCCCCGGTACAGGCTGACATTCGACCCCGGGGATATGCCTCTGGAAGGGCCGTACAGGCCCAGGGTAGCAATAATCAGGGAAGAGGGAAGCAATGGAGACAGGGAGATGGCATCAGCATTCCATATGGCCGGTTTTGAGGCCTGGGATGTGGCTATGTCTGATCTCATGACGGGTAAAGGCAGCCTTGAGGATTTCAGGGGAGCTGTTTTTGTAGGAGGCTTCTCCTATGCGGATGTCCTGGACAGCGCCAAAGGCTGGGCCGGGACCATTAGGTTTAACCCCCGCCTCAGGAGCATGTTCGATGAGTTCTACGGCCGTCCTGATACATTTTCGCTGGGAGTCTGCAATGGCTGTCAGCTGATGGCCCTTCTGGGATGGGTACCCTGGAGGGGGATAGACGGAATATCCCAGCCCAGGTTTATTGCCAATCCGTCAGGAAGATTCGAATCAAGATGGGTCACTGTACGCATAAACAGGACCCCTTCCATAATGCTTGCCGGGATGGAAGGCTCCCGCCTGGGAATATGGACAGACCACGGAGAGGGGTATTTCCACTGTCCTGAGGATAAGATATTTGAGCGCATAAAAAGCCGGCACCTGGTGCCGCTGCAGTTTGTGGATGACGGCGGCAGGCCCACTGAAGAATATCCCTTTAATCCCAATAGCTCACCGGAGGGAATAAATTCCCTGTGCTCGCCTGATGGAAGGCATCTGGCTATGATGCCCCATCCCGAGAGGGTATTTATGACCTGGCAGTGGCCATGGATGCCCGGTGACTGGAAGGAAAGACTTGAATATTCTCCCTGGCTTAAGATGTTTGTAAATGCCAGGATATGGTGTGGAAAAAACAGGTTGGAATAATGGATGATCTGGTATTAGAATATTGTTTTTCTGATATAATAAATACCTGGAAATGAAATAATTATGACTTTCAAAAATAACAGCGCCCGGATATTTGCCCCGGCCACAAAGATATGCGAAGAATGCGGGATCTTCGGCATATATGCTCCCAATAAGAAAGTATCCGAGATCATATTTTACGGCCTTCAGGCCCTGCAGCACCGCGGCCAGGAAAGTGCGGGCATAGCTGTCTCTGACGGTGAAGACATCCTGGTGTTCAAGGACCTGGGCCTGGTAGCCCAGGTTTTCAATGAGCAGAACATCGCACCCCTGAACGGACATATAGGCATAGGACATACCAGGTATTCCACCCGGGGAAAGAATATCTGGAGGAATTCCCAGCCCATATACCGCATGTTCAATAATGAAAGTTTTGCCCTGGCTCATAATGGAAACCTCATAAATACACACCAGCTGAGAAAAGATCAGGCAGACAGGGGCATAAAGTTCGAGACCACCACTGATACCGAAGTCATCGCCTCCCTTATAGAAAGCTCCGGCAGCATTAATATGGAAGATGCCGTAAAAGAGGCAGTCTCCAGGCTCAGGGGTTCTTACTCCCTTGCCATACTGACAAAAAACAAACTGTTCGGGATAAGGGACCCTCACGGTTTCAGGCCGCTGGTCCTGGGAAGTATGGAAGGCAATTATGTATTGGCATCCGAGACCTGCGCCCTTGATATCATAGATGCCCGGTTCATAAGGGAGATAGACCCGGGAGAGATAGTGGTAATAGATAAGGATGGGATCCGCTCCCAGATGATGCTTCCCGTGGACCGGACTTCCATGTGTGTTTTTGAACTGATCTACTTTTCCCGTCCCGACAGCTATATACACGGGAAGAATATGTTCGAGGTCAGGCACCGAATGGGGCAGGAGCTTGCAAAGGAGTCGCCTGTGGATGCGGATATAGTTATTAGCGTCCCTGATTCGGGGACACCGGCTGCCATAGGCTATTCTGCCCAGTCAAGGATACCTTATGCCGAAGGATTTATAAAGAACAGGTATATAGGGAGGACTTTCATCCAGCCTGTCCAGGAAGTAAGGGAGATAGGAGTCAGGCTCAAGCTGAACCCGCTTAAAGATATAATAAAAGATAAAAGGATAATAGTAGTGGATGACTCCATAGTAAGGGGGAACACTTCCAGGAAGATCATAAAGATGCTGTATAAGTCCGGGGCCCGTGAAGTGCATATGCGCATAAGCTCCCCGCCCCTTCTGCATCCCTGCTATTATGGAATAGATATGGCTACCAGGAAAGAATTCGTGGCCAACCATAAGACTCTTGAGGACATAAGAAGGTTTTTGAATGTAGACAGCCTGGATTACCTGAGCATTGACGGCCTGGAAAAAGCCATAGGTGAATCCAGGGATAAATTCTGCTTTGCCTGCTTTAACGGGGAGTACCCGGTACAGATACCAAAAAATATGGAATATGATAAGTTCTCGCTAGACAGGGAGGAAAAGGTCTCTTCCAATGCCTGATACCGCCGGCAAAAAAAAGAAAAATTATACATACAGGGATTCCGGGGTAGACATTGATAAGGCAAACCGTATGCTTTCCAGCCTGAAAAAGGTCATAAGCTCTACCCAGGACAGTAATGTCCTCAGCGGTTTGTCCTCATTCTGCGGCATGTTCGGGCTCGATAAAAAAGAGTACAGGGACCCGGTACTTGCCTCTTCCACAGATGGTGTGGGAACCAAGCTCATACTTGCCAGAGAGACAGGGGACTACAGTACCATAGGCCAGGACCTGGTGGCTATGAGCATAAATGACCTTATCTGCTGCGGAGCAAGACCGCTTTTTTTCCTGGACTATATTGCCTGCGGCAGATTGGATACTGGCAGGATAGCCGATATCATAACATCCATTGCCCGGGCCTGCAGTTACTGCAGCACTGCACTTCTGGGAGGAGAGACTGCCGAGATGCCGGACATGTATGCTGAAGACGAGATAGACCTGGCCGGTTTTGCCGTGGGCATAGTGGAAAGGCAGGATATACTTAAACCCGCTGATGTAAAGGAAGGCGACACGGTAGCCGGCATACTGTCATCCGGACTTCATTCCAACGGATTCTCACTGGTGAGAAAGATCATAGATGACGAGGGGCTGGACCTGGACACATCCCTTGATTGGACCGGGGACAGGACCCTGGGACAGATACTGCTTACCCCCACCAAACTGTACTCGCCCCTGACAGGATATATACTGCATAAAAAGGATATCTCCATAAAGGGCATAGCCAATATAACCGGAGGCGGTTTTTATGATAATATCAACCGCATTATCCCCGGCAATATGGATGCAGTGATCCAGACAGGAGGATGGGATGTCCCGCCCGTCTTCAATTTTCTCCAGGAAACGGGCAATATTTCCAGGAACGAGATGTATAAGGTCTTTAATATGGGTATCGGCATGGCTGTCATAGTAAGTCCCGGCAGTTTTGAGAGCCTGAAAAGGTCAGTCCTTGAAAAAGGGGGGACGGCAGTAAGGCTGGGAGAGATAACCCGGGGTAATGGCACAGTAAGGATAAAAGGTATAGACTTTTAGTTATGAGAAAGAAAATAGCTGTTTTTGCCTCTGGTTTTGGTTCAAACCTTCAGGCGCTTATTGATTTTAACCTCAGTGATGACCTGGGGGGGGATATAGTGCTGGTATTTTCCAATAAAGCCGCTTCCCATGCCCTGGACAGGGCAAAAAAACATGGCATAAAAACCCTCCATATGGATCCGTCGGCATTTTCCGGAAGGCATGAATTTGAGGAAGAGATAATAAAAGCCCTGGACAGGGAAAAAATAGACCTTATAGTACTTGCCGGCTATATGCTGCTTTTGACGCCTCTTCTGGTAAATTCATATAAAGACAGGATAATGAATATCCATCCGGCGCTGCTTCCTTCATTCAGGGGCACGCATGGAATAAAGGATGCCTATGATTATGGTGTCAAGATAAGCGGTGTCACCGTCCATTTTGTGGATGAAGAGCTGGACAGCGGCCCCATTATAATGCAGGCTCCCGTGTATATAGATACCGGCGACAATATAGAGAGTTTCGAAAAAAAGATCCATGAAGTGGAACATAAGATTTATCCCCTGGCAGTAAAGCTTTTCTGCCTGGGAAGGCTAAAGATAAATGGAAGAAAAGTGGAAATATCATAGATCCGGATAGAGGTGGTCATGAAAGTAAAGATAACGAGGGCTCTTTTAAGTGTCTCTGATAAGACGGGCATAGCAGACCTGGCCGGGAGCCTGGAGGATATGGGCATAGAGATGGTATCAACGGGAGGTACCTACAAAGCGATCCATGGCAGGGGAATAAAGGTAAAAAAGGTGGAGGAGCTCACCGGTTTCCCGGAGATGATGGACGGCAGGGTAAAGACCCTCCATCCCATGGTGCACGGGGGTATACTGGCTGACCGCAGCAAGAAGAGCCATATGGATGAGATCGAAAAAGCGGGAATACTTCCCATAGATATGGTGGTAGTCAATCTCTATCCTTTTAAGGCTGCCGTATCAAGGCCGGGAGCCAGCCTTGAGGATGCAGTGGAGAATATAGATATCGGGGGACCCACCATGATAAGGAGTGCTGCTAAAAATCATAATAGTGTAGCTGTTGTGGTGGATCCTGCAGATTACGGAGAGATAATGGCCGAGATGAAGGAAAATAGCGGACAGCTCTCCGGAGACACTCTATACAGGCTGGCGGTAAAGGCATTCCAGCATACCTGTGAATATGACAGCGTTATATTCGAGTACCTTTACAGCAGGGCAGGCGCTGCAGGAGGCACCGGTATCAGCATAAGGCCCGGCCTTATTACAGGCATGGAAAGCACAGATGGAGAATCTCCATACAGAAACAGGGATGGGACATTCAGGGACAGGATGGAACTGGGGCTGGAAAAGATACAGGACTTAAGATATGGGGAAAATCCCCACCAGAAGGCCGGGTATTTCAGGTCAGGCAATGCCCCTGCCCCAAGCCTTACTAATGCAGAAAAGATCCAGGGCAAGGAGCTGTCATATAATAATATACTGGATACCAATGCTGCCCTGCAGATAGTAAAAGAATTTGAAAGACCCTGCGTATCGGTAATAAAACACAATAATCCCTGCGGTGCGGCCACAGGTAAAGATATAGCTGAAGCCTACCAGAAAGCCCATGACACAGATCCTTTATCAGCCTTTGGAAGTGTGGTAGCCAGTAATATGGTATGGACCAGGGAAGCGGCGGAGTTTATGTCAGATAAATATGTGGAAGTCCTTATTGCTCCCGGATTTGAGCCGGAAGCACTTAAGATACATTCCCGGAAAGAAAACCTGAGGATCCTGAGGCTGGACTTTGATGCCGGCAAAAACATTTCCAGGCTCAGTGAAAAAGGCTTTCTTACAGATAAATTGGATATAAAAAGCATAGATGGGGGATTCCTGGTCCAGGACCTGGATGAAGGCATTGACAACAGCCAGGCATTTGAGGTAGTGACAGAAATCAAACCCGCCGGCATGCAGTGGGAAGACCTCATATTCGGCTGGCAGATAGCAAAAAGCGTAAAATCAAATGCCATAGTCCTGGCAGTAAACGGGGCTACAGTAGGAGTGGGTGCAGGACAGATGAGCAGGATAGATGCAGCCCGGCTGGCAATAGACAAATCTTCAGGAAGATGCAAGGGTGCAGTGCTGGCATCGGATGCATTCTTTCCTTTCAGTGATGCAGTAGAGCTTGCTGCCACCAGCGGGATAATGGCCATGATCCAGCCCGGGGGTTCCGTGAATGACAGGGAAGCAATAGAGGCCTGCAACAGGTACAGGATACCCATGGTATTTACCGGTAAGAGGCATTTCAGGCATTGACGGTCATGGACTTTTCCGGGATCCTCCTTGCCGGCGGCAAAAGCCTTAGATTCGGACCCAATAAGATAAAGATAATGTCCGGCCGGGTACCTCTACTTATAGAGCAGGCGGTAAAGCTGGGATTTTTTGCAGGTGAAATAATAATAAGCACCAGCCTGGAAAACAGGGCATATATAGAAACCATATTCTCAGGTTTCAAGGATTATCTGAAGATCATGGATGTACCGGGGGATTATATAAGACCTTCGGTAAAAACGGTTGTAGATGATAATAACATAGCCGGCAGCGGCAGAAGTATCGGTCCCATAGCCGGTATTTATACCGGATTAAAAAACATAAACTCCCGCCGCGGACTGGTGCTGGCGGCAGACATGCCCTTTATATCATTCAGGCTTCTTGAATTCCTTACAGCCGAAGCTGAAAGACTTCCATTTTCAGACGCAGTCATAACCAAAAACAGAAAGGGTACAGAAGCCCTGTGTGGGATATATTCAAGAAAATGTATTAAAATAATAGAAGAAAGCATTAAGAATGGGTTTTATAAGATCTCTGATATACTGGGCATGATGGATGTAAGGTGGGTCGGGATAAGGGATCTTAAACGCCGGGGGATAGATATTTACAATTTTTTTAATATCAACCTCCCCGGGGATATACAGGAATATGAACATTTACTGGAAAAGGGGGTAGAGGGATATGGTACCGATAATATCAGTAGTGGGACTGGTCAAAAGTGGAAAGACAACTTTTATAGAGGCACTGGTAAAGGAACTTTCCAGGAGGAAATATAGGGTTGGGACATTGAAGCATACGTCGCATTCCTTCGAGATGGACAGTGAGGGCAAAGACTCCTACCGTTTAAAGCAGAGCGGAAGCATAGTGGGAGGAGTATTCACCGATGACGGGATAGGCATCGTCCGGGACCTTGATGACAGCCAGGACCTGGACAGGATAATCGCAGATGTATATGGCGACATGGACATTGTGATCATAGAGGGATATAAGCTGGGAAAATATCCCAAGATAATAATCCTTAAGGAAAATGACCCGAAACGTGAGACAGGACCTTACCGGGAGGATGAGATAATAGCAGTTGTGGGAGAAGGCGAGGCTGATAAAAGTCTTAACTTCTACGGGAAATATGAGGTAAAAAAAATTGCCGACCTGCTGGAGCTGGAATTTATAAAGCCTTACAGCATCCAGGAAATAGACCTGTATATAAATAACAAGCCGGTAGTGCTTAATGAGTTTGTCCAGAAAATAGTAAAGAGTATCATCAATGCCATAATAGACAGCCTCAAGGGCATCGATAAGAAGATAGAGGAAATCGACCTGAGATACAGAGCGGGAAAATAGGATGGAGTCAAAAAGATGCAGGCGTTCATAATAGAGCCGGGGACCGCAGGCCAGCTTCGGGATTATTATGACCTGAGATGGAGAGTGCTGCGGCAGCCTCATGGCCAGCCCAGGGGGAGTGAAAAAGACGGCCTGGAGGAAATGTCCATCCATCTTATGGCTTATTATGGGCCAAATATGCCTGCGGCAGCAGGCAGGGCTCATTTTAATTCGGCAGATGAGGCCCAGATAAGGTTTATGGCTGTAGACCCCTGCTGCCGGAATTCAGGCATAGGCAGCAGCCTGCTTTCAGGCCTGGAAAAGAGGGTCAAGATCCGCGGAGCCAGGCATATTATATTGAATTCCCGTGAATCGGCCATCGGATTCTACCAAAAAAACGGATATATAATAGTTGGTGACGCCGGGACCCTGTTTGGTAATATAAAGCATGTAAGGATGAAGAAGGACCTGGCTGAATGAATTAAAAAATTAGTATTTAGACCTCTTCAAGCCGCATCCCCACACAAAAGCCGCCATCAATGACAATATCCTGGCCGGTGATAAATGATGCTTCATCACCCTGCTTCCCCCGGTAAGTGGCCAGTTTAATACCAGTCATCTCTGCCCCCGGCCTTACAAAAACAAAGCTTTGTATGGTATTATTAATATATATTTCAACTTTTATTGATATCGGAATAACGACTACAATTGATTCCGGAAAAAGCGGGACTACCTAAAAGGAGGATGTCTTGGCCCGGCCCAAAAAAGCTTTGATGATAGTCGACCTATTAAATGATTTCGTAAATGATGATTCTCCCATGGCAGTTCCCGGCATCAGGGAAATAATCGACCCCATCAAAGAACAGATGGAAAAAGCCCGCAAACAATCCTACCCTATCATATACCTTTGTGACTGCCACGAAAAAGATGACAGGGAATTCAGGCTGTTTCCCCCTCATGCTGTAAAAGGCAGCCGGGGCGCCAATATAATTGAAGAACTGAGGCCGGAGGGTACGGATATCCTGGTAAGGAAAAGCTCATTTTCCGGATTCTGGGGGACTTTGCTGGAAGAGATATTAAAAAAACTTTCAGTTACCTGGCTAATGTTCACCGGTACTATCACAAATATCAGTGTACAGTATACAGCTGTGGAGGCTGTGATGCGGGGTTATGAGGTCGATATTATTGAAAAAGCAGTAAGAGGCCTGGACGAAAGGGATCACAGGGCGGCCATGGACCATATGAGAAACATATTTGGCATTAATATTGTCTGATAAGGTAAATACTAAAAACAGGCATGACTGTTTTTCGCTATAAGGCCAGACTTTCTATCAGGAGGCAAATATATGGATTCCAGACAGCGGATACTGAAAGCGCTTAACCGGGAAATACCCGACAGGGTACCCACTTTCGAGCTTCTTATAGATGAGGCAAGCATTATAAAACTGGCAGGCCTCCTCC
>Ga0180429_10000957_pt1 | contig 24789 bp, 16 predicted proteins | sample SS_ome_FD_132428 | JGI IMG/M metagenome (GOLD analysis project Ga0180429, IMG submission 132428) | Hypersaline lake sediment archaeal communities from the Salton Sea, California, USA - SS_1_S_1 metaG | ecosystem: Environmental > Aquatic > Non-marine Saline and Alkaline > Hypersaline > Sediment ...
CAACCATCGCGATCCTCCATGAAATGAGCAGATATCCCCGCCGTAGCTCCACTACGGCTCATGGGGTTCTACGCTCACAGATCGCCCGATGGTTCGGCAAAAACGACTTTGCATTTCTCCTGCTGGCATGCCAGGAGGATTGCAAGGTCGGCTTCTTCGTCATTCCCACGAAAGTGGGAATCCAGGGCAGCATGACGTCCTTACCTGGACAACCATTACGTCATTCCCGCGCACGCGGGAATCCAGGGTCGGCATCCGCCTGCCTTGTGCTGTCGTGTAAGTCATTCCCGCGCACGCGGGAATCCAGGGAATTGCGACGGATCACTGGATTCCCGCGTGCGCGGGAATGACTGATTGGCGCCCTTTCGCAGGCAAAAACGACTTTGTAATCCTCCTAATTGATCCAACGAATGGGTTTTGTCGGCAGCGGGCCTTGTGCTACAATGACGGTCACGCAATGTCGCGAGATGGGTCACCCGTGTCGCACGGGCCGCCTCGCCGGGAGCGCATTCCGTGGAGTTCGCGCGCCTGGCTCGCGGCCGGTTCCCCCCCCTTGATCGCACATCGCCTGCCCAAACGCCCTCCACCCCTGCTCCGAAAGGAATCCCCATGCGTATGCCCTGTCGTCGGCTTGGTGTCTATCTGGCAAGTGCCGCCCTGTGTTCGCTGCTCGTGCTCTCGGCCTCGGCGGCGGGTCCGCGGGGCGACATGCCCAACCCGGATTTCACGCAAGGCGATGAGATTCCCGAGGCCGCCACTCACGACTGGAATCTCGGTGCGACCGGTGCCCGCGGGTGGATGTATAGCAAACGGCTCTGCACGACCGACGCCCGGCAAATTGCGATTACCGAAGTGGCTGAGGGCTCCCCGGCCGACGGCGTCCTGGAGGTCGGCGACGTGATTCTCGGTGTTGCGGGCAAGCCGTTTGCCCATGACCCGCGGACGGAATTCGGCCAGGCGCTGACCGCCGCGGAAACCGAGGCGGGCGAGGGGAAGCTATCGCTGATCCGATGGCGTGACGGCCAGAAGGAGGAGGTGGTCGTGCGGTTGCCCGTCTTGGGCGCCTACAGCGACACGGCGCCCTACGACTGCCCGAAGTCGAAGCTGATTCTCGAGCAAGGTTGCCAGGCGTTGGCTCGGCGGATGGGCGATCCTTCCTACCGCGACAACCCCATCGTTCGCTCGCTGAACGGTTTGGCGCTGTTGGCCAGTGGCGACCCCGAGTATCTGCCGATCTTGAAGAAGGAGGCCGAGTGGGCCGCCGAGTTTTCGGCCGACTCGATGGCGACCTGGTGGTACGGATACACCATGATGTTTCTCTCGGAGTACGTTATGGCAACCGGCGACGAGTCGGTGATGCCCGGCCTGCGGCGGCTGGCCATCGAAGCCGCCGAGGGACAGAGCATCGTCGGCTCCTGGGGACATAAGTTCGCCGGGCCGGACGGCCGTCTGGTGGGCTACGGGATGATGAACTCGCCGGGCGTGCCGCTGACGGTCGGCATGATCCTGGCCCGCGAGGCCGGGGTCGACGACCCGCGCGTGAGCAAGGCCATTGAGCGGAGTGCCCGACTGATTCGCTTCTACGAGGGCAAGGGCGCGGTCCCCTATGGCGATCATGCCCCCTGGACCCAAACTCATGAGGACAACGGCAAGTGTGGGATGGCGGCCGTCATGTTCAACTTGCTCAAGGAGCCGGAGGTCGCGGAATACTTCTCGCGGATGAGCATCGCCTCGCATGGCGCGGAGCGCGACACCGGTCACACGGGCAACTTTTTCAACATCCTCTGGTCGCTGCCGGGCATTGCCCCATCCGGACCGCATGCCACCGGTGCCTGGATGGATGAATACGGCGCCTGGTATTTCGACCTGGCGCGTCGTTGGGACGGCACGTTCCTGCATCAAGGCCCGCCCCAAACGCGGCCCGACAAATACCGAAAATGGGACTGCACCGGGGCCTATCTTTTGGCCTACGCGCTGCCGCTGAAGAAAATTTACCTGACCGGCAAGCAGTCGTCGGTGGTGCCCCGCCTGGATCCGGCCGCCGCCGAGGAGTTGATCCTCGACGGTCGCGGATGGAGCAACGTCGACCGCAACAGCTTCTACGACGGCTTGAGCGAGGAGGAGCTATTGGAACGATTAGGGAGTTGGTCTCCGATCGTTTCCAAGCGGGCGGCCATGGCCCTGGCGCGCCGCGACGAGCGCCCGGTTTCCGAGCTGGTGGAGATGCTTGGCTCCCCCCGCGTCGAGCGTCGCCAAGGCGCCTGCGCCGCCCTGGGGATGATCGGCAAGGCGGCCGCTCCAGCCGTGCCGGCACTGAAGAAACAGCTTGAGCATGAGGACCTGTGGCTGCGAGTCCAAGCAGCCGAGGCCCTGGCGGGCATTGGCGAGCCGGCGATGTCGGCCGTGCCCAAACTCTTGACGATGGTCACCGAAGGCCCCTCGGAAAGCGACCCGCGGGGTATGCAGCAGCGCTATCTCTGCTTCATCGTCTTCGGGAAGATGCTGAAGAACTCGATCGAGGGGGTGGACCGCGACCTGCTACGCGCGGCCGTGGCGGCCGGTCTGCAAAATGAGGACGGGCGCGCGCGGGGTGCGATCGGTGGCATCTACCAGCAGCTTACCTTCGAGGAGATCAAGCCGCTGCTGCCCGCCATTCACGAGGCGGTGGTCACACCCTCGCCCAGCGGCATCATGTTCGCCGATGGGATCCGCCTGGCCGGCCTCGAGTTGCTGGCCAAGCACCGCATCCGCGAGGGCATGCCGCTGTGCCTCGAGGTGATGGACATTCAGCGGTGGGGCAAGCGCGGACGCATCTCGCGCTGTTTGAACGCGCTGGCCAAGTATGGCGGGGCCGCCAAGCCGCTGCTCCCCCGCCTGAAGCAGCTCGAGAAAGACCTGCTGGCCCATCGCGAAGCGCGCGGACTGAAGCCGGAGATCGAGCGACTCCAGAAGCTGATCAAGGAGATCGAACAGGCCGACGAAGCCCCTTCGCTCCGCAGTCTGGAGAACCTCGACTGAGGGCTGCGCGGAACGCGGACCGATGCAGGCCCGCGGAACGCCGCTGCGGCTTGTCCCTCCGCTGGCGGGTCCGTCAAGTGGCAGGGCCAACTCGCGCGGCTGGCGAATTCAGCGCCCGCTCGCGCGACCCCGGCGCCCCGCTCCCCGGCGGATAACGCGCTTAGAGGGCCCGCCCCTGAGCGACTTCGTCCTCGGTGGCTTCCCGCACGTCGACCACGGTCACGTCGAATTGCAGGTCCTTGCCGGCCAAGGGGTGATTGGCGTCGATCGTAATCTGCTCGTCGTTGACGTCGGTTACCACGATCGGACGCGGACCGCCCGGGGTCTGCGCCTCGAACTGCATGCCCGGCTCGATCTTCTCGATCCCTTCGAAGCGTTCGCGGGGCACCGGCTGGACCAGGCTAGGGTCGGGCTGGCCATAGGCGTCGTCGGCCCCCAGCGCCACCTGCATTTGTTCACCCGACTCGTGGCCCTCCAGGGCATTCTCCAAGCCGGGAATGATGTTGCTAGCACCGTGCAGGTAGGTCAGCGGGCCACGGCCTTCCGATGAATCGACGACCTGGCCGTCTTCGACGGTCAAGGTGTAGTCGATACTAACGACAGTATTTTCGGCGATTTGCATGAAGCACCTTTGCATTGGGGGGGAACTGAATGTGGTCGGAACAATCCGATCTCACCGGCAGAACCATCCGGCCGAGTGGACTGACCACCCGGCGTTGGCGGCTCTCCGTCGACGCCCAAAGCCAGCGCCTCCCAGCGAAACCGATCACGTTGCGTTGAGTGTCGTTTATATCGTTTTTCCGCCTAGTCAACAACCGAGGCCACCATGGGAGTCTGGTCGCACCGCGGCCGTCCGGCGTAGGATACGGCTTTCAGCATGCCCCCCGGCCGGCCTAGGGAAAGCGCCGGCCTAGGGCTAGGGTCACGGTTGATCAAGACGGTTCTGCCCGCCTATGCCCGCACGTGATCGAAATCGAGGGCAAAGCGGTCTCGCACGAAGAGTACGCCCGCATCTCCCTCGCAAACGCGTCCGTACAGGTCGGGTGTCATCGCGGTCAATTCGTTGCGTTGTCCATCCTCGAATTCCGCCGTCACGAAGTACCGCGTGGTCGCGGAGGAATCTCCACTCCCGCCCGAGACCTGCGTCCGCTTGCCGGTGATCAGGGCCGCATGGCTGAGGATGGGCGCATGCTTGAAGTCGGTCATTTTGCGACGCATTTTCGTGAACGCGAAGATGCCAAAGACGACAAATCCGATCGGCACGATAGCCATGAAGATTGGAATGAGTGCCAACCCGCCCCCGAGCGCTCCTCCCATGCCGAAGCCGACCACGCCGAAAATGCCCGACATCAGCAGTGCTCCCACCGCAATGACGCCCGAGATCGCGATGAACACCCCCAAAATGAATAGCGGGGCCGTGGTCGCCAGGGCCGACATCTCGGGCAACCTCGCCTGCCGCTCGGGCGAATTGCGATTGGCCCAGGCGGGCGACTGTTTGACCCGCTCGAACATCTGGCGGTCGCCGGGTTGGGCCTCGGCCTGACGACTGGTCGGATGATGTTGGATCGCGCCGCAGTACTCGCATTTCCCTTGCCCGGTGGCCAGCTGAGCGCCGCATCGTTCGCACCACATTTTATGTCGCTCTCCGTGGAAGCCCGGTGTTTCGTGGAGACCCGGTGTCAAATGAAAGTCCCTTGTTATTCGTCGAACGCTGGCGAATATTTGGCGGCCGAGCACGCCGGGGCCGGGTGCCACGAGTGCCCCGCGCCTCAAATCTCCCATCGGTCGATTGTAACGAAAACCGCACGAGCATTCGAGTAGCGCGAAGCCGGTCGGAGCCGTGGCTCGGGAGGATTGCAAAGTCGATTTCTTCCGTCATTCCCGAGAAGCTTGTGCCCGCGAAAGCGGGGATCGGGAATCCAGTGATCCGTCCCAGTTGCCTGGATTCCCGCGTGCGCGGGAATGACGAGTGGAGTGCGCGGGAATGACGTGGGGAGGCTCAATGCCCGCTGCAATCGACTTTTCAACCCTCCCGAGCGGTGGCTTCCGCCCGTTGACGCCCGGCCCCGGCGTCCCTAGACTGGACGCGATTCAAGCTCGGCGTGAAGCCTCGCCCTCCCCGGGGGCTGATAGGACGGCCCGGGCCGAGCTACCCCGACCTACCCCGACGAAATCACACCCTCTCAAATTGCCCGAGGACGACCCATGGCGACCGTGAGCGAATCGATCGAACAGCAGGCCATCACCACCATCCGCACCCTGGCGATGGACGCGGTGGAGGCGGCCAACAGCGGCCACCCGGGGACGCCCATGGCGCTGGCCCCGGCCGCCTACGTGCTCTATACCGAGGCGATGCGCTACGATCCGGCTCATCCGGAGTGGCCTGGCCGCGATCGGTTCGTCCTTTCCTGCGGTCATGCGTCGGCGTTGTTGTACGCCATGCTGCATCTGGCCGAGGTCCGGCAGCTCGACGAGAGCGGCCAACCGACCGAGGGGCCGGCCGTGCCGCTGGAGGACCTGCGCCGCTTCCGGCAGCTCCACAGCCGTTGCGCCGGCCATCCGGAATACGGCGAAGCCTCGGGCATCGAAACCACCACCGGACCGCTAGGGCAGGGTGTGGCGAATAGCGTCGGCATCGCCATGGCGTCGCGCTGGCTGGCTGGGCGATACAACCGCCCGGGCTTCGATCTGTTCGACTTCGACACCTACGTCCTCTGCAGCGACGGCGACCTGATGGAGGGGATCGGTGGCGAGGCCGCCTCGCTGGCCGGACACCTTAAGCTGGATAACCTCTGCTGGATCTACGACGACAATCACATCACCATCGAGGGCGATACCGAGCTGGCCTTCAGCGAGGACGTGGCCACCCGATTCATTGGCTACGGCTGGAATGTGCTGAAGGTGGAAGATGCCAACGACACGGGAGCCCTCCGCGCGGCTGTCGAGGAGTTTCGCCGCACAAGCGACCGGCCCACGCTGGTGATCATGCGGAGCATCATCGGCTGGGGCGCTCCGAACAAGGCCAACACCCACGGCGCCCACGGCGCCCCGCTGGGCGAGGAGGAAGTCCGAGCAACCAAGCAGGTCTACGGATGGCCGGAAGACGAACACTTCCTGGTGCCCGAGGAGGTGTTGCAGCACTTCCGCGACACGCTGGGTACCCGGGGCGCGAAGCTCCACGCGGAGTGGGATGAGAAACGCGAGGCCTACGCCAAGGAGTATCCCGAACTGGCCGCGGAGTTGGATCTGCTTGCCCAGCGCCGGCTGCCCGACGGCTGGGACGCCGACATCCCCACGTTCGAGGCCGACGAGAAGGGCGTGGCCAGCCGGGCCTCGTCGGGCAAGGTGCTGAATGCCGTGGCGAAGAAGATCCCCTGGATGATCGGCGGTTCGGCCGACCTGGCCCCGTCGAACAAATCGCTGTTGACCTTCGACGATGCCGGCGGCGATTTCTCGGCCGACAACCCGGCAGGCCGCAACCTCCACTTCGGCGTCCGCGAACACGCCATGGCCGCGGCCGTCAACGGCATGGTGCTCAGCGGTTTGCGGGCATACGGGGCCACATTCTTCGTGTTCACCGACTACATGCGGCCGTCGATGCGCTTGGCCTCGATCATGAAGATCCCCACGCTCTACATCCTCACGCACGACTCGATCGGCGTGGGCGAAGACGGCCCGACGCATCAGCCGGTCGAGCATTTGGCCGCCTTGCGTTGCATTCCCAACATGACGGTCTTCCGACCCGGCGACGCCAACGAAGTGGCCGAGTGCTACCGGATGGCCGTGCCCATGCGGGGCGGGCCGGCCGCGCTGGTGCTGACCCGACAGAACCTGATGACGCTCGACCGCACGAAGTATGCCCCGGCCGAGGGCGCGCGTCGTGGGGCCTACGTGCTGGCCGACGCCGCCGACGGCGAGCCGGAGGTGATCCTGATCGGAACCGGGAGCGAGGTGCAACTGTGCGTGGCGGCTTACGAGCAGTTGGTGGCCGAGGGGGTGAAAGCCCGATTGGTCAGCATGCCCTGCTGTGAACTGTTCGACCAGCAACCGGTCGACTATCAGGCTGAGGTGCTGCCGGAGGGATGCACGCGGCGGATCGCCGTCGAGGCGGGCGTCCGGCAGGGCTGGGACAAGTACATCGGCCGCTGCGGCACCTTCATCGGCATGGACAGCTTCGGCACCAGTGCCCCGTGGCAGGAAGCCTACGAGCACTTCGGGATCACGGTCGAGGCGATCGTCGCGGCCGCTCGCCAGGCGAAGTCGTAGGTTCACTTCTGGCGGTCCCGCACGGATCATTCCAGTTCGCTGAAGGCGACGCGCAGGCTGCTTGTATCTGGCGCGACGGCCGGTAGCTGTTCAGCCGTGTGACCAGCGGGCTGCACACATCTGTTCAACCGGACACATCTGTCTGGCTTCGCGCCCACGGGCTCCAGGGGCACGACGTTCTCGCAAGGCGTTGTATTCCATCGGGTTGCGAAGCGTCGGCGGCCTTCGCCAGCTCATTGGCACGAAGGTTGCTCTCCAACGGGGAACTCGGCTCCCGCACGTCCAGCGGGCGAGGGGCCATGGAAACGGAACAACACTTCCCCCCACGACTGACGTGATCCAAGGAAAGGAGTCAGACTCATGATGAGCCTCGCCGTCGCCGCCGTAATGCAAACCGCCCTGTTGGGAGCCCCAGCCGAGGATGCAGCCACGGCGGCCTACAACCGAAGCATGGAAAGCGGTCGGCCGCTGGTCCTGCTGTTTGGCGCCGACTGGTGCCCGGCTTGCAAGGTCATGAAGGACAAGACGTTGCCCGAGGTCGCCCGCCGCGGTGGCATGCGGGGCGTGGAGTTTGCCTATGTGGACGTCGACAAGCAGCCGGAAGTCGCACGGCGATTCCTCCGCGGCAACTCGATCCCGCAGATGGTCCGCTTCGACCGGACCGACGAGGGCTGGCAGCCGACCTACATGATCGGCGCCCACAAGACGGAACGCGTTGAACGATTCCTGGCCGTGCAGCCGGCCGAGGGGCGGCCCCGTTACAGCAGCTACGAGCAGCGTCGGGCACCAGCCAGGTGATCTTCCAGGCGCTTTGAACGATTCATTCTCGCGACGCTCCGCCGGTATTGCATTCCGCCCGGCGCGAGCGTCGCTTGCCTTCTTGAGCGGCGAAACCGGCCCGACCGTCATAACCGTCGCGCGCCACGATCGGTGTTTCCCGCACCAGGGGCACAACAGGGCGATTTCCGCCCCCGCTAATGCCATCCGGCCGCGCGGCCCGACGTTCTTATTGCGCTGCTTAATTTGCTCGGCATGGCGATCGGGACACCCGAAGCGCGCGTTCGACCGAGAAGTCGGCCGGGCCATCATACCGCCGGGCATGCGTCCCGAGCCTCCCTCCCCGCTGGAAAGGAATTAGCCGTGACCCGCTCCTTGAGTGTGCTACTGCCGGTGCAGAACGCGGAGTCGAGCTTAGCGCGGACGGTGGGACGAATGCTCGACGTCACCGCGGAGTTGACCGATCGTTTCGAGTTGATCATCGTCGACGATGGTTCGACCGATGCCACGAGCGAAGTGGCCGACGAACTGGCCCGACGCTACCCCCAGGTGAAGCTCGCCCGACATTCGGTGCCCCGCGGCTCGGGCGAAGCGATCCGCACCGGGTTGCGGTTGAGCCACGGACAAGTGATCATCCACCGCGACCCGGCCTGCGGCGACACGATGGAAGACCTGGTTCGGACATGGCGCGCGACGAGCGTCGGCGAGATTCCTGCTCCTCCGTCCGGGCCCGGCTGCCGCGTGATCGACCGTCGCAGCGGCAAAGCGCTGCACGGCCCAACGGCCCCCACGCGGCCGGCCTACCTGACCCGGCTGCGCGAATTCGCCACCGGCGAGTGACCCCCGCCGCGCGGCATTGCCGTATTTCCGACAGTTGGCGTGCCACGAACAAAGAAAGGGCCGCCCCCGCTCGGGGGAGCGACCCTTGTTCTTGCGATTTTCTGTTCTTGCGATCTTCGGCCGGAACATCGTCCGGACTACTTGCAGCAACCACCGCAGCCGCCGCAAGGACTACCGCAGGCCCGCTTGTAGCAGGTGACCGTCTTCGGCACCATGCGGCATACCCGCACCTGCACCTCTTTCTCCACCTGCCGCGGCACCATCACCGTGTAGGTGACTTCTTTCTGCTCGGGCACGCAATCGTAGGAGGTGTAGGTTAGGGTCTTGGTGCGTGTTTCGGGCACGCATTCCGTATAGGTGACCTGTTTGGTCTTCTGGATTGGCACCCGCTTACAGACGCGGACGGTCTTGGTGCGTTTCTCGGGCACGCACTCGACGTAGGTCACCTCCTTGGTCTTCTCGACCGGGACGACCTTGCAGACCTTGACCATCTTGGTGCGTGTTTCGGGCACGCACTCGGTGTAGGTCACTTCCTTGGTCTTCTGGACCGGGACAGTCTTGCAAACCTTAACCGTTTTGGTGCGGGTTTCCGGTTTGCAAACGGTGACGGTGTACTCATACGGCTCCTCGACGCACTGCCGTTTCATCACGGTCACCTCGACCTGCTTCTCGACCACGTTGGGTACCCAAACGCGGCAGGTCTTCATGGTGACGCATTCGCCGCAGCCCGAGTTGCAACCGCCACACGTGGTGGTTTGGCAGCTCGACTTGCAGACGGTCGTGCAGCAGCGCCGGGCCGCGCGTCGTGCCCGCCACCGAGCCAGCAGACCGCAGCCTCGCTTTTTGTAGCAACAATGCCGCACCTTGGAGACGGGCACCTGCCGCTCCTCCCAGTGACCTTCATCCTTGCACACCGTGCGGGTTTCGGTCACGGGGACGCACTCGTAACGGGTGCGCGTGGCCTGACGCGTTTCTTCGTGGGGCACCATCACGGTGTAGTCCACCTGCTTCTCCTCCCATACTTGCTCGCAAGCGGTATAGGAGACGGTCTTGGTCTTCTGGTGGGGCACCATCACGGTGTACTCGACCGGCCTCTCTTCCCACACCTGCTTCCGCGCGGTGTAGGAGACGGTCTTGGTTTTCTGGTGGGGCACCATCACGGTGTACTCGACCGGCTTCTCCTCCCAGACGGTCTGGCAGGCGGTGTAGTTGACCGTTTTGGTCTTCTGGTGCGGGACCATCACGGTGTATTCCCGCTCGACCGTGTTCTGCTTGGGCACGCGGCGGTAGACGGTCACCGTCTTCTGCCGCTGCTCGGGCACATACTCCGTGCAGGTGACCGTGCGGGTCTCGTTGACCCAGGTGGGAACCATCACGGTTCGCTCGACGGCCACGCAAGCGGGGGCACAGGGCGCCGCTTCGCCGCATTCGCCACAACAGCCGCCCGCCCGGGCGGTTTGGGCACTGATCGCCAACAGTGCCGCGGCAGCCATCAGGCCGCCTCGAAACAGGTTACTCGACATCCTCACGCTCCTTTCTTCTGACAGGTACCGTGGCAAGGGTCCAACCGGGTGCTTCTTCTCCGACCCATCAAAGCTTCGCCCCCGATCATATCAGGGATTTTGCCAGGGTCAAGTTTTTGCTTCCATTGATTTGAAATTTCTGAATTGTGCGTCACCCGCTACCCACCCATGGGCCGGGTGTCGACGTCCGTATCCGGAGGCCAATGCCCCGAAAACCACGACAAAACGGCATGCGACAAACCACGATCCTGCGCGAAGCGCAAGACGGCGCTGGGGAAATCTCCTAGCCGACGTGGTGAAGGGCTCCGATTGCGATTCGCAAGCCACCGCCACGCTTCCGGCGCGTGTGAATGTTTCGCGTGCGAATGCTTATCGCCAGGCGACTCGCTGGACAGTTGTCGAATAGGATCGTTTTTGAACGCTCGAAAATGAAAAACAGCCCGAAGTAGAGTGGACAAAAACCGCCGTCGAACCCCTTCCCGTTTCGCTCGATAGAGCAGACAATACAGGCTATTCACACCTCCGCTTTCCTTCATCGCACATCGCCATGATCACCAGCACAGTTTCGGCGCGGTTCGAGCAACTCCGCGGTCGGGCGGCCGAGGCGCTCAAGCAGCGTCGGGCCCGCGACCGGACCCGCATCCAGGTGGGCTCCGCCACATGTGAAGATGCCGCCGGCGCCAAGAAGGTGTTCGAGGAGTTCCGCAAACACGTGGCCGCCTCCGGCCGCGACGACATCCAACTCCACCTGACCGGTTGCACGGGCCGCTGTAGCTGCGAGCCGATTGTCGGCGTGTTCCTGCCCGATCAGTTGCCCGCCAAGTATGAGCATGTGGATGCCGCGGCAGTCCACGAGATCTTCACTCGGCACGTGCTCGCCGGTGAGCCCGTGGTGGAGCATATCCTCGACGCCAAGCAGCAGAAGCAGGTTGCCCAGCACGAGATCCTCTACTGCCAAAGCCAGCGTTGCGACTGGCCGGGCAATAAGCCGCTCGGCGAATTGCTGCGCGACAAGTTGCGGGCCGAGGGCATCGCGCCGGAGCGCGTCAGCGTGGACGAGGCGAGTTGCTTTGGTGCCTGCCGCGCGGACGAGGTGGGCCAGTATGGTCATCTCCTGGTGCGGCCGGATAAGGTGCTCTACCGCATCGCCAAGGAAGCCGATATCGAACAGATTCTCCGCGAGCATATCGGCGAAGGGCGCATCGTCGAACATTTGGTGGTGCCGGGGAAGACCGTCGGTCGCAAGTTCTTCGAGATCTATGGCGACGTGGCGTTCTTCAACCGGCAGACGCGGATCGCCCTGCGGCACAACGGCGTGATCGATCCGGAGAGCATCGAAGAATATTTCCACTATCGCGGCTTCGAGGCCCTCTCCAGCGTGCTGGAGAAAGGCGACCGCCAGTGGGTCATCGACGAGATACTGAAGTCGAACCTCCGCGGGCGCGGCGGCGGCGGTTTCTCCACCGGCCGAAAATGGCAGATGGGACACGACGCGCCGGGTAAGGTGAAGTACCTGATCTGCAACGCCGACGAGGGCGACCCCGGCGCGTTCATGGACCGCAGCATGCTGGAATCGGACCCCTTGAACGTGATCGAAGGAATGATCATCGGCGGGTATACCATCGGGGCCAGCCAGGGGCTGTTCTACGTCCGCGCGGAGTACCCCATGGCCATCCGCCGCATTCAGAACGCCATCGACCACTGCCACGAGTGGGGATTGCTGGGTAAGGACATCCTCGGCTCGGGGTTCGATTTCGATCTGGAAATCCGGCTCGGCGCCGGCGCGTTCGTGTGCGGCGAGGAGACGGCCCTGATCCACTCGATCGAGGGCGAACGGGGGCAGCCGCGGATTCGACCCCCGTATCCGACCCAGAGCGGGCTCTGGGGCAAACCCACGGTGATCAACAACGTGGAGACCTTCGCCAACGTCTCGGCGGTGATCAACTACGGGGCCGACTGGTTTGCCCGCATCGGCACCGAGGGGAGCGGCGGCACGAAGGTCTTCGCCCTGGCCGGCAAGGTGAAGCACACCGGACTGATCGAAGTGCCCATGGGCACCACGCTCCGCGAAATTGTCGAGCACATCGGCGGAGGCACGGAGTCGGGCAAGCCGATCAAGGCCATCCAAACCGGCGGACCGGCCGGCGGCTGCATTCCCGCCAAATGGCTCGACACGCCGGTCGATTTCGACACGCTCAGCAAGGCCGGCTCCATCATGGGGTCCGGCGGAATGATCGTGCTCGACGAAGACGACTGCATGGTCGACGTGGCCCGATTCTTCATGGCCTTCTCGCAGGACGAGTCGTGCGGGAAATGCACGCCCTGCCGCGAGGGGACCAAGCGCATGCTGGAGATCCTCGACCGCATCATTCAGGGCGAGGGGACCGAGGAAGACCTGGAGAAGCTGGAGCGGCTGGCCACGTTGATGAAGAAGGCTTCGCTCTGCGGCTTGGGTCGCGCGGCACCCAACCCGATCCTCAGTACACTGAACCACTACCGCGACGAGTACCTGGCCCACGTCGCCGACCGCCGTTGTCCGGCCCATCGCTGCACCTCGCTGATCCACTACGAGATCGACCCAGTGGCTTGCGTGGGCTGCACCGTTTGCGCGCGGAAATGCCCGGTCGACTGCATCGACGGCAAGCGCAAGGAGCCGCACGTGATCGACCAGTCGCGCTGCATCAAGTGCGGCCAGTGTTTCGACGTGTGCCGCTTCGACGCGGTGCTGAAGAAGTGAGGGATGGGATTGGGATAGGGAATTGGGGATTAGAGGTTGGGGATTGGGGACCAGTAAGCCCACCGATGGCATCGGTGGGAATCAGTCAGCACCCACCGACGGCAAACCATCATGGCCAAGAAAAAGAAGCAAATCAACCTGCTGATCGACGGTTTCCCGGTCACCGTGCCCGAGGGCACGACCATCATGGAGGCCGCCGACGGGCTGGGTATTCACGTCCCCCGACTCTGCTATCACCCCGACTTGAGTCTGGCCGGTTCCTGCCGCGTCTGCATTGTCGAGGTGAAGGACATGGGCTTCTACATGGCCTCGTGCAGCGTGGCCGTGTGGGAGGGCATGGAGGTACGGACCAACTCGCCGGAGATTCGCAAGGCGCGGCGCGACATCGTCGAGCTGCTGCTGGATAACCACGCGAAGGACTGCCAGACCTGCGAGCGCGACGGGAACTGCGAATTGCAGAACATGGCCTATTCCACGGGCGTGCGTTCACGGCAGTTCGAGGGCGAGCGCAAGGAGCTGCCCATCGAGTCGAACAGCGTCTCGGTGGTGCGCAACCCGAACAAGTGCATCCTTTGCGGCCGTTGCGTGCGGGTGTGTGCCGAGATTCAGGGCGTTTACAACCTCAGTCAGCATGGCCGAGGGTTCAACACGGTCGTCGGTCCGGCGCATTTGAAGGACATGGACGACTCGGTTTGCATACAATGCGGCCAGTGCATCAACGTCTGCCCCACGGCGGCCTTCCAGGAGAAGATCAGCACGAGCGAAGTCTGGCGGGCGATCGCCGATCCCGAGATGCACGTGGTTGTGCAGACGGCGCCGGCCATCCGCGCGGCGATTGGCGAGGGGTTCGGCATGCCGCCCGGTACGCCGGCCACCGGGCAAATGATCACCGCCCTGAGGCGGCTGGGCTTCGACGCCGTGTTCGACACCGACCTGGGCGCCGACCTGACGATCATCGAGGAGGCCCACGAGTTGCTCGGCCGCATCAAGGAGGGGCCGCTGCCGATGATCACGTCCTGCTCGCCGGGCTGGATCAGCTTCATGGAGAAGTTCTACCCGACGCTGATTCCCCACGCTTCGAGCTGCAAGTCGCCGATGAGCATGCTCTCGGCGCTGGCGAAGACCTTCTACGCCGAGCGGAAGGGGGTCGACCCGAGCAAGATCTTCATGGTGGCCGTGATGCCCTGCGTGGCCAAGAAGTACGAAGCCCAGCGGCCGGAACATCGGGAAGAGGACGGCTCGCCCATAACCGACGCCGTGATCACCACGCGCGAGTTGATCTGGATGATTAAGTGCTACGGAATGCGCTTCACCGACCTGCCCGAGGGCGAGTTCGACGCGCCGCTGGGTTTGGCCACCGGGGCGGGCGACATCTTTGGCACCACCGGCGGCGTGATGGAAGCCACGCTCCGCGCTGCCACCGAGCTGGTCACCGGCAAACCGGTCGATCGGCTGGAGTTCACCGAGGTCCGCGCGGTCGAAGGCCTCCGCGAGACCTATGTGGCCATCGGCGAGCACAACCTGCACGTTGGCGTGGCCAACGGCCTGCAAAATGCCAAGACCCTGCTCGACAAGGTGGTCGACGGGAAGGAGCAGTTCCACGTGATCGAGGTGATGGCCTGCCCCGGCGGATGCGTCGGCGGCGGTGGTCAGCCCTATCCCCCTCGCGGCGCGAACGTGCTCGACCCGGAAATCTTGCGCAAGCGGGCGGGTGCCCTTTACCAAATCGACGAAGGCAAGGAACTCCGCAAGTCGTACGAGAACCCGGCCATTAGCGAACTCTATGACGAGTTCCTCGGCACGCCCGGCTCCGACAAGGCCCACCAGTTACTCCACACCCACTACCACGCGCGCACGCCACGAGGAATCCGATGAGCGCCACCACCGACAATTGGCCCGAAGTGCAAGCCGCCGCCCGGACCGTGCTGGGCGACGAGATCGCCGACTTCATCGTCGAATGCCGAGGAGACGAACACCCCGAGGGCCGGCTGATTGCCGTGCTGCACAAGGTGCAGGACAAGTTTGGGCATCTTGGCGGGGCGGAACTGGACGCCGTGGCCCAACTGCTGCAAGTGCCCGCCGCCAAGGTGGCCGGGGCAGCCAGCTTCTATCATTACTTCCGCCTCACGCCCCGCGGCAAGTACATGATCAACGTCTGCCTGGGCACCGCCTGCTACGTGAAAGGCGCCGATCAAGTGGCCAAGAAGTTCATGGAAGAGCTGGGAATCACCTGGGGTGAAACCAGCAAGGACGGCGTCTTCACCCTCGAAGGTTCCCGCTGCCTGGGCACCTGTGGGCTGGCCCCCGTGGTGATGGTTGGCGAAGAGGTCCACGGCCCGATCACCCCCGACGAAGTACCCGTCCTGCTGGATCGCTACTTGAAGCAGGCCAAAGAAGAGGGGTAGGGCGAGAACGGCGAACGGGCCGGGTCTTGCGTAAGACGCCTTTCTCGCCACGAGGACGCTTCCACGCCTGGGATGACGCCCCGCCATCCCACGCAACGCCCCCACGCCCGTCCTCGGGAGGGCGAGGCGCCGGCCGAGCCGCGGCACTGGCCAGACGCCCGTGGTACCCGGCCGTGTTTCCTCGGGCGTCTTCGCGCGGACCGCCTGGAGAAATGCGAAGTCGTTTTTGCATGCGAAAGGGCCCCAATCAGTCATTCCCGCGTGCGCGGGAATCCAGGCGTTTCCAGCGTTTCGCTGGATTCCCACTTTCGTGGGAATGACAAAGAAGCCGACTTTGCAATCGTCCTGGCGCGGACCGCCTGGAAACCTGCATTGCGGACCAACTCGTGCTAGAATACACTGCGTCGTCCGGGGCGGCCGATCCGGCGGGATTGACCCGCGGCGATCCGCCGAGCCAGCGGCGCGACCTTGCTTTGCCCACGAAAGAACCCAAAGAGCGACGGAAGAGGACGATGCTGAGTCTTGCCAAACGACGGCCACGACTGGCCGGTTTGCTAGCCCTGATACTGATGCTGGCCGTGGGTGCGGTGGCAGCGGCGGCCTTTTGGCCCGCCCCGCTTCCCCACCCGGGCGTGGCCAACCAAGGGCAGCTGATCCGCTGGGCCGTGACGCGCGACCTTTCGGATCGCCCGGCCGAGTTTCGGGCGACGCTCGCTCGGCGGCTCGCCGTTGAGTTCGATTCGGGATTCGACTGGGGGGAAGCCGAGCGGCGGTTGCAGGCGGAGCATCGCGAGCATCTGCGGCGTAATATCCCGTTGTTGGTCGCCCCGTGGCTGCTGACCCAGTCCGCGGTCTACACCAAATCGGAACCGGGCCATCGCCAGGAAGTGGTCGACGAGTCGATTGATCTACTCGAGCGATTCCGCGGCGCCCAACGGCTGCTGCCGGCATCGGACGCGGAGAACGGCGACGCGAACGAGCTGCTGAAGGACGTGCTGGGGCGGATCGAACTAGAGAAGGCAAGCCTCCCGCCCGAGCGGCGGGAAGAAGCCGGGGCGTTCATCACCGCGATTCAGAAGCGCTGGTTCTGGCGTTCGCTCACCGGGCAGGCGCGCTAGCGTTTTGTCACGGCCAGGAATTAGGGTGCCGCTGGTGGACCGGGCCCACTGATCAACCAAGCCCACTGATCGACTGAACCTCCAGCGAATCAACCCACTTTCGGCTGGGCCTTTCTCGCCTCGCCGTTGGCGGTTTCCTCCTCGCGCCGCAGTTTCAGGATGGCTCCTGGCGAGGGGCGTCGTTCCGAGATGATTCCCCGCTTGGAGGTGGCCAGGAAGCGGTGGAACTCGGCGGCCGGTCCATCGGGAAACTGGCGCTGCAGTTCGGCCAAGAGTTGCTCGTGAGGTAGTCCGCTCCGGTAGAGCGTCCGATAGGCGGCCTTCAGCGTCCGTACGTCGTCGACCAGGAACCCCGCCCGACGCAGCCCCACCGAGTTCAGGCCCACGACCAGGCTGCTCAGGCCGTCGACGGTCACGTAGGGCGGCACGTCGCGGGTGATGTGTCCCTGGCCACCCACCATGGCCAGTGTGCCAATCCGGCAGAACTGATGCACGGCCGACCCGCCGGACAGATAGGCCCGGTCGCCGACGGTCACATGCCCGGCCAGCAGCGAGTTGTTGGTCACGATGACATGGTTGCCGAGCACGCAATCGTGGGCCACGTGGGCGCCGACCATGAGGAAATTGTCGTCGCCAATCACGGTGTTCTCGCCCGCCTTCAAGGCGCAGTGCACGGTCCCATTCTCGCGGAACACGTTTCGGGCGCCGATCGTCACTCCGCCGGTTTCCGTGGGCGGTTGCAGGTGTTGCGGCGGTCCGCCGATGATGGTGTTCTCGTAAACGTGGTTCTCGCGACCCATGCGGGTCTTTCGTTTGACGATTGCGCGGGCTTCGAGTATGCAGCCGGCCCCCAGTTCGACGTCGTCTTCAACGATGCAAAAGGGTCCAATTCGCACGTCGGCGGCAAGCACGGCGCGGGGGCTGACGACGGCCGAGGGGTGAATCATCACGGGGGCGTCTCCGGGTCGTGAGTTGGCGCTGTGCGGGGCAGCGCGCGGGGTCGCGGCTTCGCGGCGCGCGACGGTCGGCAGCCGAGGCGGCGGGTTGCCCGGTGCTCGGCCATCAAGTGGTATCGGCCGTCCCGGGTGTAGCGATTCAGCCCGATGTATCGATTGTGACGGATTTTCCAATCAGTGTTGACAAAAATGTTGGCCCGTGCCCCCCTTCACGCCCCCGGCCGGCCCCGGTAGACTCCAGGAGTGCCTGAAGGGCTGGAAACGGGCGGAACGGGCCCTGAGCGAGTGGGCCCAAGCTGCTCGATTCATCGCGGTGGCGTGTGTGTTGCCTGCGGGTTTCCACGTCGCAATCCGCTCGCCCTGTTCACCGAAACCTACAAGACCGATTGGGAAATCCCATGTCGACCACCGAGAGATACGACGAAGCCATCGCCCTGAAGGAGTCGGGCAATCTGGAGGGGGCCATCGAGAAGCTGGAGGCGATTTCCGCCGACGAGCCCGACTTCGCCCTGGCCCACGCCGCGCTGAGTGTCTTCTATCAACAGGCCGGCCGCAACGACGAAGCGGTGGACGAAGCCCGCAAAGTCTGCGACCTGGAGCCGGATGATCCGTTTAGCTTCATGTCGATGAGCCTGATCTGCCAGAAGGCGGGCAATATCCAGGAGGCCGAGCAGGCGCTGGCCAAGGCCATGGAGAAACAGTGGGCCGCCCAAAAGCCGGCGGAATGATCCGGCTCCGCCACTCGGCGCGCGCAACGCTGCCTCCGCGGCGTCCTTGGGCGCCCAGCGAGTTGGCCATTCTCCGGCTGTCGACCGGCCGCGTTCGGATTGGCGTCAACGCCCGTTACTGCAGGTCATTGACCTCGATCAGCGTGTGACTCACCCAGGCGTCGCGCTCCTTGTAGGTCTCCGAGGTGATCGTCTCGAACACGGCCAGGACGTCGAGTACGTCGAACACCTGAGCGGCCACCATCCGCGCTTGGCCCTGGTTTTCCTCCTCGACCGATTGATCGATGGCGTAGGTTACCCACGGCTTGACAGCCTCGAGCAGGGCCTTCCAGTGGAACACCTGGGCCACGCCCCGGGGGCGCGACACGTCGGTCAACACGCCACCGACCGTCGGCGGACGGCTCTCCAGCAGCCGCTTGGCGTGGTCGCGGCTCATGGCCAACACGGCCACCTCGTCATTCAGCGCGGCGGTGGGTTCGATCTGCTCGTCCAGGCCCAATTCCTCCGGTAGATGGAAACAGCAAAGGGTCCCCTGTTCCTCCTCGATCACGTCGGCCGGGGGGAGGGGCAACTGTTCGGGCAGGTCGGCCAAGTCCTTTTCCTTCATCTTGTCGAGCGTCTTGCGAACCAGTTCGCCCGTCTCCTCGATTCCCTGGCGGACCAACTTGGCATCGGCCACCCCGAACACCAGGGCCGGTTCGACCATCGGCAAGGCTTCGTCGGCTTCCGGCATGGCTTGATGATAGCGGGTCGACTCCATGCGGCCGTCGATGATCAAGGCGTTCTGACCGTCGGCCATGCCCGGCAGGAACTTCTCGCGCATGATCTTGTCCATGTCGGCCAGGGCGGGCACGAGCACGTCCATGACCTTTTCGGCCTGCTCGCGGTCACTTTCACCCATCTGCTTGAGGGCGAAATCGCGGAAGTACTCAATGCCCTTGGCAAGCCACTTGGTCAACAATTCGTACTGTTCGATATCGTCCTCGCCCCGTCCGACGACGGCCAGCAGGGGATCACCTCCGATGTGCCGCAGCAGCGTGAGCGGTTGCGTCGGGTCGATCCGAGCGGAGCTGGTCCAGTTGTAGACGTATTGCTCGATTCCCTGCCCAGTGATCAGCGAGAAGCCCATCACGGCCCCCGGCTCGGGCATTTGCGATCTCAGATCGGAGGCCAATTCGCGGGCGTCGGCCAGCAGCCGCTGCTTGTCCTCTTCGGCCAGCGGGGTGCTGGGCAGGATTTCCTCGACCGCCTCCAGGGCGTCGTCCACCTGCTGCCGCGGATCGTTCATCCGTTGGGCCATCTCCTGGCTCAGGTAGCTGATGGCGGTGATCCGTTGGTCGGCGAACTTCTTCAGCGGGCGAAACTCTTTGCGGTCGGCCAGGTTCTTCTCGCCTCCGAGGGCGGCGAGCACCTCTGTTGAGGGGCCTACCGAAAGCAGCACGTAGTCGCCGCGGACACCCAGGGCGACCACCACCTCCAGTTTGCGCACCGCTTCCAACACGTCGCGAACCTGATTGGGCTCGGTTTCCACTTGCTTCAATTCCTCGACGGGCACCTCGTCCCAGGGCAGGTCTTCGGCTCTGGCACGCAACGTGAGGAACGATTGGCCGTCGACATCCTCCCGGCCGAGGGTGACCTTCACGTCGTCGTTTTGTTCGAGCAGTCCTTTCACCAGGCCCTCCAGGCGATCGATCTGTTCGTTGGCCGTTTCCGCGTCGTGTATGCGAAAACCCATCACCATGGCGGGCACCTTGATCAGATCGAGTTCCTCGTGCAGCACGGTCAACAGCAGCATGCCCTGGAGTTCGTCCTCGTCGTAGCCCGGCGCCGCGCCGCTCAGTTGCAGCACGGCCGGCCCGTAGCGCATCGCGCCGGCGATCTGCTGCATCAGGTCCATGGTGTCCACGCAGCTTTGCTCGCCGTAGATGAAGATCTCTTCGGAGCCCATTTGACGTAGCAGTTCCATCAGCGGCCGGTTCTCCGGCGCGTCGATGAACGCTTCAACCTGACCGGGGGGGCTCTGGGGATCGGCCGCCTGGAGCTGATATAGCCCCCAAGCCATCTGGATGGCCGGGACGCTCGTCAGCTTCTTCCAGGCCTTGCTGCCGACGACCAAATCGTACTGCTCGCGGAGCCGCAGGTTGGTGCCAAAGAAGGCGGCGTCGGCCGGGACGATCGACGCGGCCGTCTTGGCGGCTGGCGATGGCTGATCCGCCTCCGCGGCGAACGCCGATTGACCCATCGGGCTGAGCGTCAGACAAACGGCCGTGATTAACAATGCGAACAATGGAACGGACAAGCGGCGACGGGACATGGTTGGACTCCTTGTTGCACGGTTGGTTCGTGTCTGGAATGCTCCTCGGCGGGGGGAACCGGCACACCCACCGGCGCACCATTCTAGCCGGTGCCGGGCGCGGTTACAAGCGGAAGGCCGTGTCGTGGTACAAGGTTCAAGCGGAATCCCCGAGGCGGTCCCGGAGGGCGGAGAGGAGACGCTCAGCTACATGCAATCCCCCGCGGAGCACTGGCGTCCTGCACTCTCCGAGAAAGCGGGTGATCACGGTCTAGGCCCGTAGTAATCACTTTGCAATGAAAAAGACTCTTCTATCGCAGGGCGTTTTGGAGAACGCACCCTAACAAAGCCTCGTTGATTACCTTCTGGAATGCGCGGTGGCCGGTCCTGTTAGAGCTTCTTAGGGCGTGATGCCGACAGCCGTCGATTCCTGTTGCCGCCACACGTGGAGCGTCACGGACGACTGGTTGGTCTCGCGGAGCAAGTCGATCAGGTCGACGGCGGTGTCCACGCGCTGCCGGTTGACGGCGAGGATGACGTCGTTCGATCGCAGGCCGTCGCGGTAGGCGTCGCTGTTCTCCGGCACGTCCAAGAAATTGGCGCCGCGCTGCTCGCTCATGCCCGTGGCGCTCTGCTCGTCGAGCCCAAGCGACCGCGAACGCTCTAGTGCCGCCTCGGTCGGCAGCAGGTTGTAGTCGATCTGCTTGCCCCAATCGGCGACGCGTGCGTCAATGTATCCCGAGCGGGTGACGATGTTGTGCGTGAACACCGATCGCGTGTACGGCGGCCAGAGGTGGGCACTGAGCCTGCCGTTGACCATGATGTTGTTGCGCGCAATGCGGTCGCAGCCCTCCATGCCGAACTTCAGCCCGACGGAGAGCATCACGTTGTTCACGATCCGGTAGTTCGTGCCGCCGTCGTCGAGGTCGATATCCCAACCGTGATCGCAGCGCCAGCGGCTGTCGCGCAGCGTGATCGGCCCGACCACGTCGAGCAGGGCCAGGTCGTAGTTGCAGTCGGGGCCGTAGCCGCACTCGCGGTCCGTGGATGCCACCGAGCTTCAGCGGCGCGGCAAGAGGGTGGCCGCCTGTTTCATTGGCTGCGGGAACGTCCCGGCTTGTGGATGGCTGGGGCAACACGACGCCGATCACGGCGCGGCGGGGTAGCGGAGGTCGAAACGCCGCAGAAAGACGTCGCCACGCCGATCGCCGTCGGCGTCTCGGCGTCGAACGGAAGCGGTACGCCCGTGTAGAACAGATAGAACTTATCCTGCCACTTCATGATGTTGGGCGTGAACACCCCGTGCTCGTCCCAGGCACCTTTGTCGCCCTTGCCGACGGCGAAAGGCCGAGGCCCACGAGGATGATCAGACCGGTGGCGAGGATTGCGGTGCGCGTCATGGCGAGTCGGTCGGGGGCGGGCGATTGATGCGGCGATCACGTTTGGTTAGCATGGATAGCCGATAGCCCTTCCTTCCCTCCACCCACCAGCCGACTCCATGCGAATCTTTCAGCTCTCGTTACCGGTTCTCCTTGGCATATTCGCGCCTTGCTTCTCTCTGCCGGCCGCCGACCTGTATGTGGCCCCGAGCGGCACGCTCGATGCCCCGGGCACGAGGTCGGCGCCGATGAAAACCCTTGAACAAGCCCGCGCGGCCGTCCGGGACTTGATCGATGTGAACGACGGCCAGCCGCCGTCCGGGGGTGTTACCGTGTGGCTCGCCGGTGGCGACTACATTCGGACCGATCGCCTGCTGCTGGATAAAGCCGATTCCGGCACGGCGGACGCTCCGATCGTCTGGCGCGCGATGGAAGGCGAGTCGCCCCGGTTAATCGGCGGCGCGCGGGTGCCGGTCGATGCCTTTGGCCCCGTGACCGACGCGGCGACGCGCCGGCGCCTCGCACCGGATGTCGCCGGACATGTCGTCATGGCCGATCTGGCGGCCCTGGGTGTATCCGGGCTGAAGCCATGGCCCGACCGTTCGCGCGGCTTCGGCGGACCGCCGGAGGTGATCTTCAACGGCGAGGCCATGCAACTGGCCCGCTGGCCGAACCAGGGTTGGGCCCATATCGCCGAGGTCATCGACCGGGGCGTCGGCCCGTTGGATGCCTCCAAGGGCGAGCGTGAACGCGGAATCCGTGGCGGCACATTTGCTTACGAGGGTGATCGGCCCCAGCGATGGCTGTCGGCCCCCGACGTATGGCTGCTCGGATTCTGGTGCCACGATTGGTTCAGCGAGTGCCTGCGCGTCGAGTCGATCGACACCGCGAGGAAGCGGATCACGCTGGCCGCCCCGCACCAGTACGGGATCGGCCCATCGTCGGCGTGGAACAGGGAACCGCGTCGCTATTACGCCCTGAACCTGCTCGAGGAACTCGATGCTCCCGGCGAGTGGTACGTCGACCACCAGCGGGCGGTCCTCTATTTCTATCCACCGCGGCCGCTGAAGGCCGACGACAAGGTCGCCGTCACCACGCTGACGCAACCGCTGATCGAGTTGAACGACGTCTCGCACGTCACCCTCCGCGGCCTGACGCTGGGACCCTCATACGGCCCGGGCGTGATCGTCCGTGGCGGCCACGATTGCCTCGTGGCCGGCTGCACGGTGGAGAATCTGGCCGACCTGGGCGTGGCGCTCCGCGGCGGCGAGCATCACGGCGTGGTCGGCTGCGATGTGCGGAAGCTGGGGCGAGCGGGCATCATCGCTTCCGGTGGCGACCGAGCGTCGCTTACCCCGGCGCGCCACTATATCGTGAACAACCACATCCACCACTTCGCCCGACTCCAGAAGACCTATGCGGCGGGCATTCACGTGTATGGCGTCGGGATTCGCGCGGCGCACAACCTGATCCACGACACCCCACACGCTGGAGTGCTTTACGCCGGAAATGAACACTTGCTCGAACTGAACGAAGTACACGATGCCGCGCTGGAGACGTCCGACGTGGGTGTCTTCTACACCGGTCGCGATTGGGGATCGCAAGGCAACGTGTTGCGATTCAACTTCATTCACGACGCCCCCTCCATGCCCGGCTGCGGTACCATGGGCGTCTACCTGGACGACTGCGACTCGGGGGACACCTTGTACGGCAACGTCTTCCATCGGGCCGGTCGGGCGGCGTTCATCGGCGGGGGGCGGAATAACACGGTGGAGAACAATCTGCTGATCGACTGCGCGTCGGCCGTGCATCTCGACTGCCGAGGGCTGCGACGCTCGAAGCCCGGCTCGGGAGTGAAGGATGGCTGGGATCTGCTGGCGAAGATCCAGCGGTTCAACTATCAGCAGCCACCCTGGTCGAAGCGGTACCCGCAACTGGTCGACATCATGCAAGACGAACCGCTGCTGCCGAAGTACAACGTCGTGCGACACAATGTAGCGGTCGATTGCGGCAAGTGGCTCAATGCGTCGGAGCAGACCCGGGAGTACCTCGACCGCAACACGTTCGAGGACAACTTGGTGCTGGAGGATGAGGAAGCCGGCTTCGTCGATCGCGCGGCCGGCGATTTCCGTCTCCGCCCGGACTCGCCCGTCTTCGAGCGGCTTCCCGCGTTCAAGCCCATCCCGATGGACAAGATCGGACTGATCTTGGACGAGTACCGGAGCTCTCTCCCGGCCGCTTCGGCCGAGGTGCCGCGGCGCTGAAGGCCAGGGCCTGTCCAGCGCGGTAGCGCCCTCGAAGCGGGACCTGCAGTCTGCCCGTCGACGGGCATGGGGCACCGTGGCCGTGTCCGATCATCACGAACACCCTCGGCATCCGGCTACGCGATGTCAGTTCCAGGCATTTGCGGACTACTTCGCTTAAAAGCAACATAACCGCTTGGCCCAGCGTTTCCCGCATGGCAGCTTTGAACATAAGCAAACGACAAATCCAACATAGCCGAATAAGACAATTGCAGCAATTCCCGGCGTACGGCAGTTTTGCATGGAGCAGTGCATACGGTGGATGGTGGCGAGTGTTCGGCACGGCCGTCCTTGGAAACGGTGGGGGTTTGGCGACTATAGGCGAGGCGCAAGGCCATGCCAGAACGGAGGTGCGTGGACGTTTGCGCACGCCAAGTCCATTCCCGCGCGGGGAGTCCCCACGGAAGACGTCGAAGATCAGCCGGAGAGGGATGTTCGCAGCGCGG
>Ga0180429_10000958_pt1 | contig 24788 bp, 17 predicted proteins | sample SS_ome_FD_132428 | JGI IMG/M metagenome (GOLD analysis project Ga0180429, IMG submission 132428) | Hypersaline lake sediment archaeal communities from the Salton Sea, California, USA - SS_1_S_1 metaG | ecosystem: Environmental > Aquatic > Non-marine Saline and Alkaline > Hypersaline > Sediment ...
ATGACGTGGGAATAGCGCTCCACCTTCATCATCTCCGTCACCTCAACCGTGTCGTAGTCCGAGACGCGGCCCACGTCGTTGCGTCCCAGGTCTACGAGCATGACGTGCTCGGCCCGGTCCTTGGCGTCGTCCAGCAGTTCCCGCTCCAGCGCCTCGTCCTCCGCCGGCGTGGCGCCGCGGGCCCGCGTCCCGGCGATGGGACGCACATCCAGCACGCCGTCCTCCACCCGCACCAGGATCTCGGGCGAAGCCCCCAGGACCTGCACCCCCTCCAGGTCGATGTGGAACATGTAGGGCGACGGGTTCACCGTGCGCAGGACCCGGTAGATGTCCACCGGATCGGCCCGCACCTGGACCTGGAAGCGCTGTGAGAACACGACCTGGAAAATGTCGCCGGCGCGGATGTACTCCAGGCAGCGCTGCACCCGCTCCTCGTACTCCTCGCGGGAGGTGTTGGAGCGGACCGCCCCCACCGGCTCGCCCCAGCGCAGCTGCCGGTGGGGCGGGGCCGCGTTGAGGACGGCCTCCAGCCGATCGAGACGGACCTCGGCGGCCCGGTAGGCGGTGTCCGCGTCGGCGCCGTCGCGCAGGTCGGCGTGCGTGATGAGCAGGGCCGTGTGCCGCAGGCTGTCGAAGGCGACGATGGTCTCGAAGACGGCAAAGACCATGTCGTCGAGATCCAGGTCGTCCTCGCAGGTGTCGGGCAGCTCCTCCACCAGGCGGATGCCGTCGTATCCCAGGTAACCCACGGCGCCGCCGGTGAAGCGCGGCAACTCGGGCAGGTGCACGGACCGGTAGGTGCCCATGAACTGGCGAAAGGCGGCGATGGGGTCGGCTTCGAAGCGCCGCGTCTTCCCCCCGCCCTCGTCGATGGTCACCTGGGAGCCGCGGGACCTGAAGACGGCGACCGGCCCGGAGCCCAGAAAGGAGTAGCGCGCCGCGCGCTCGCCGCCCTCGACACTCTCCAGCAGGAAGCTGTACCCGCCCTCGCGGCGCACCTTCAGATAGGCCGACACCGGCGTCTCCGTGTCGGCCAGGATCTCCCGGTACACCGGGACGGTGTTCCCCTGGCTGCAGAGCTGGCGGAACTCCTCCAGCTCTGGTCTGACCGTGCTGCCCGGATCCATGTCTGCCCTTCCCTGTGGCGGGGCGGCCGCACTGGACGCCCCATAACGACAACGGCCGCGAGCGCATCTGGTGCGCCCGCGGCCGTTGTCCGATTGCTCGGATGTCCTACAGCTCTAAGGGGGGACGCACTCCTCTCGTCTTCCGGCTATACCACCAGGCGCGCCACCAAAGGCGGCTGTCGAGCAGAGAGTTGTGGTCCGCAGTCGTATGCATGATCGGTGCGGATACGATACCCCGGCCGTCCTGAACTGTCAAGCAGATCACTTCAGGAGCAGGTGCACGCCGGTGGCGAAGAGGAGGGTGTACACGACGCGGTTGAACCAGCGGTCGGTGAAGTGCCCGTTGAGGTAGATGCCCAGGCGGACGCCGACAAAGGTCAGGGGCGCCAGCAGAGCGATGGCCGCCAGATTGCCCACGTGGATGAGGCCCAGGTGCCAGTACGGCCCCAGCTTGATGAGATTGAGGGCGGCGAAGAAGACGACGGTGGTGCCCACGAACAGATCGCGCGGCAGGCGCTGGGGCAGCACGTAGATAGCCACCGGCGGGCCGCCGGCGTGCGCCAGGGTAGAGGTGAAACCGGCCACGGCGCCCATGACCACGCCCTCGGGCGCGCGGGGGTGACGCCGCTCCAGCGCGCCGGTGGCCAGGGCCCGGATGACCTGGTACACGACAAAGAGCAGGGCAATGGCGCCCACGCCCTGCTGCAGGATGCGCTGGTTGTTCAGGAAGTAGCCGAAGAAGGCGGTGCCGGCCACGACGCCGGCCACGGCGCCGGGCAGGAGCAGGGCCACACTGCGCCGATGAAAGCGAGTGCGGTAGTGCCACACCGAAAACACGTCGCACAGAATCAGCAGGGGCAGAAGCAGGGCAACGGCGTCGCCCACCGGAATAGTGAGAGCCATCAACGGGGTGCCGATGACGCCCACGCCGCCGCCGAAGCCGGCCTTGGCAATGCCGATCATGACCACGGCGACACTGGCGCAGACCCAGAAGAGGGGTGGATACTCGGGCAGCACTTGCGTGGACTCCCTGACAAAGGAAAGCTGACAAAGAAAAACCCGGAGCTCGGCTGGCGAGCCCCGGGCGCAGTGCGTGTGCGGGCCGTCGTCTAGGACTCGCCGGCGACCTCGGCCACCTCGATCTTGAGATCCTCGCGCAGGGCGATGTGATCTACCGCGCCGTCCTTGATCCACACCACCCGGTCGGAGACGCTCAGCATCTTGTGGTCGTGGGTGGCGGAGATGATGGTGACGCCGGAACTCTCGTTCATCTCGCGCAGCAGGTCGATGATCTCGGTGCCCGTCTTCAAGTCCAGGTTGCCCGTGGGCTCGTCGGCCAGGACCACGGCGGGATCGTTGGCCAGGGCCCGGGCCACGGCGACGCGCTGCTGCTGACCGCCGGACAGCTCGTAGGGCTTGTGGGAGTGGCGATCCTGCAGACCGACCTTGGAGAGCAGGTGCATGCCCTTGTCGCGCGACTCGTCGCTGGTGAGACCGGCGAAGACCATGGGCAGGGTGACATTCTCCAGCGCCGTCATCACGGGAATGAGATTGAAGGACTGGAAGATGTAGCCAATCTTGCGGCACCGCAGCCAGGCCAGCTCGTACGCGTCGAGCTGAGCCACGTCGACCTCGTCGATGTAGACCTTGCCCTCCGAGGGTTTGTCGAGCCCACCCACCATGTTGAAGAGCGTCGACTTGCCCGATCCCGAGGGCCCCATGATGGACATGTACTCGCCCGAGTAGATTTCCAGGTCGACGCCTCGCAGGGCGTGGACCTCGATCGATCCCATGATGTAGATCTTGCGGACCTGCTGCGTGCGCACAACCGTGCGCCGCTCCTCGTCTGAACGCGGGGCCTCTGCCTCAGCCTCGGCAGACGTGGTCTCGACGGACTTGGTCTCTTCGCTTGCCATATCGGGTTCCTGGCTCGTGCGGTTCGGGTGCCTGACGTGCGGATTCCGGCCCGGTGGCCGGACTCAGCTGTCGGAGCGCATGGCCTCGACCGGCTCCATCTTGGCAGCCTTGTACGCGGGCAGCATGGCTCCCATCAACGACAGGGAGGTGCCGGCCACGATGGCGGCCACGGCGGAGCGCAGCATGCCCATGACGGGAAAGTGAGTGAAGATGAACAGGCCGTAGTCGAGCATGGCCAGCAGCATGGTCAGAAGAAGGCCGATGAGGATGCCTACCATGGTGCCGGCCGCTCCCTGGAAGGTGGACTCCAACAGGAAGAGCTTGATGATGAAGGAGTCGAGGGCCCCCAGGCACTTCATGGTGCCGATCTCGCGGAAGCGCTCGGTCACCGACATGAGCTTGGCGTTGGCGATACCGACGACGCACACCAGCAGGGACAGGCTGATGAGCCACGTCTGCTTGGAGCGCTCCTCCTCGAGCCGGGTCTGGGCCTCTTCGGAGCTGGTGCCGGCCTCACTGGCCAGCGTCTCGATGCCATTCTTCTGCAGCAGCAGGTTGATCTCGCTCTTGTTGGCCTGCCGCAGGCTGCCGATGAGTTCGTTGTTGCTCCACACCGACATTAGAAAGGCGATCGCCAGGACGATGCCGCTGGTGGTGATCAGCGAGCGGCCGAAGCGGATCTTCAGGCTCCGGACGCTGATCTCCACGGCCTTGCTGAAAGGCAGGACGATCTCGCGGCCGCCGGCCACCTGAATAGAGTGATCAGTCATCTCAACACGCTCCTGACGCTCCTGTGCGGGCCCCAGGCCCACATGATCATGGCCCGCAGTTCCAACTGCGATCCCCGCGCGCCACCGCGGCGGGCGGAAGGGCTATAACATAGTACAAGTCGGCCCGGCAAATCAAGATGCCCGCCTCCGGCTGCGGCGCGACGAGACCTCGACCAGCGGCAGATCGTCCATGGTCCGGGGCGAACTGTCCCGCGTCAGCGCCGCGAAAGTGGCCGGCACCAGCCGCAGCCGCAGGCGCCGCCTGCGCCCCCCACCCCGCTTGAGCGAGTGGGAGACGGTGAGCGGCGTGAATATAAGCTCGTCGATGTCGTATTCGCGCACCAGCGAAGCCAGCTCCTCCTCCGTCCCCAGCACCGGGGCCCCGGCCACCAGCTGACCGCGCAGCTCCGGCTCCGCCGCCACCAGCCCCACCAACTGGCCGTCGGGGATGGCCGCCGCGGCCAGGTAGCTGACGAACTCGCGGGCCGCCTCGTCGGCGCCCACCACCAGGACCCGGCGGCGGCGCCGCTGCCCCACGCCGGCCCGGCGGACCACCCGTCCGCCGGCCAGCCGCCAGCCGGCCACCAGAACCGTGTTGAAGCCCCAGGCCGCCGCCGCGGCCAGACGCGAGAAGTTGTAGTCCTTGAAGAAGAACACGGTGGTGATCACGCCGGCAAAGCCCAGGGCCACCCCCGCCGCGGCCCAGATCGCCGAGCCCCGGCGCCGGTCGTACAGCCCCACCAGCCAGAAGGCGGCCACCCAGATGGCGACCGACGCGCCGTACACGACAATCCACTGGGTCTCGGAGTAGGCGGGGGGAACGAGCCACCGCGTCGGGTGGACGGACATGCCCAGCCGGTCGCCCAGGCGCTCGATCTGCGCCATGAAGGGGATCAGATCCGGGTGATAGCGCACCAGCACGCCCAGGCGCAGACCCACCAGCACCAGCAGGGCATCGACCAGGGGCCGCACCAGGGCCCGGACCACCGGCCCCAGGAAGGAGTAGAGGGCGTAGGCCACGATCCCCACGTGGAGAATGCCGATGGGGAAGTAGCGGTAGCGCTCGCGCATGTGCTTCTGCACGAAGATGGCCATGGCCCGGCTCTTGCGGAACTGGATCCGCATGGGCTCCGGCCGCCCGCTCTCCCCCTTGAAGTGGATGATCTCCGTCTCGGGGACGTAGTAGATGCGCCAGCCGGCCTGGCGCATGCGGTAGCACCAGTCCAGGTCCTCGCCATACATGAAATACGCCTCGTCCAGCAGGCCGACCTCGTCCAGCACCTGCCGCCGCACCATCATGCACGAACCCGACAGGGCGTCCACCTCGGTCACCTGACCCGGATCGAGATAGGTGAGATTGTAGTGGCCAAAGCGACGGCTGCGCGGGAAGAGGCGACTCAGACCGCACAGCTTGTACAGAGCGGCCATCGGCGTGGGAAAGCCGCGGCGCGACTCGAGCTGCAGGGTGCCGTCCGGATTGAGAATGCGGCAGCCGGCGGCCGCCGCGTCCGGGTGGGCGTCGAGGAACTGCACCAGGACCCGGAGCGTGTCGGGGCGCACGATGGTGTCGGAGTTGAGCAGCAGGACGTAGCGGCCGGTGGCCTCGCGGAAGGCCTGATTGTTGGCCGCCGCAAAGCCCAGATTGGCCTCGTTGCAGATCAGGCGGGTGGCCGGGAAGCGCTCCCGCACCATGTCCGGGCTGCCGTCGTGCGAGGCGTTGTCGACGACGAAGACCTCTACCTGCAGCCCCTCGGAGGCGGCCTCCACCGTGCGCAGCGCCTGCTCTATGAGTTCGCGCGTGTTGTAGCTGGGGATGACGACGCTGACGTCGGGCCCCGAGCCCACGCCATCGGCCGGACCCGAGCCTGGCGGCGCCGGTGGCACCGGTCCCGTGCCCCCCACGGTCAGGAGCCCTTGCGCCCGGTGAGCTTGCGGAGGCTGAAGAAGAGGATCTGCTTGAGGAAGAGCAGGTGCTCGCGCCAGTTGAGCTTGCTGGAACTGAACTGGCGGTTGCGGAACACGAAGGGCACCGACAAGGTCTGGTCGTACCGCCCCTTCATGAGGATCTCGAGCAGGATCTTGTACCCCGCCGAGGTGAGGCCCAGCTCGCCGAGCACCTCGCGGCGCAGGAAGAAATACCCCGACAGGGGGTCCTCGGCCCCGGTCAGCACGCGGGCCAGGCCCACGCCGACCTGGGAGATCAACTTGCGGTGCCAGGCCCACTTCTCGACGTGGCTGGTGGCCCCAAAGCGGCTGCCCATGGTCAGATCGCAGTCGCGCAGGCCGTGGATGAGACGCGGCAGGATGGCCGGATCGTGGCTCAGGTCGGCGTCGATGACGCCCAGGTAGGGGCGCTGAGACAGCCCGAAGCCCTCCATGACGGCGGACCCCAGGCCCAGCTTCCCGGCCCGGTGGATCACCTGGACGGGGTACTGCCCCACCAGTTCCTCGGCCGCCTGGCCCGTGCCGTCGGGGGAGTTGTCGTCCACCACGATCAGCTCGAGATCGATATCGTCCTCAGCCTGCACGACCTGGAAGATCTCGGCCGCCAGCAGGGCGATGTTCTCGCGCTCGTTGTACGTCGGCGTCACCAGGGATACCTGGAGGGTCTCACTCATGTCTCAGCCCCTGCCCCGAGGCCCGATCAGGGCCGCAAAGTCCCGCTGGAATTCGGCCTCGGCCCGCAGGCGCTCCACCCCCTCGGCCAGAGAGAGAGGCGCGCGGCCGAGGGTCTGGGCCACCCGCTCGTACCGCAGCCCCGAACGCAGGGGCCGCGGCGCCGCCTGCCGGGCCTCGGCCGTGGCCATCGGCTCCACCAGCGACCCGTCCAGGCCGAACAGGGCCGCCAGCTCGAGCACCATCTCGTAGCGCGTCATGAAACTGGCCCCCCCCACGTGGAACAGGCCGGTGGCCCCGCGCTGGCACAGCTCCAGGAGCATGCCGGCCAGGTCGCGCACCCACGTGGGATTGGCCCACTGGTCATCGACGATGCGCAGGCGCTCGCCGCGGGCCAGGGCCTCGATGGGCCACGTCACCAGATTGCGGCGAGCCCCCGCCACGTGCCCGTACAGCCACAGGGTGCGCACCACGAGCCCGGCCGTGTCCGCCTCCAGCACCGCGGCCTCACTCGCCAGCTTCTGCCTGCCGTACTGGCTCAGAGGAGCGGGCTCGTCGTCCTCGCCATAGGGGCCGTTGGCGCCGTCAAAGACGTAGTCGGTGGACAGCTGAGCCAGACCGCAGTCGGCGGCCTCGCAGGCCCGCGCCAGGCCGGTCACCAGATCGACATTGACCCGACGGCCGAGCTCGGGATCGGTTTCGCACCGGTCGACATCGGTGAGGGCCGCCGTGTGGATGACCCAGTTCGGCTGGACTTCCCGCACCAGGGCATCCGCCGCCCCCGGGGCGGCCAGATCCACGGCGCGGTACGGACGGCCGGCCACGGGCTCGTCGCCGCGGCCACAGCCGATCAGCTCAACGCCGGCATCGGCCTGCAGCAGGCAGCGGCCCAACAGGCCGTGCGCCCCGGTCACCAGAATTCTCATCGCGCCCCGGTCTCCGATCTCGTGTGGGCCAGCAGCGCCCGCGCCCAGGTGGCGTGGGCCCGGCCGGGCGGACCCGCCGGCCGCGCGCGAAGCAGCATATCCCGCCGTCCCTCCCGCTGGCCCGGCAGCGCGGCGATCAGGGCCGCCAGGGCGTTGCCGTCGGGCAGGACGCCGTCGAGGCCGGGCCCGGCGACCGCGACATCCTGAACCGGCGGATTCAGCCCCTCGAGCCCGCACCCCAGGTCGACCCGGTAGTGCCCTCTGGCCTTGTCCCACTGGCGCTGTTCGAGCCGCGCCAGCACCTGCCGGGCGCCGTCGCGACAGCGCACCGGGCCGCCGCTCCCGGCGGCTGCCAGCAGGGCCCGGGCCACAAGAATCTGGTCCCGCAGGAGAGTTGACACCAGCCCGGCGCCCTCCCCGTCGATCCAGCGGGTCACGCGCCCCCCCTCGTCGACGAAGCTCGTGGCCAGGGTCTCGGCCCCGATCAGACCGAGACGGCGCGCCTCGGCCGCGGCCTCGCCCGTCAGTTTCGGGGCCACGGCCAGCAGGGCGTCGACCAACAGGGCCTGGCGGTCGACATAGGCGGCCGGGTCCGTCCACCACGGGCCGCCCGGCGAGCCGACCTGGCGCCCGCGGAAGAGGCCGGCGGCCGGATCGAGGAGCTCGTCGCGGACGTATGCCACGACCTGCGCCGCAACTCGGCGCCGCTCCGCGTCCAGCGCCGGCAGGCGGCTGAGCACCTCGAGCAGACCCGCCTGATCGACGCCGTCCTTCTCCCAGTGCGGCGTCCGCCAGTCCGGCGTGTACGACAGGCTCAGCACCCCGCCGGCCCCGGCGTCCCACATGGGCCCGGCCAGCAGCCCGTCGAGCGACGCCTCGACCATGGCCAGCGAGGCCGAGTCGCCGCGCGCCTCGTGCCAGTCCAGCAGAAAGAGCAGGACCGGCCACTCCCCCGTCTTGCCGCCGCGCCCGAAGCCGCCGTGCTCGGCGTCGTGTGCGGCGGCGATGGCCGCCAGTGCCTGAGCCGCGGTCCAGTCTCCGCCCCTGGCCCGGCCCGGAGCGGCCGCGGCGCGGGCCTCGGAGACGCGGTCCGCCACGACCTCGGGGCGCCGGTCGAGATGGTGGTGCATGCGGGCCAACAGGAGGCGGACGCGGTCGGCCGGCGGATCCACGGCGGCGGTGACACAGCGGCCGGCCGGATCGATCACGGCCAGGGCCGGCCACCCGGCGGACGCGTACCGGCGGGCCACCTCCGGCCGCCGGTAGGGATCGACGCGCACCGGCACGAACCGCTCCTCGGCCAGCGACTGCACCACGGGCTCGTCGGTGGAGAACAGTCCCTCGCACCCGGGCGCGGCCAGGTAGAGCAGCACGTGGAGGCCGCGCTCTCGCGCCAGGGCGAAGGCGTCGGCTTCCCAGGATCTCCAGGCTATGGGGTGATCGGCCCAGACCCACGCGGGATAGGACCGCCCCCCCTCAGCGGGCGGGGCGTCGCCGAGGGGTGCTGGCTCGCCGCAGGCGCACAGCAGGCCCAGGGCGCCAATGGCCAGGACCAGACAGAAGGGCACCGGGCGCCTGCGGCGCGCGCCGCGGGCCCCGTGCCGACGGGGAGACAGCCGACCGGCCTCGGGCGGCCCCATGGGGCCGCGCCGGCGGCCTGGGCGCGGGCGGGACGCACAGGGTGTCCGGCCCGCGCCGGGGGATCTACCCGTAGAGCGCGCCGAAGCTGCCACAGGCGCGGAAGTCGGCGCCCTCCAGGTCGTTGGCCCCGAAGGCGGCCCAGGCGTGGGGTCGGAAGATGCGCTCCTCCGGGACGTTGTGCATGTACACCGGGATGCGCAGCATCGACGCCAGGGTGATCAGGTCCGCCCCCACGTGACCGTAGGCGACGGCCCCGTGGTTGGCGCCCCAGTTGGCCATCACGGTGTACACGTCGCGGAAGGCCCCCTGTCCCGTGGTGTTGGGCACGAACCACGTGGTGGGCCACGTCGGGTCGGTGCGGTCCTCGAGGGCCCGATCGACCTTCCCGGGCAGGTCCACGGCCTGCCCCTCGGCCAACTGCAGGACCGGACCGAGGCCGTCGATGAGATTCAGGCGCGCCATGGTCACCGGCATGCCGCCCCGCGTCAGGTAGCCGGAGGAGAACCCGCCGCCGCGGAAGTACTCGACACTGGCCGGGTACCACGTCGTGGCGTCGAGGCAGGCCTGCGCCTCCCGGGCGGTGATCTCCCAGAAGGGCTTCATGGCCGGCTTGCCGCCGATCTTCTGGCAACCCGTGCCGTCGAGGGCGGCGGCGCCGGAGTTGATCAGGTGCAGGAAGCCGCCGGCCGCCGCGCCGGTGAGCTTGTGGCCGGTGACGCGCTTGACCGCCTCGGGGCTCCAGTAGGTGCGCACGTCGGCAAAGATCTGGGCCGTGCCGGTGAGCAGGTGCGAGAACAGCATGGTGACGCCGTTCAGGCAGTCGTTCTCCGTGGCCACCACGTAGGGTGAGCGGATGCCGTTCCAGTCGAAGGAGGTGTTGAGCATAGCCTCCAGGAAATCGCCGTTGGGGAAGTGGTCCGTCCACTGGCGCTGTCCTTGGAAACCGGCGACGATGGCGTTGTGGCCCAGAGCCTCCTCGCCGTAGTCGAGCTCGGCGAGACGCGGATTGCCGACCATCAGGTCGCGCGCGATCAGGGCCATCTTGACCACCGTCTGCCAGTCCTGATCCTTCCGGGCCCTGGTCCGCTGGATCTTGCGGGGGTTGTGGTCGGCCCCCTCGGTGCAGTGCTCCTTCACCCACTTCAGAGCCCGCTTGAACTCGACGGGGTCGTAGATGGCCTCGTCGATCCGGCGCGCGAACTCAGTCATGTCCACCGTCTCCACCCGCATGCCCAGATATTTCTCGAACAGGGACTGCTCGACGATGGAGCCGGCGATTCCCATGGACACGCTACCCATGCTCAGGTAGGATGTGCCGCGCATGGTGGCCACGGCCAGGCCGGACCGGATGAACTGCAGGATCTTGCCCCGCACGTCATCGGGTATGGTGGTGTCGCCGGCGTCCTGCACGTCGCGGCCGTAGATGCTGAAGGCGGGCAGGCCCTTCTGCGCGTGAGCGGCCAGCGCCGCAGCCAGGTAGACGGCGCCGGGACGCTCCGTGCCGTTGAATCCCCAGATGGCCTTGGGCATGTGGGGATCCATATCCATGGTCTCCGAGCCGTAGCACCAGCACGGCGTCACGGTGAGCGACACGCCGACGCCTTCGCGCCTAAACTTGTCGGCCGTGGCCGCCGCCTCGGCCACCCCGCCGATGCAGGTGTCGGCGATGACGCACTCGACCGGCAACCCGTTGGCGTGACGGACCTCCTTGGAGATGAGCCCGGCCACGGACTTGGCCATGGCCATCGTGACCTTCTCCAGCGACTCGCGCACGCCCTTGCGGCGCCCGTCGATGGTGGGGCGTATACCGATCTTGGGCATGTCGCCACAGAGCCGGTTCACCGGCTTGTTCGTCTTCATCGCAGCTGCCTTCGCCATCCTCTTCTCCCTTCAAGACCCTCTATCGTGCCGGTGGCGTGCCTGACCGCCCCGCGCCCATCGGCTGCAGGTGTGCCGCGATCCGGCGCCAGAGATCCAGCGCCGTGCCGCACACGGCGGTAACGGTATCCGGCCCCAGGCGGCCTGTCAAGCTGAGGCCTTCGCAGGCGCTCCCGGGCCGCCTATATTGCCCGAGGCGGCCGCGGCCCAGAGCACAGCACAGGGCGCGGCGGATCGGGACCGGAACTCGAGGATGGAGAGGAAGACGTGGATCCACTGGAGAAGAAGGAGCTGGGCAGCACGGGTCTGGCGGTGACCCGCATCGGGCTGGGGTGCGCCTCCATCGGCGGGCTCTTCGGCGACATCGACCAGGACCAGGCGACGCGGGTCGTGCACCGCGCCCTGGACCTGGGGGTCACGCTGTTCGACACGGCCCCGCTGTACGGCGCCGGGCGCAGCGAACGGCGCCTGGGGCGCGCTTTGCAGGGGGTGCCGCGAGACCGCTATGTGCTCTGCACCAAGGTGGGGCGCGTGCTCGACCCGGACCCCGATGCCCAGGCGCCTGCCGGCGAGCCGGCGCCGCTCAAGGCCGTCTTCGACTTCAGCCGCGACGGGGTGCTGCGCTCCTTTGACGAGAGCCTGCAGCGCCTGCGTGTGGACCGCATCGACGTGCTCCACCTGCACGACCCGGACAACCACTACGACGAGGCCCTGGGCCAGGCCTATCCGGTCCTGCACCGGCTGCGCGAGGAGGGCGCCATCAGCGGCGTGAGCGCCGGCATGAACCAGTCCCAGATGCTGGCCCGCTTCGCCCGCGAGGGCGACTTCGACTGCTTCCTGCTGGCCGGCCGGTACAGCCTGCTGGAGCAGGGCGCCCTGGACGAGCTGCTGCCCCTGTGCGTGGAGAAGAACATCGGCATCCTGGCCGGCGGCACGTACAACACCGGCATCCTGGCCCAGGGCTCGGGCGGCGAGGCCAGGTACAACTACCGCCAGGCGCCACCGGAGATCGTCGCGCGGGCCCGGCGCCTCGAGGCCATTGCCGAGCGCCACGGCGTGGATGTGAAGGCGGCCGCCTCCCAGTTCGTGCTGGCCCACCCGGCAGTGACGTCCGTGATCCCCGGCACGCGGCGCCCCGAGCGCGTCGAGGAGAACGTGGACGTGATTCGGGCGGCCATACCGGCCGCGTTCTGGGCGGAGCTGAAGGGCGAGGGACTGCTGCCGGCCGCGGCGCCGGTGCCGGGATGAGGACGGCTCAGGACGGCCCGCGGTAGGTCAGCACGTAGGTGTCGGGCCCCTTCATCCTCCACACCGGCTCGAAGAGTTCGGACTTCGCCTGGACGGCGGGGGCCAGGAACATGCGAGTCTGGCGGAAACCCAGCTGCTCCAGCACCACGTAGCTCACGCCGCGGTCATCCAGGTCCTGCAGCAGTTCCTCGGGCTCGACAAAGCGGTAGGGCACCACGCGCCGGCCCGAGGTCACGTGCAGCCAGAAGGGCTTGCGGGCGCAGACCACGGCGTCGGGTGAGGTATTGGCCCGCAGCCACTGAGCCGCGGCGTAGTAGTTGCGCCACTGCGGCGGGTAGTCGGCGTCGCCCTGTCGGGCCAGGCCCGACAGCAAACCGGCGTTGCCCCACAGCAGGGCGGCGACGGCCGCCCCTGCGAACACGACGGCAGCCGGCCGGCCGCCGATCCGGTCTGCCTGGCCCAGCAGCTCCTGCATGACCCGCACGATGAAGAAGAGCAACAGGGGGACGGCCGGCACCAGAAAGCGGTACCCGGGCCAGGGCCACAGCACGACGGTCGCCAGCAGGAAGACGCAGTAGATCAGCAGCAGCCGGTGGCAATCGCGGCGCAGACACAGGGCCACGGCGCCGCCGGCCAGGGCCAGCAGGACCAGCGACGCCAGACTGATGGGGCTGGCCCAGTACCCCAGCGACGGGATGAGGGCCTCGGGGAGACCGTGCTGCAGGTGGAAGCGGACCTGCATCGATATCCGCGCCCAGAAGGTCGATAGATCCAGCAGACCCCTGTCCGGGAAGTAGGGGTTCACCTGGATGAGTTGCTTGAGATACACGCTGCCGCCCCCGACGGCCCGATTCCGCAGCACCCACGGCAGGAGGCCCAGGACCGTGGCCCCGAAAGCGGCTCCGGCGCGGCGCCACTCGCGCCGCCACGCCAGGTGGACGAGCAGAGCCCCGAGCAGGGCCACGCCCACGCTGCGCACGTAGTAGGCCCACAGGGCCAGGGCGAAGCCGCCGATGAGCCAGCCGTTCCACTCGCGCCGCCCCTCCTCCAGACCCCTCTGCAGCAACAGCAGGGCCGCCAGCGAGAAGGCGAGATAGGGGATCTCCGACATCACCTGGTGGCCGTACTCGGCCAGCAGGGGATTAGTGATCGCCAGGGCCGTAACGGCCAGGGCCGCGGCCTCACCAGCCTCGCGGCGCACCAGGAGGTAGAGAAGGGGGGCGGAGGCCGCAAACAGGGCGACGACCAGCCATTTCATCGCGATCCAGTCGGCGATGGGCTCCCCCCCCTGGGCGGACGCGGCGATCTGCTCTTCGCTGGCCGCCAGGGGCGCCAGCATCAGCGGGAACCCGAAGGGGTACTTGGTGGCGGGGCGCGCCTCCGGCAGGTGGATGTAGCTGAGACCCTGGCCCCGCGCCAGACTCCGGGCCAGGGTGATGAACTCGGCGTTGTCGCCACTGCGCGAGAGCTTGGCGTCGAAGGTCCAGCTGCCCACGGTCAGACCCAGCAGCGCCAGGACTGCGGGCAGACCGAAGCGCCAGTACGCCGAGGCCCGCACCTGGCCCGCGCGCTCGATCAGCGACGGTCGTTCCTGTGGGGCACCCGCGTCGGCCGCGGTCGGTGGACGAGGGGCGCGGCGCTGCCGCTTCTTGGCCATGCTTTCTCCAGCTCTGTCGATCCCGGTAACTGCGCGGGCGGGGCCCGCCGTCGCGTCGCGACGCCGTCCCCCGCTTCAGGGCCAGGCCCCATGGCCCGGCCCCAGCACTGAGACGCTGGTCCCAGACTCCAGACCCCAACTCTAGTCATTGTGCCGCCGCAGGCCAATGGCCATGCCTTGATCCGCTTCTCCCCACACAGCTTCTTTGGCCGACCCCGCCGCAGCCCAAACCGGCCCCTACCCCTGGTGAGGACCCGATGAGCGACACCGCGCGCCCCAACCTGCTCTATCTCCACTCGGACCAGCACAGCCCCTTCGTGCTGGGGTGCGCCGGCGATCCGCTGGCGCAGACCCCCAATCTCGATGCCCTGGCCGCACGCGGCGTCGTCCTCGATGCGGCGTACTGCCCCTCGCCCATCTGCGTGCCGTCGCGCATGTCGTCGCTCACGGGCCGGTACCCCCACGAGAACCGCGTGTGGACCAACAGCCACATCCTCGATTCGAGCACGCCCACGCTGGCCCACGCCATGGGAGCGGCCGGGTACCGCCCCGCCCTGGTGGGGCGCATGCACTCGGTGGGGCCGGATCAGCTCCACGGGTACGCCGAGCGCCTGGTGGGCGACCACGGGGCCAATCACATCGGCGGCGTGGGCGCCGATCACGGCATGCTGGCCGGCACGGCGGGGCCCGCCCGAGTCAGCCTGGAGAAGTCCGGCCCCGGCCAGAGCGCCTACCAGGTCCACGACGAGGACGTGACTGCGGCCACCGTGCACTACCTCGACCGCCTGGGCGTGCGCCGGCGCAGCGGCCAGCAGACCGAGCCGTTCTCCCTGACCGTGGGGTTCATGCTGCCCCATCAGCCCTTTGTGGCGCGCCGCCGGGACTACGACCTGTACGCCGGCCGCATGACCATGCCGCGCAAGCCGGAGCCGTTCTCCGACGATCTGCACCCCTTCCTGCGCATGTGGCGCTCCGAGTGCGGCATCGAGGCGGTGTCGGACAAGGAGACCCTGCGGGCGCGCACCGCGTACTGGGCCCTGGTCACGCGCCTGGACGCCCTGATCGGGCAGATCCTGGAGGCCCTGGAGCGCAACGGCCTGGCCGACAACACTCTCATCGTGTACTCCTCCGACCACGGCGAGCAGGTGGGCGAGCACGGGCTGTGGTGGAAGCAGACCTTCTACGAGGAGTCGGTGCGGGTGCCGGCCATCCTCTCGTGGCCCGGTGTGCTGCCGCAGGGCCAGCGCTGCGGCCGCGTGGTCAGCGCCCTGGACCTGAACGCCACCATCCTGGCCGCCCTCGACGCGCCGCCCCTGCCCCGCTCGCGGGGACGCTCCCTGCTGCCCTTGCTCACCGAGCCGGCGGCCACCGCGTGGGACGATGTGGCCTACTCCGAGTTCTGCCTGGACTCACTTGGGGCCGGCGGCCCCACCGGCCCCGCGGGCGTGGTCGTGCACCGCATGGTGCGACGCGGCCCGTGGAAGCTGTGCTACTACCGGGGCCAGCGACCACAGCTGTTCAACCTCGACGAGGACCCGGACGAGAGGCGCGACCGGGCCGCCGACGAGTCCTGCGCCGCGGTGCGAGACGACCTGACGCGCGAGGTGCTGAACGGCTGGGACCCCGAATGGGTGGCCGAAGAGATGGCGGCCATGCGACGCGACCACCCTCTCCTGGCCCAGTGGGCGCGCCAGGTGCGGCCACCCGACCAGTGCCGCTGGGATCTGCGCCCGGAGATGGACTACCTGGACTGAGCCGGGCCCCGTCAGGCGCGGAAGAAGAACTCGGCCGCCGTGCCGCCGAGCATGCGGTCGCGCTCGGCTGCCGACAGGAAGTCGAGGCGATCGCGCACCAGGGCGATGCTGGCCTCGTACGTGTGCTCGTCCTGCACCTGGTAGGGGCAGTCGCTGGCCCACATGAGGCGCTCGGCGCCAAAAGCCCGGTACACCGGCTCGATCAGCGCGGCCAGGTCGTCATAGGGGGGCTGCTTGCCGCCCAGGGCGTAGAACGCCGACACCTTCACCATGGCCCGCGGAAAGCGCGCCAGGCCGCAGAGGGCCTCCACCTCGCCCGTCTCGATGCGGCCGGACGTCCCGATCCGGCAGAGGTGATCGACGATCACCGGCGCCTGGGGGAATTGGGCACACCGCCGCTCAAGGGAAGGCAGCGACTCGGCGCCGATAAGCGGGCACAAGGCCAGGTCATTCTGCGCGGCGGCCTCGAACATGCGGCCAAAGGACTCGCCGTCCAGCCAGGTCTCCGGCGACGAGCCCCAGGGCGCGATGCGGAAGCCGCGCACCCCCGACGGCATGAGTTCGAGCATGGCCTCCTCGGGGTGGTCGGCCCCCACGTCGACCACCCCAATGCCGGCAAAGACGCCCGGCTGCTCGGCCATGGTCTCGAGCATGTACCGATTGTCGGCCCCGTAGTAGCTCATCTGCACCAGCACCACGCGCTCCACGCCACAGGGCCGCGCGTGGCCCAGGATGTCTTCGGCACCGAAGGTGCGCGGCACGACCTTTGACAGGTCGGTGTCCGGGGTAAACGGATAGGTGTCGTAGTCGTCGGTCCAGACGTGAACGTGCGCGTCGACGTAACTCACGGCGTGCTCCTTGCCCTCTTCTGGTGAATGCGATGCCCCGCAGTGGGGCCCCTAAGGGGAGAATCGCAACGCGTTCCGCGCCATACCCGCTTGCCGGCGACCGGGCCTCGGGAAACCGCGCAGCGGTTTGCCGCAAGCAATCCGCGCCAGCGGATCGCCATCAGCCCTGGGCAAACCCCTCTGTGTCGCTCTGCTCCCAGACGCCCCCAACGGGCCGCAGCTGCCCCTTGCCAGACACCGGGTGACGTCGCCCGTCGCGCGCGGGGCAGTCGCCATACTGGTCGAACCAGTCCTCCAGCACACCCCTCAGTTCTACGGCCCGCCCGGCATACCCGGCATCGCCGGTCAGATTGCGCCGCTCATCCGGATCGCCCTGCAGATCGTACAGCTCGTTGGGGCCGTCGGGGTACCGGTGGACGTACTTCCACTCGGCCGTGCGCACCATGCGGGTGGCACCGTACTCGGCCAGGGCCGGACGCCCCCCGCCGGCCACGACGACCTCCCGGCCGCCGGCCACGCCCTGCCGCAGCGAGGCGGCAAAGCTCGCGCCCGGCAGATTCCCCGTCTCCGGCCGCGGCAAGCCGAGATACTCCAGCAGCGTGGGCATGAAGTCGTAGGTGCAGACCATGCCTTCCTGCACGGCGGCGGCCGGAATGGCGCCGGGGTGACTCATCAGGAAGGGCACGCGCACCGAGTTCTCGTACATGTTCAGCGGGGCCGTGGCGTTGCCCTTGCCCCAGAAGCCGTGGTGCCCGCAACTGAAGCCGTTGTCGCTGGCGAAGATCACCAGCGTGTCCTCGCGCAGGCCCAGGGCCTCCAGCTTGTCCAGCAGACGCACCACGTCGGCGTCCATGGCCGTGACGGCGGCGAAGTACCCCTTGAGCATCTCGCGGTTGCCCAGGCAGTTCCGGGTCAGGGGCTGGTCGGCCGCCCACGGGTGCACCGGCTCCTGGGGGCAGGACTCGAAGGGGCAGTCGTCGTAGGAGTCGACGATCTCCTGGGGGTGACCGCTCCAGGGGCTGTGCGGGGCGGTGTAGTGCACGCCCAGGTAGAAGGGCTCGGCATCGCCGGCGTGCCGGTCGAGAAAGGCCAGGGCGTCGTCGGTGATGAGGTTAGTGACGTAGCCCTCGTCGTGGACCAGCTCGCCGTCGCGCACCATGGGCGGGTCGTTGTAGTCGCCGCCCCCCTGCTGATGCACATACCAGTGATCGAAGCCGTGCTGCGCCAGCTGGCTGTGACCCAGGTGCCACTTGCCGCTCAGCCCGCAGGTCCAGCCCTGGGCCGCCAGCACGTCGGTGTACGCCGTCTCACCATCCAGGTAGGCGGCCGCGTCGTCGCCCACATTGCCGCCGCGGATCCAGTCGTGCACCCCGTGCTGGGAGGCGATGCGCCCGGTGAGGTAGGTGGCCCGGCTGGGCGAACACACGGGGATCTCGCAGAACATGTTGGCAAACCGCATCCCCGTCGCCGCAATCCGGTCTATCCCCGGCGTGCGAATCTCCGGGTTGCCGTAGCACCCCGAAGCCCACACCCCCTGGTCATCCGTAAGGATGAACAGGACATTCGGCTGCTTCACTGACATGGCCGGATCCGTCTCACAGAGGGTGGCCCACTCGTGGGGAAATCGCGCAGCGATTTGCCCCAAGCGATCGGCGCCAGCCGATCGCCGTCATCAGTAAGGATGTACAGGACGTTGGGCGGCTTAGCTGATCGGCAGTCTTCCATACTCGTTCAGCGTCTCCAGAATGGTGCGGAAGCTCTCGCGCCAGCGGTTCTCGGGCACGGTCTCCGTGATGCCGACGATGAAGCGGTCGCCGGGAGCCACCTCCTCCAGCATCTGCCGCGTCACCCGCTCGATCTCCTCGGGGGGCTGCAGGTGCACGGACGACGGGAAGTTGATGTAGAGCACCTTGCCCGGCCAGAGCCGGCGGGCATCGGCCATGGACATGTCCGTGTCCGGCGCCGGTGTGAAGGCCTCGATCCAGTCCAGCGGCGAGGCGCCGATCTCCTCGGCCCACAGCCGGTTGTTGGCGTCGAGGTGGCTGCCCAGCAGCTTGCCGCCCTCGTGCAGGATGGCGCCCGCCTCGTCCCAGTGGGGCAGCACGTACTCGCGGAAGCGCTCCTTTCCCATCATCTCCGGCGCGTAGTTGCCGCCGCTCTGCACCACCCGCGCCGGCGAACGGGCCACGATCTCGAAGGCCTCGCGGTCGCGGGCTCCCATGGCCCGGTGCAGGGCGATGATCTCGTCGCGGCGCTCGGCCCACTCCACCGCAAAGGTCTCCGGCCCCATGAAGCTGTAGAGGATGGTGTGCAGCGGGCAGCCGGGGGAACCGGTCTTGAAGAAGGCTTCCGTGCCCACCTGTTCGTGGGCCCGCAGGAAGCCCTCGTACGCCGGGGCGTACTCCACGTCCTCGGCCATGAAGCGCAGCACCTTGTAGTCCTCCGGCCGCTTGTACAGGTGCTCGATCGTCCACGAGGTCGAGTCCACCCGTTCGGAGCCGGTGCGCCGGCTGACCGAGGACAGCTCGCCCACCGGTGTCTTGATTGCGGTGCGCGTCAGCGCCAGCCCGTTTTCCGAGTACGAGTAGCTGGTCCGCTCGACGTTGGGGCTGCGCGCGGAGTACACGCCCCGGGCGTCGACGATGCCCATGCCGGCATTGCGCAGCTCCAGTTCCGCCTGGCACTGGGGCACGCGCCAGCCCTTGAGGGCAAAGGGCACCGCGTCCACCATCTCGCCCTCGAAGATCCGCGCCAGCCGCTCCCTCGGTGTCATGGGTCAGTACTCCAGATAGTCGGCCGGATCGATGGTCGCGCCGGCGGGCATGCGCCACATGTAGTTCGGGTCAATGCGCGGCGGCAGGTCGCCGTACTTCCTCATCAGCTCGATCTTGCGGCGCACCAGGTCTCCAAAGGTCATGCCGTAGTGGTTCATGGACTCGCCCGCCCCGTGGATGGGCATGAAGTCCACGTCCGACTCCTCCCACAACGCGAGCAGATCCTCGGCGTTGGCCAGCTCGTCGGCCACCATCTGTCGCACCTGTCCCAGCTTGTCGGCCCGCTCCGCCTCGGATTCGGCCTCCAGGTAGCCCGGCACCGAGGCGATCCAGGCGAACATGTTGCGCAGCGTGCGGCTGTAGCACCGGTACGCCCGCAGCCGGTCGCGCAGGTCCCCGAAGACCTCCCCGGCCGGGCTCCCGGCCTCGGCGCGAGCGCCCTCGGCGGCCAGGTCGATGGCCCGGTCCAGGGGCTCCCACACCTCGCCGTCGAAGCGCGCGACATGGGCGGCGCCCTCCTCGATGCTGTGGATCTCCCACAGGGCGTCGGCGCGAAAGTCGATGAAGTGCGGGTTGTTGAAGGTGCAGAGCATGTGCTTCTCGTAGTAGCGCCGCTCGCCCTCGGGAATGGCGGCAATGTCGGGCACAAAGGGCCGCACCCAGAAGCGGTACCACTGGAAGCCCAGGGTGCCGTACAGATAGGCCGTCGGCGCGGCGCGGACCGCCCGGTCGCTGAGGCGCCAGATGTCCAGCAGGACCGAAGCCCGCTCTGGCCCCACCCAGCGGCGGGCCGCGGCCAGGGCCACCTCGTCCACCGAGCGCTGGCGGTCCAGCTGCAGAAACCGCAGCACCTCGCGGTTGATGTCGTGCGGCGCCAGCACGGCCGAGTCCACATACGCGTCGAGCCGCTTGAGACCATCGCGCAGCTGGCCCTCCAGCTGCTCCCGCGTGCGCCACGGCGCCGGCACGCCCAGGACGAACTCGCTGCCCCGCGCCACCTCGCTGGAGAACAGATACGAGCCGCGCGCCTCGAACTCCTCCTGCGTCTTCTGCCAATGCGACTTGTCCGCGTCGTGGCGCTGCGACTCGGTCTTGCGGTCGATGCCGTCGTCCAGCCCCTCCAGGACGATCTCCGCCTCCTCGGCGATGTTCTTGAGGCCCACGATGAGGCGGAAATCCGGGCGCACCGAGCGCGCCGCGTCGCGCAGGACGCGGTAGTAGCGCACGATGTTGTCGGCCGCGGCGCGGGCGATCTGGTCGTGGCTGAGCCACTCGCGCACCATGTAGGGGCCGCCGTTGCGGCCGGGGTAGAGGCTGTTGGTGTACTCGAAGCCCGCGCCGGAGTCGTTGATGAGGGTCGTGATGAAACCCAGTTCGGGCACCTCGGCGAGCAGCTTGCGCATGAGCTCGGCGTAGTGCCAGCGCACGGCCGGGTGGGCCAGGGTGAGGGTGTACCGGGGGCGGTAGGCGCGGAAGGTGTGGTCCACGCGGGCGCCGCGCAGGTAGGGGTAGCGCTCCAGCAGCGACTCGGGCACCGAGCGCGGGTTGGCCACATTCATGCCCGGCGTCAACCCGTACTTGTCGGCCAGCCGGGCCAGGGCCTTGAGCAGGCTGAGATTGGCCTGCAGATACTCCAGCGGGTACGTGCCCTGGTTCAGCTCGCTCTCGACGTACTGGTCGATGTCGGGCAGGTAGGCGTAGAAGCGGTAGTAGATCTCGCCGTCCGGGCCGTCTTCGTAGGGCATGAACTGCGCCAGCTCGTTGACGATGGCGTGCGAGCACCCCAGGCGCGCCAGCTGCCGGAAGGCCTCGTCCGCGTCGTCGAGCTGGAAGCGGTCCCGCCGGCGCTTGAGGAAGCCCATGCGCCCGGTGAGCAGATCGTCGCGGCCCGTGACCCACGGGAAGGTCACCCGGTCGACGCGCCCCTGGGCCAGGTCAGCCGGCGCGCTGTCGGCCCAGTCCTCGGCGGCGCGGCAGGCCAGGGCGTAGAGCAGGTGGGGCTGGGAGGCGCACAGCTGCCCCTCGCCGCCGTCGCCGAACTGCGCGTAGGTCCACTCGCCGGCCCGGGGCGCGGCCTCTGGAGTCACAGCCAGACCGCGGCCCGCCACCCCCAGTTGCACCACCCCGGCGACGCCGTCCAGCTCGCCCGCCGCGGCCACCGGCGCCAGCCGGGCCTGGGGGGCCACCGTCTCTTTGAGCAGCTCGGCGGCGGTGGCCGCCGCCTGGGGGCCGTCGGCCGCATAGGCCAGGACCTGTGTGCTCTGCAGCAGCTCTCTCACGCGCACTCCCCTCTCGATGGTGTCGCAGGTGCGCCGGCCCACGCCCCGTCAGGCCCGGTAGGTGTCCCGCAGGGAGCGCACCTGCAGCGCGCGCCCGAAGCGGGCCGCCGACATGGCCTTGGCCGGCTCGACCTCCACGGTGACGGGCCGGCCCGGCACCAGGTGGAAGAAGGCGTCCGAGTAGCGCGCGTCGGCGCCCTCCAGCTCCAGCCAGGCCCACAGGGCCGGATGCTGCGCCCGCAGGGTCACCCGGTAGCGACCGTCCTTCAGGGCCCGCACCGAGGTGCGGATGCCGGGCTCGCGCAGTTCCATGTGCTTTGGCCGCGCGAAGGAAACGAAGTTACTGGCCACCACCCGGTTGTCCACCTCCAGCTCCAGCCACAGCATCAGGTCGCGGGCGCCGTGATGCGCCACCTCGGCGCTCAGGTCCAGGCGCTCGACGCGCTGATTGCGGCGTGGCCGAACGGTGTGGGACCGGGATCCCTCCAGAATCACCTCGCCGGCCACGTCCGTCAGGGTCCAGCGCACCGTGCCGACGCAGCTCTCGAGCTGGTCGCTGGTCACGTGGATCTCCACCGTGCTCTTGTCGGCGTCCTCCAACCCGGAGACGAGCAGTGGCGCGTAGAAGCGGCGCGCCATGTAGTGCAGGGCCTTCCAGCGGCCGGCGTAGTCGATGGAGGACCAGCTGGCCACGGGCCAGCAGTCGTTGAGCTGCCAGTACAGGGTGCCCATGCCGCGCGGCATGGCCCGGCGCCAGTGCTCGACGGCGTACTTGATGGCCATGCCCTGCAGTATCTGGCTGAGCCACAGGGTCATGTCGAAGGACGGGGGCAGCCGGAACCAGCTGAGCATGTACCCGATGATGGTGGAATTGCCGATGCCCGAGCGCTGGTGGTGCTCCATCACGTAGCTGGTGATGTTGCGGTCCCGGGGCTCGGTGTACTCAACCACCGAGCGCGGCTCCGGGAACGACTGGAAGCCGAACTCGCTGTTGAAGCGGTGCTCGCAGGTGCGGTACCACTCGAAGGGCTCGCGGCCGTGCCACACACTCCACAGATGGGCGTCGCCACAGGTGGGGTTGTTGAAGTCGGAGCGCTCGCCCACCGGGCTGTGGGGGCTGCAGGGCCAGTAGGAGCGCTGCGGGTCGAGGCGCCCCACCACCTCGGGCAGCACCTGGTCGAAGAGCTTGCCGTAGTCGGCCCAGCTCATGGTGCGCTCGGTCCAGCGATCCCCCACCAGGCCCTGCTCCAGCTCGTTGTTGCCGCACCACAGGGCGATGCTGGCGTGGTGGCGCAGCCGCCGCACATTGTCCTCGGCCTCGGCCCGGACGTTGGCGCGGAAGTCGGCGTCGTACCCCGGATAGGCGGCGCAGGCGAACATGAAGTCCTGCCAGACGCACAGGCCCAACTCGTCGCAGCGGTCGTAGAAGGCGTCTTGCTCGTAGATGCCGCCGCCCCACACGCGCAGCATGTTCATGTTGGCGTCGGCCGCGTCGCCCAGGAGGCGGTCGTAGTCGCCGTCCGTGACCCGGGCGGCAAAGGGATCGGCGGGTATCCAGTTGGCGCCCTTGGCGAAGAAGGCCACACCGTTGCAGCTGAAGCGGAAGCTCTGGCCCCAGCGGTCGTCCTCCTGCTCCAGCTCCAGGGTGCGCAGGCCAATGCGGCGCGACGACGTATCGAGGACGTCGTCGCCGTCCAGCAGCTCCACGTGTACGGTGTAGAGAGGCTGGGCCCCCATGCCGTTGGGCCACCACAGCTGCGGCCTGGCCACGGTGAGACCGACCTCTGCCGCGCCCCCCCGAACCGCGCCCTCACCGGTGGCGGCGACGGTGCCGTCGAGCTCGACGAGAACGCGGGCCGTGAGCCCGCGCCGCGCCGCGAAACGCTCCACCGCGGCCTCCACCTGCAGCTCTGCGCACCCCTTGCCGGGGTGGTGCTGAAGCACGCGCACGTCGCTCAGCCGCGCCGCGCCGTAACCCGCCAGCCGGATGTCGCGCCAGATGCCGCAGGTCACCAGGGCGGGGCCCCAATCCCAGCCGAAGTTGCACGGCTCTTTGCGGAGCCAGCCGCCGCCGTGGAGCTTGTGGCCGCCCACGCCCCAGGCCGGCAGGTGCCGCTCGCGGTCGCGGCCGCGCAAGTACTTCATGGCCGAGGCGAAGCGCACCTCCAGGCGATTGCGGCCGGCCACCAGCAGGCCCCCAACGTCGAACTCCCAGCGGCGGAACATGTTGTCGGTGGCGCCCACCGCCTTGCCGTTAAGGCGGATCTCGGCCAGGGTGTCCAGCCCGGAGCACTCCAACAGGACGCGCTCGCAGGAGCACAGCGCCGCCGGCGCGCTGAAGGTGCGGGTGTAAACCCAGTCGCTCTCGCCCACCCACTGGACGGCGTCCTCGTTGTCCCGGTAGAAGGGATCGTCGATACGTCCGGCGGCCAGCAGGTCGGTGTGCACACAACCCGGTACCGAGGCCGGAATGGCGGCGCCGCGCCCATCGCGGCGCACGGTCCACTTGCCCGTCAGGGGCAGTACCTCAGGCATTAGTGTAACTCCGGAGATTGAGGGGATGCGAGGAGCCTACAGGGGCTCCTCCAGCTTGACGACCACGGTGCCGGCGGCCCGGTCACCCAGGCGCTGCCGCCGGCTGCCGATGAGGATGAACATCCAGTCGATGAAGCCCAGAATGACGAGCAGCAGGTTGCGGACAAGGGACTGGAAGAAGGTGCACGAAGCGCCCGTCGTCGCATCGATGACGCGCGTGCGCACGATGCGTTTGCCGTAGCTCTCGCCCGCCCCCAGGCCGTCCTGGAAGAGCAGATACAGCCCCGCCACGATGACACCGGCGACGCCCACCAGCCATCCCGGCAGGAACAGAGCCGACAGAATGGCGGGCACCATCAGAATCAGGATGTAGATGATGCCGTCCAGGATCTGGCCGGTGAGGCGCTCGGCCAGCGAGGCCAGGACATAGGTGCGCCCCCCCACATCGATCGTTTCCACGGGTCGCCGTGCCTTTCCATTGGTCTGTCCGGGCCGCGGCGGCCCGGACAGACCCGGTGTGAGTGTCCCCTACTTGTACTTGGGCAACCAATCGCCGTGGGCCTCGATGAGATCGTCGCACAGGGCGCGCGTCTCGTCGATGGTCAGCTCGGTCGAGGTGTGGGGGTCGAGCAGGGCCGCCTGGTAGATGGCGTCGCGGCGCCCCTCCAGGGCGGCCTCCACGGTCAGCAGCTGGGTATTGATATTGGTCCGGTTGAGGGCCGCGCACTGCTCGGGCAGGTCGCCCACATAGGTGCCCTGCACGCCGTTGCGGTCCACCAGGCAGGCCACCTCCACCACGGACTTGCGCGGCAGGTTGG
>Ga0180429_10000959_pt1 | contig 24785 bp, 22 predicted proteins | sample SS_ome_FD_132428 | JGI IMG/M metagenome (GOLD analysis project Ga0180429, IMG submission 132428) | Hypersaline lake sediment archaeal communities from the Salton Sea, California, USA - SS_1_S_1 metaG | ecosystem: Environmental > Aquatic > Non-marine Saline and Alkaline > Hypersaline > Sediment ...
CTTCTACAGAGGGAAGAAGGAGAGCGAAAAGCAGATCTGGATAGAGTATTTCGACAGGGTTCCCGTCCCGGAACACGGCGTAGAGTACCCCACCAAGGAAACGATCACCGCCAGGGACGGAGAAGGCAACAAGCTGGAACTGCACTGGGACCTGCTCCGGCAGCATTACGTCTACTACGACGTTCCGGATCCGTATGACGACAATATCACCTTCGAGATCATTGCCGAGTTCACCGGCTCGTTCTACGAAGCGAGCAGCGGCACCACCGTTCCGATCTCCGGCACTGGCTGGGCGGACTGGTCGGGTCCGTCCTTCCCGGAAACGGAGCAGAAGTAGCCGAGAAGGCCCTAACGCGGGCCTTCATCGAGGGGTGGAACTTCTCGCTGGAGAATCCGATTGACTGCGCGCTTGGGCAGCACCCGTGCGAGCCGAATCAGCCATCGCATCACCAGCGGAAAGAGATAATCCGCCCTTTCCCTGCGCAGGGCATACAGGATGTGGTCTGCGGCCTTCTCTTCGGAGATTTCCAGGGGAGCGGGCATGCCGTCGCCTTGGGTTCTTTCGGTCCCGACAAACCCCGGGTAGATGCAGAAGAACTTGATTCTCGAAGTTCATTCTTCACCCCAAACAGGCTCCGGGTCAGAACATTGCCAGCATCTCGCTCAGGCTTCTTACAATCTGGCCTCGCCCTTGATGGATGTAGATGCCGACCTGGGCGATCAGAGAGTAGGCAAAGCCGATCTGTGCCAGGGCGTATGCAGCGATGGTGAACTGGCTGACACTCACAAACCCCACCCCGAACTGCGACAAGGTGAAGATGCCGCAGGCAAACTGGCCGACGGCAAAGACGCCTTTCGCCGGAACGGGAACCCGGTTCGGACGATACTTGAATGAAACGTGCAACAAGGGCATTCCAAGAAGGCTGGCTTCGGATTTGTATTCGAAACCCCACCCGTCCCATTTCTCTTTCGCCGGGAACGGGGCCCCGCAGTGGGGACATCCGGTGGCCTGTTCAGACACGCTCCCTCGACATTCTCGACAGGACAACATATCTTCCCCCGTCACACGAGTGGGACGACCGCTTGGCATTCTCGACAAGACAGCATGCCTTTCCTTTCACAGGGGCTGGATGAGATCCCTCATTCTACCCGATTCGATCGCTTCCGAGAATTCCAGACCCAATGCTTCATTCTTCTTCACCACCTTCTTCCAGTACCCGATTCGCTCCCTGTCTTTCCGAAAGAAGGTCTTGAAGTCCCGCCGATCCGGGATCTTGCCAAACGGAAGGCTTTCAACAAAACGGCCCGACGGGGCGACAAGCACCACATTTTCCATGTTCTTTTCATCCGGTTTTCGATTCAGCGATTTGTCGAGCCACCCCGGCGTGATGTGCTCATAGAAATGGGGATACAGGACAAGGCCTTCTTCATCAGGAAGGAAGGGTATGTCCAGATGGTAGTCCAGTATCCCCCCGTCACGAAAAACACCGGGGACCCCGGGAATCTCTGAAACCCCCTGCATGGCCATCGGGATCGAACCGGAAGACAACAGGGCGATCTTGAAATTCGATTCAGTGAGTCGATGGGTTCCGATGGGGAATTGACTCATGCAAGCAAAGGGAGGATCTTCCTGGGGCGCACAGAAGAGGGCTCTTTCAAAAAAACGGCCAAGCCCTTTCCTGTTCAACCGGTTTGCTCCTGCGGCAAGTGCAACGCCCAGGCCCTGGAGCAACAGGTTTTCACTCTTCAGAAGTCCCCTGCATTTGTTGGCGAGAAAGCTGATTCTCATGAAAGGATGGCTGAGAATGTGTTCAATTTCATCATCCTTTATATAGGCATGAAGAATTCTCCACGACTCTTCCGTTACTTCTCTCCTCGCCGGCCTCGAATCATACTGTTGCGCAATGTACTCCCTCTCAAGCCTTCCGAGGGCTTCCACCGGGTCCCTCTGGCAGTAGGCTGCCATACGAAAGGCCCCGATGGAAGTGCCGATGAGATAGAGCGGATCCGCCCTTTCTTTGAACAGGGACATCAACACCCTGTCCAATCCGGTCAAGACGAGGAATTTCGCTGCGCCGGAAGCACCGGCGAGCACCTTGACGCCGGACAGACGGAATCCCCCGTCTCGAACAATCCCGATGGCTTTGCGGCCCCCACGGACCGAAATGTTCTCAAACATGTCTCACTTCCGGGCTGCGACCTGCGGCCGGTGGTTCACGTCTCAGTCCTTCCTGAAACGAACTCCCGAATGCGTTGAGGCCATTTTTCGAAATCCGAGTATCCTTCGGCGACGACAAGTGTGGATCGCGGCAACAACCTGTCGAGTTCGGCCGCAGTCTCTATCGGATGGGTCGGGTCTCCCGTCCATGCCAGGACAAGGGCCGGCACGTCGAGGGTCTTGATCTCTTCTCTTGAAGGGAAATCCGTCTCGGCCGCCCCGGTGAACAAGCTGGACAGGGTCTTGCGCTTGAGGGGCTTCAATCCCTCCAACACCCCTGCAACCTTTTCTCCTTTTGCTTCCAATAACCAGCCTGGCAGCAGGCGCTCAAGGTTTCCTCCCGTGACTTTTGCGAGAATCTTCCCACCCAAGAGACCCCCCAGCTTCGCCATCTTTCGGTAAAACTCCCCCTGGGCCTCTCTTGTTTCCCAGGCCGTCGGCGGGTTGACCAAGACCAACCCTCTTACCCGCTGAGGGGCCAGCAGGCCGGCATAAAGGGTGGTTGCGCACCCCATGGATTGACCGCCGGCCGAAAAACCTTCAACCCCAACCTTGTCGGCAACAGAAATCATATCCCTTGCCAGGTTGTTCCAGTGGTAATCGGCCGGAGCACAGGACGGCTCTGTTTCTCCATGGCCTCGAGCGTCGTATCGAATCAGTTTCTTGTCCTCTGGAAAATTGTTCCATGAAAACAGGTCCAGCATGTCTTCGCTGGTCATACTCGCCATCAGACCATGCGCCCAAAGGAACGCTTCCCCCTCACCGGTGACTCGAACATTGAACTCCAATCCGTTGATCCGCATGTCTTCCCTATCAAAGGGTCTTCATGGCACGATTTTCGTACCGTCGGGCCCTCTCACCTGTTCCCTCTGTTTTCAAAATGGACGAAGTCTATGAGAAAGACGGCTCCCAGCAAGAGCGCTTTCAACTCCACATCCCAGTCTGCCGGAAATGTCACCCCGAAACTGTCTGCATCCGTGAAGCCCTCCTTCATGAGACCGCTCCACTTCTTTGTGATCTTTCCATACGCAACGCCGTCCTTTCTGATTTCGAACGTCCAGGGGTGCAGGATAGGGCCGAATAGCTGGCAGATTTCCGTACCGGAACGATCCAGCACGGAATAGACGCGACGCAGTATGGAAAACCGCCTCTCAATCACGCCCAGCGGCTGTCCCCGCGAACCAACGATCTCCGTTCGGTGGAAGTAGAACCGGAAGGGCCGCAGAACCCGCAAGACCTCCTGTCCGTCCTCGGCAAGAACGGCGATCGTAAACGGACGCAGCGCCTTGAGGAACCAGCGGACCAGCGGAGAACCGCCTTCCTCGACGGCCAGACAAAGGCTCTGACCGGACGCGTCCGAAATCGTATACTTGTTCTTCGTCTCGAAGCCTGTGAGTATTTCGCCCCATTCCTTTACCTGCCTTACCGCGAGACCGCTGATCGACGCTAGTCTATCCACCATGAACCTCCTGCGTATCCTCTGGTCGGAACCTGGAGTTACTTCAGTTCCAGTCGTTCAACGAATTTCTCCGCGTTGATGACAATGTCGTCCTCACCGATTTGATCGAACGGGTTCTCCAGGTGTTCCTGTATGTTGTCGAGACTCACAAGAATTGTCGTGAAGAGAACAGGCATTACGTATGCCAATCCATTCGAGTAATCCTTTGCAGTCGCCGCAAAATAAGGCCCGTACACGATCGGGAGAAGGGTCACAAAGAAATCGCTGAATGTACTCAGCGTTCGAGGCGTTCGATACTGATAGATATGCTTCACATCCTCGAAAGCGATAATCATCTTGCTCAAGAATTGATTGCACCGTGAAACCTCCCCCGCAGGAAGGCCTTTTCCTCTCAGGTCTTCCTTTATGAACGTGGAGAGACTGGAAAACACCCTGTAGACTCTCTCCTCGTTCCGGGGCATCTCTGCCAATGTCTGAGCAAAGAGCGTTCGGCACGCCACAAGCAGATCACCCAGCAATTTTCTGATCCTGTTCTCTGTATCCTGATCCGTGTTCTCCAGCCAGTCGCGGGTCGCGAAATAGATGGCTCGACCGTGCGCCTTGATCGAGCTGTATTTCGCAAGGGCATTCTCTCTTCTCTTGTATGCCCCTCCTATGGAAAAGACGATGGGAAACACAACAGCGGTCGCAATCAATGTCATTGGAAAATCAGCGGTGATATCAAATCTCCGACACAGATAGGTCGATGCGACAGCCAGGGAAGTGACGAGGATGGTCTTCAGATTGATGATGATGAGCACTTGTTTCATCTTCTTCATGCCAGAGGACTCCTTCTGCAAGAGCATTACCGGAAGACGTGAACGAGGGTGCAAAGGCCGAGGACGACCAGAAGGGCCCGCTCTACACGGGCTCCGGAGTAGGTGAAGCGAATGGCCGGGTAGAGGATGGCGCTGAGGAGCGTCAGCAGGAGCAGCGGGACGTAAGGGGGCCCCCACAGGGGCTCTCGCCATCCAGCCATCCGAAGGAGTCCGTAAGTGACCAGGGCGATCGCGGACCAGGTCCACAGGGTCACGACGCCGGCGAGATCCATGAGACGGACGGGACTTTTTGCGTTCCGGTACCCGTGGATGAGCAGACCGGCAAGAAAGCAGAGGACCACGAAGCCGTCCAGCCCGGCCCAGACGTGCCACTCCGCGGACCCGAGCCACTGCTTCCCACTCCACACACTCAGGGTGAAGTGATAGCCCACGCACAGGGCCAGACCGCCGCACACCTGACGCTGCCAGGGCGGCGCTTCTTCAGGACCATTCCATCCCCGAAGGGCAAGAAACAGCAGGAAGATGCCCAGGCACGCCTGCCACGCGGACATGCGAAGGGTCTGGACCGCGGGGGCAAACAGGAATGCCAGGCTGCAGAGCCCCGCAGCAAGGATCAGAAAGAGCAGGGTTCGGCTCCTTCGCCCGATGCCGTCCCATCCCGTACGTCCGGCAATCGGAGTGCCCGCATGCGAGGTTCTTGGTGCTGTTGTCACCCTTTTCTGTCTGCCGCAGGAAGCAAGCAGCCCGAGAAGCATGTAAAACAGCATGAGCACCTCGGAGTCCCCCCAGTTGTATTCGGTGAAGCCCGCCACCAGGAAGGCCGCGGCGGCACCGAGGACGCCGACCGCAAGACCGCGGTCGAAGTCCTCCCCTTCTGCCCGTGACCGGTAGGAACCCAACCGCAAGACACGCAGGAAGACATACACGAAGGCTGCCAACCCGAGCATTCCCCGGGTGACGCCCAGGTGGACGAAGTTGTTGTGCAGGTGCCACTGATTCGGCTCGATGGCCAGGGGATGACGGAAGGTGGGGTAGATCTGTTCCACGGCGTGTGGTCCCACGCCATAGAGAAAATGGTCGAGAGAGATCCACAGGCCGGTCCACCACATGCAGAGCCGGTGCGTGTTCGACGCCGCAGGCCCGAGCTTCTGCCCCGCGTCGATCTGCAACAGGGTGAGGATGTTTCCCCAGAGCCGGTGGGCCATCAGGATGTCCACAGCAACGCAGAAGAGGATTCCTCCGACCACGTACAGGGCAAACGCCTTTCTTCCCCGCAGGGCAAAGACCACGGCCAGGCCGACCCCGAGGCTCAACAGGGCTCCCTTGGATCCGCTCAACAGGACGGCCGAGGCCATCAGGCCGAGGGCAAGCACGCCCCCTATCCGGGCCGGCCTCTTCGCATCCGCCCAGAGAAGGAGTCCCATCCCCAAGCAGATGACCATGGAGAGGTGCTCTCCATAGGTCAGGTGGAGGCCGAAGAACCCGCAGACCTTCTTCGCCTCGGGCCGATAGTGCCCGAGCAGGTCCCAGCCCGTAAGGAATTGGACCCAGCCGTACAAGGCGGACACGCAGGAGGACAGGATGAGGATCCGGATCAGGGTCTTCCGCTGCTCCGGTGCCTGCACCTGCCAGGCAAACAGGAAGAAGATCACCATGAGTCCCAGGGACCGGGATTCAACGATGCTCGAGGCAATGTCCAGGGAGTGGAGGACGGCAAGGAGGGACGCAAGCACGAAACAGGCGAGCGGGACATCCAGATCGGTCGTGCGAGCGAGCCCTGCGAAACGATCGTCCCGGCTCAGGGCCTGGACGAGGAGTCCGGCAAGGGCAACGCCCCAGGCAATGTTCGTTGCAGCGATCGATATCGGGGATGCGGCACTGAAGACGACGAGCCCAACCCAGGTGAGCATGCTTCCCCATGCCTGCCCGTTATCGCGCAGGCCGTGGAAAATGCGGACCAGCCGATCCGTCAAGAGAGCTTCTCTGCTTCGTCGATCAGCATGACGGGGATATCGTCCTTGATCGGGTACTTCAGCTTGCATGCATCACAGATCAGCCCGTCTTCCTCTTCTGTCAAGCGAATATCTCCCTTGCACTTCGGGCATGCCAGTATTTCAAGAAGCTCGGCATCGATGGACATGTCTCTCCTTTCTTCATGTAGCGTTCAGGCTGTTCGAAGTGTTTCTCTTCCCCTCGACCTTCCGGCAAGGCCGTCTACCATGCCTGTCACCGCATGCCAGACCTGCTCCAGGGGAATCGAATCCATGCACCACGGGCGCGCGCAATTCCTCTTGTAACAGGGTCCGCAAGGCTCGGCAACGGTCACGACCCGGTCGGTGTCCCGGAACGGACCGTTCCGGACCGGATCGGAAGGCCCGTACAGGCCCAGGACCGGCACACCCAGCGCCGCGGCCAGATGCAGGGGCCCGCTGTCCCCGCCGACAAAGAGATCGCATTCCCCCAAGAAGGCCGCCAGTTCCAGAAGGCCCATCTGCGGTACCAGATGACCGGGTCCCTGCATGTGTCTCTTCACCTGCTCCGCGAGCCCCCTCTCCCCAGGCCCCCATAGAAGAAAAACCGTTGCGTCCCAGGCCCTGGAAATCCTGTCCCCGATCTCGGCGTACCGACGCGGGTTCCACTGCTTCGTAATCCATCCGGCAGCAGGATTCACGGCCACCCGAAGCACGTCTCTTCCCCCATCCATCTCGAACAGGTGCTGTTGCATCCCCTCTTCGACCGAAGGGGGCACCCGCAGGGAAAAGCGCTTCTCCCGGGTGTGAATTCCTAAAGGATGGAGAAGTGCCAGGTTTCTGTCAATCACGTGGCTGCGAGAGGGCATGCTCCGCGGCCGGAGGTTCGTGAAGACCCGATTCAGGGTCTCTCGGACGTGTCCCTTGGGAAAGCCTATCCGAACCGGGGCCCCGCTCAGGTAGGTTATGAGGCCGCTTCGCGTCAAACCCTGCAGATCGATCGCAACGTCGAACCGAAGCCTTCGCAGCATTCGGGCGACGCCCATCCAGTTTCTTCTTCCCCGGCCGTGCAGAAGCGATCGAATCCCTTCTTTCAATCGGATCACCACGATCCGGTCCACCCACGGATGGCCGTCCAGGAGTTCCTTGTATCGCTCGTCCACGACCCAGGTAATCCGGCACTGCGGAAACCTCTCCTTCAATGCGCCGGCCACGGGAATCCCATGAAGGACATCACCGAGAGCGCTCGTACGCACGATCAGGATCTCTTCCACGACCGCCCCCTGCAGTCGATGATCGAGAACATCTGTCCAAGAACTGCCATGCCGGTGGTTGGGAGGTCGGGCCTGATCCCCGATCCCTGATCCCTGACCCCTACCTCGGCCCTCGAATCTTTCACTCTCTGTCTTGACATCGCTCGTTCAACGCCCTGATCCGCTCGAGAAGGTCGGTGGTCGCCCACCCTTTGCGGGGCCCCACGACGCGACCCTGCCCTCCGTAGCGGGTCACGGCCTCCCCGTCGGGCACGGACGCCTCTTCGTAGTCCGTCCCCCTGGCGTGGACGTCCGGGCGCAAGAACTCGAGCAGGCGATCCACCGTCTTGTCCCGGAAAACCACGCAATAGTCCACACTGCCCAGAGCGCTGATGATCTCGACCCGGTCTTCCACGGGAAGCACGGGCCGCCCCGCCCCCTTCATCTCTCGAACGGATCGGTCGTCGTGGAGGGCAACAACCAGAACATCTCCGAGATCCCTGGCTGCCTGCAGGCACCCCACATGGCCGGCATGCAGAAGATCAAACACGCCGTTGGCAAGAACAACGACCTGCCCCCTTCTACGATGCGCGCCAAGGCACTTCCGGAGGAACCCCTGGGAAACCCATTTGGTGCTCCACAACCATGGGGTCTCCTCGCCCTTCTCGCTTTCCGGTTCGACCGACACGAGGTTCTTCTCCGCCCAGACGATGAAGTCGACCGCCTCCCCCAGATCAAGGACCACCCGGTCGGGCCCTTCCGGTTCCGGTTCCTGAAGACACGCCTTCCACTCGCTTTCTCCGTAGCCCGTCCTCACGAGGATTCCGGTAAGCCCCTCACGCCGGGCCGCTTGCGCATCGGTGAGCTTGTCCCCGATCATGTAAGAGCCTTCGAGTCGAATATCCAGATCCTCGGCGGCCCGCAGCAACATGCCCCCGGCCGGCTTCCTGCACGAACAGGCCTGCCGGTATTCCTCAACCACCCCTTCCGGGTAGTGCGGACAGTAGTAAACGCCGTCCAGCCTCGCACCCTCCGCCTCGAGCAATCTCTCCAGCCTCCGGTGAACCGCGGCCACGTCCTCTTCCTTGTAGTATCCCCTTGCCACCCCGGACTGGTTCGTGACAAGGACCACCGCAAACCCGCTCCGGTTCAACCGGGCCACGGCCTCGGCGGCGCCTTGCTCGAGTGCGACCTGGTCCGGGTCTTTCAGATAGCCCCTCTCCTGAATCAGGGTGCCGTCCCGGTCCAGAAAGACCGCTTTGCGTCCCTCTTGCATAGGTCTGCTACTCTCTCGTTTCGTAAGAGACCGTGGGCGAACCTTTCCACCTCCGATGCATCCAGAACCACTGCTCCGGGTGCTGTCGAATGATTTCCTCCAGGGCCTTCTGGAACATCCGGGTGTTCTCCAGGATGTCGGTCTTCTTCCGACCCGTCCGCACCACAGGCAGCTCGGGCCCGATGTGCACGGTGTGTCCGGTCCCCGACGCGTCCCGGAAGATGTGGACCGCGTGTACCGGCACCCCGAAACGGCCGGCAAGGAAGCCAAGGGCCACGTTCGACCCGGCGAGGTGACCGAAGAAATCCACGAACACCCCGTCTCGTCCCGTTGCCCCCTGATCCATCAGCAACCCGACGAAAAGGCCTTCACGCAGAGCCCCGCTGATTCCTCGCAGGGCGCCCTTCTTGGGGATCATCCGGTTCCCGCTGCGGGCCCGTAAGCGGTTCAACCAGCGGTCGAAATAGGGGTTGTCCAGGGGCCTGGCAACAAAGGCGAGGTTCGCCTCGTCCTGCCAGCCGAACGCAAGGGCCATCAGCTCCCAGTTGCCGATATGACCCGTCAGGAGAAGCGCGCCCCCTTCTCGCTGGACACGGATCCACTCCTCCCGCCCGATGCCCGTGTATCGGACACGGCGTTGTATGTCTTCGCGCGTCTGTCTTGCGAGCCCGGGGATCTCCAGGAAGGTCCTCCCCAGGTTCTCGAAGGTTTTTCGCGCAATCGTCCATCTCTCCGAAGCGGAGAGATCGGGAAAGGCGGCCTTGAGATTCGTGAGGCTGATGTGCCTGTGTCTGGCATCGACGACGAATGCGATCCTCCCGAGCCACTTTCCAACCCGAACGGCCCATGCCGGGGGCAGGAAGGAGAGCAGGGTGATGATCGGATAGGTTGTCAGGAACAGGAGACGGTCCGCAAAGTCTTTCATGTGCCCTCTTTTCCTTGACGAGCACCCCTTTTCACGAGCACCCCCCTTGTTTCCAGCCTTTCCCAAAAGGCAGGCTCGTCCTCCAGAATCAGGTCGAGCCGAACGAACAGGATCTTGCCTTCAGGCCATGAATAACGGTGAAGCTTGACTGCATCCTTTTCGGTCGTCACGATCCAGTCCGATTCCGAAAAAAGGCGCAGCAGATCCTCCTGGTCCTGTTCCGAGTACGGGTGATGGTCCGGGAAATCCCTTCGGCCGCCCCCCCCCAGCCCCATCCCTTCCAGGGTCCTCCAGAAGGCCTCGGGCCGGGCGATTCCGCAGAAGGCACCGACCTTGCTCGCTGTAAGCTCCCGTGGATCGACCTCGCTCTGGTCCTCCAGCCGATGGAGCCCGGCGGGGACGAGCCTTGCCATGTGGACCGGCACATCCACCTCGAGGGCCCGGCACCACGGCTCGCCCGACTCCTTCTTGTGGCCCTGCTCCCCGCCCTCTGAAGAGATACACACAACGACATCTGCGGCCTTCAGGGCGGCAAGGGGCTCGCGCAAAGGCCCTACCGGTAGGCACTCGGCCTCGGACAGGTCCTCGTCCCCCGGCACGAGGACGATGTCGAAGTCACGGGCCAACCGGAGGTGCTGGAACCCGTCGTCCATGAGGAAGAGATCCGGTGACAACCACTTTTCCGCGAGATTGGCTGCCCGGTATCGATCGCCGTCCACGGCAACCGGCACCTCCGGAAGGTTGCGCGTCAGAAGATAAGGTTCATCCCCGCAGTCCAGAGGGTCCTCGCGCTCCAGACCTTTCCGGGTCAGCAGGATCGTGTCCTCTTTCCTGCGTCGCCCGTATCCGCGAGACAGCAGGACGACCCGACGCCCTTGCTCTGTGAGCTTCCGGGCCATCCACATGGCAAAGGGGGTCTTCCCGCTGCCGCCCACCCGTACCCCCCCGATGCTGATGACCGGAAGGCCGGCCCGCCTCGTCGCGAGGATGCCTCTTTGGTAGAGGGCCCTTCTCAGGTGAAGGACCCGTCCGTAGCCATACGACAGGGGAGCCAGCAGGACGCCGAGGAGGAGGCTGCCCGGGCCCTTTGGGCAAGAGGGCGCCCATAACTTCTGAAGGGCATTGCGGACGCTTCCCTCTAGACGGGAAGAGATACCCTTCCCCTCTTCTTTCACCTCGGCCTCCATGCGATCGGTCACCTCTCCGATCCTTTGCTCGAGGCGGGCGCGGCACACCTCGAGTTCGCCCGCGTTCCCGGTGTCGGGCACGTAGAAGGGCTCATCGAACACAACCGATACCCGTGCAAAGGGAAGAGGGATCTGAAAACGGTCCCAGCTCGACGCAATCCACCGGGGACGGGCCGCCCAGGTGAGTGGAACAATGGGGGTTCCGGTGAGCTGAGCGATTCTCACCGCTCCCGGCTGAACCGTGTACTTGGGACCGCTGGGCCCGTCCGGGGTAATCCCGATCGTGTGGCCCAGGCGGGCCTTTTCGATCAGTTCCTGAAGGGCCTCGCGGCCTCCACGGGTGGTCGAACCCCTGGCCGAAAGAATCCGGAAAGGCTTCACGGTACGAGCGATCAACTCCCCATCCCAATGGCGACTGACCATGATCCAGGCGTCCTTCCCCTCTTTCCCGCACACCTTGTGATAGACGGGAGGCATAATGATCATCCGGCCGTGCCAGAAGGCGAAGATCACCGGCTTTCCGGCCTGGAAGATCTTCCGCGTCTCCTCTGCCACGTGGATTCGATAGCGAAGCGTCAAAGAGAGAAGGCGAATCAACAGGGTGACCAGGGGAGGCAACAACCTGGCCAACCAGCGTCGCATCAGTTCTTTTCGTTTTCTGCGGTCCATGGGTTTCCTAACGGTTCGTCCCCGTGCCCGACTCCAAAGGCGAAAGGTCAAAGGCGAAAGGCGAAAGGGATGGATCAAGTTCGGATGCCTTCTTCACAACTTCAACCACCCCTTTACCCTTTCGCCTTCAATTTCCTTGTCCCTATTTTTCAAGATATCAACAACAACTCCCGCCGCCCTGGCCGACGCGCCGGGCTCTCCGAGGAGGCCTTGTATCTTGGCCAGGTCCTTCTTTACCTGTGTATAGTAATTCGCGTGTTCGAAAAAAGGGAGACAGGCCTCGTACAGGTTCTTTTCGGTCAACTCTCCCTGGATCAGTTCCGGAACCACCGCCTTCTCGGACACGAGGTTGACCATTCCGATCACGGGCACACGCACCAGAAGACGTCCCAGCAAGAAGGTGAGTCGGGACACACGGTAAACGACGATCATCGGGATCCTGAGCAAGGCCATCTCGAGCGTCGCCGTTCCGGAGGCAACGAGGGCCAGATCGCAGACCTCCGTGCCCGGCCCGATCCCCTCGCGCGTACACGCCAATGGAATGTCCGCCTTCTCCAGGATCTCTTGATAGACCTCATCGCCCAGTCCAGGCCCCTGTCCAAGAAGAAACTGCATCCGTGGGAATCGCCTGTGGAGCAATCGGGCGCCACGGAGCATGATCGGAAGCAGGGCGCACACCTCACTGGCCCGGCTGCCGGGAAACAGCCCCAGGACCGGGTAGAGAGGAGACAATCCGTAGCGTCCGTATGCATCCTCCGACTTCTCTTCAGCCCTGTCCGGATCAAAACGGTCCATCAACGGATGCCCCACGTAGGTAACCGGGACGCCGTGCTCGCGGTACAAGGCCTCCTCGAACGGAAAGATCACGATCATGCGGCTCACGTCCTTCGCGATCTGCCGGACCCGGCTGCGGCGCCAGGCCCAAATCTGAGGGCTGATGTAGTACACAACCGGGATGCCCCGCCTCGCGGCTTGATGAGCCACACGGAGGTTGAAATCCGGAAAATCGATCAACACCACAAGATCGGGCCGATCCTCTGAAAGGCTCCGCTTGATCGTTCGGAAGGCCCGCACGATCGTTCGCAACCGGCCGAAGACCTCGACGAGACCGACAACGGCGAGTTCGGACGCATGATATGCGAGCCGAACACCCGCCCGCCTCATCTCATCCCCCCCGATCCCGTACACGGAGAGGCCGGGGCAATCCTCCAGCAGGCGCTCGACGAGCCGAGCACCGTGGAGGTCTCCGGAGGTTTCTCCGGCAATGATGAGGATCTTCTTGTCTGGCATCGGGTTGTCCGTAGGGAACGGCCTCTCTATGGCAATTCGGGGTTTGACAACGGGGAGAAGGGGGTTCTTGGATGGGCGAAGAGCCTAGGCGGTGCGCATTTTGCGCAAGATCCTCAACGCGACTTGAAGTGCCTTCTTGCCTTCGGCACCTCCCACCTCAGGCGGTTCTCTTGTTCGCACGCTCTGCACGAAGGCCTCGAGTTCTGTCCGCAAGGCATCACTTTCACCCACCTCCTGCTCATGGCCGACGATTTCAGGGGAACTCTCGTCCGACCCGGCAATCCTTCGGAAGACCTGGACCTTGCCGGCGTCGTAATCCACGGACACGTAAGCGTCCCGCTGAAAGAAACGGATCTTCCGGGTCCTCTTCGCACTCACGCGACTGGCCGTCAGGTTTGCCACCGTACCGTCCTGGAAGTGGATGCGGACGTTCGCAATATCGGCATTCGGGGAGAGGACCGGAACGCCCACGGAATCGATGCTCTTCACTGTAGCAGGGACGAACTTCAGCACGATGTCGATGTCATGAATCATGAGGTCGAGGATGACATCCACATCCGTTCCGCGTGCCTGAAACGGTCCGATCCGATGGGCTTCGATGAACCTCGGTCTATCGATGGCCGAGCCGACCGTCTTCCACACCTCGTTGAAACGCTCCAGATGGCCCACCTGAAGGATGCAATCCCGCTGCTTGGCCATGCGAATCAGGTCCGAAGCCTCGGGCAGGGTCGCCGTCATCGGCTTCTCGATCATCACATCCACGCCTCGTTTGATGAATCCCCTGGCAACCGCATGGTGTTGCGAGGTGGGCACGACGATGCTCACCGCATCCACCAGAGAATAGATCTCCTCCGGCCGGGCGAAGTCCCGCGTTCCGAGTCGCTCCGCCACGGTACGGGCCTGGGCTTTGTCGATGTCGACGACCGCCACCAGCTCGACCCCATCCATGGAGGCATACTTTTCGGCGTGAAAGCTGCCCAGATACCCTGCTCCCACAACGCCCACGCGGAGTCGATCCGCCTTCCCTCTGATCATCGCAGACTTCCGCTTCCTCTGGCTACCCGTTTTTCCTGTGGACCTCTCTCGATTCCTCTGTTACCGGCAGAACCCTCTCTCACTCTTCTCCAGAAACACCAGGAGGTCCTCCACGTTCGGATCCTCCCCCACCTCGGCCCGCACCTTTGCAATCGCGTCCTGGAGCAGTTCACCGGACTGAAACAGGATCCGGTAGGCCTTTCGCAGTCGGCCGATCTCCTCCGACGAGAACCCGGCACGCTCGAGCCCGATGGTGTTCAACCCGTACAGCTTCGCAGGGTTGTCGGACGCCCTCGTAAAGGGAGGAATATCGAGCCTCACGCCCGACATGCCCCCGACCATGGCGCGCCGGCCAATCCGGACAAACTGGTGGACGCCCAGCATCCCCCCCAGGATGGCATTGCATTCCACGTGGACATGCCCACCCAGCATGGCGGAGTTCGCCAGTATGACCTCATTCTCCAAGGTACAATCGTGCGCAACGTGTACGTAAGCCATCAGGAGGTTCCGGTCTCCGACGGTCGTAATGCTCCTGTCTTCCACCGTGCCCAGATGGATCGTGACAAACTCCCGAATGATATTCCCCGAGCCGATGGTGAGTCTCGTGGGCTCACCCCGGTACTTCGCATGCTGGGGAATGGCACCGATCGAGGCATGATGAAAAATCTCGTTGTTCTCCCCGATTTCGGTTCTTCCGTCCAACACCGTATGGGGCCCCACCTTCGTGCCGGCTCCGATCTTCACATGGGAACCTACGATACAATAGGGTCCGATCTCTGCACTCTCGTGGATTTCGGCTCCCTCATCAACAATGGCCGTAGGGTGTATCATACCTCCTCCTTCGGGGGGGGTGAGGCCGACAGAACAGCCAACAGGATGGCCTCCATGACGACTTCCCCGTTCACCTTTGCGACGCCTTTGACCTTCCAGAGATCCTTCTTTCTCCGCAAAAACTCCACGTGATGGATCACCTGATCTCCCGGGAGGACCGGTCTCCGAAACCGAACTTGATCCAACCCGACCAAGTACGGAACTCGCCCTCTCGTGGCAGGGCGCGACATGGCAACAAAGATGGCTCCCACCTGGGCCATCGATTCGATCAAAACGGTTCCCGGCACGACGGGGTTCCCCGGGAAGTGTCCCGGAAAGTACGGTTCGTTCACCGTGAAATTCTTCAGCCCCACGATCCCTTTTTCCTCTTCTATCTCGAGGATCCGGTCCACGAGCAGGACCGGATAGCGGTGCAGAAGCAACTCCTGTATCTCTTTGTATCCGAGAACCCCGGGCAATGTCTTTCCCCTCTCTCCTCCGCGGGCAACGGGTGACGCTACTCCGGCGGATCGCTCCCGTCTCCTCGAGGGCCGCCTTCAGCGGATCCGGCCGACCGGCCGGCCGCTGTCAGGGCCTGAACCTCCTTCTCCAGCTTACGCATCTTCTCCCGCATCCTGGGCAGCTGCTTCAGCACTGCCATCGACTTCAGATAGACCTCGTAGGACATGGCGGGGATGCCGGAGGCAACGATATTTCCATCAGAAATCGAGGTATGAACTCCCGACTTCGCACCAATCTTCACATCCCGGCCGATCCGGACGTGCCCGGCAACGCCCACCTGCCCTCCCAGCGCGGCCCTGTCTCCGATAGACGTGGAGCCGGATATGCCCGCCTGGGAAACCAGGATCACGTCCTCGCCGACCTGGACGTTGTGGGCCAGTTGTACGAGATTGTCGATCTTGGTTCCTCTTCCGATGCGTGTCTCTCCCATGGTGGCTCGATCGATACAGGTGTTCGCACCGATCTCCACATCATCCTCGATACGCACGATCCCGACCTGCGGTATCTTGCGGTGCCGGCTGCCCTGCTGCGCGTAACCGAACCCATCCGCCCCCACCCTCACACCATTTTGCAGGATGACCCGGTCGCCCAACTCGCACCCTTCCCGAATGCTCACGTGAGAATAGATGCAGCAATCCTCGCCCACACGCACCCGGTTCCCGACGAACACGAAAGGGTAGAGAACGGTCCGATCTCCAATCTCCGCATCCCTGCCGACATAGGCAAGGGGCAGGATGCTCACGTCCTTCCCCACGCGGGCGGAGGGATCGACCCATGCGTCGGGCGAGACCCCACTCTCGGGCCGCTCTCTGGGATGGAAAACCTCGAGGGCCTTGGTGAAAGCCACGTAAGGTTCCGGGGTTACCAGCAGGTCAAGGGGCGCATCCTCCACGTCCGGCGGAACAATGGCCGCAGAGGCGCCGGTGGAAAGAAGCTTGCTCCGGTAGCGCGGGTTCGCCACGAAGGTGACCTCGCCTTCCCGTGCCTCCTCGATCCCCGCCACGCCGGTGATGAGCCTGTTTCCATCGCCGACAACCCTGGCTCCCAGGCGCGCGGCCAGCTCTTCGAGCGTCATCTCGGCCAATGTCTCGCCTCCGGCTCCCGACCCACCCCGCAACGGAGTGGGCGCGTCTTGCGAATCCTTCGGGTCGTCTTCCTACTGGCCCTTCTTGGAATCATCGTACAGGAGGATGATTGCGCTCGTAATGTCGAGACTCGAGTTCCTGTGCAACAGGCCGCTCTGCGTCTTTTCCATGATCAGGTCGTACTTCTGCTTCTCTCCGTACTCCTCGATCACCGCCTGAAGGTCCTTGAGGATCTTCTCGCTCAGCTTGGCATCCTCCCGCCGCAACTCTTCCTGTGCATCTTCGTAGAGACGCTTGAAGTCCTTCAGGCCAAGCTGGTAGGAACTCTGCTTCTCCATACGGGCCTCGTCGCTCAAGAGCACGCTCTGCCTGTCCAGTTCCTCCTTGAGGAGCGCCAGTTCGTCCTGCTTTGCCTTCAAGTCCTGTTGCACGCGATCGACCTTCTTCTGGAACATGGTCTTCGCCTTCTGGCCTGCTTCCGAGAGCTCCATCGCCTTCTGCAGGTCGACCACACCGATCTTCAGCTCCGCGGCGGAAGCGGTTGCGATCAAAGACCCCGCAAGGATAATTGCAAGCAGCATGACTCCCTGTCGTCGCATAAGTCTGATCCTCCTTTCAGTTATCTTCAAACGTGATCGTTCGATGACCTTTTCTGTCCTATTATACCTAAAAGGGCGTCCCGATCGAGAACTGCACCGCAGACGGGTCTTCTCCCTCCTGCCGATCCAATGGGAACCCAAGAACGAACGTGAGGGGGCCCATGGGAGAAAACCATCGAAATCCGCCACCCGCGCTGAACCGCAGATTCTTGAACTTGATGCTCTCGTCTTCGCTGAACGCGTTTCCTGCATCGAAAAAGACCAGCCCTCGGAGCTTGAGCGAGGGGGCGATGGGGAAGATATATTCGAGATTGAAGATCAGCTCCTTGTTCCCGCCGATCAGAACACCGTCCACTTCCGGGCCGAGGGTACGCACATCATAGCCCCTGACGGTGCTGATACCGCCAACGAAATACCGTTCGAAGACCGGGAGCCGGTCTCCCCCGATTCCCTCACCCCATCCGGCCCTGGCTCGGAGATGCACGGTCGTGTCCCAGATGACCGGGATGTACGCGCCAGTGTCCACCTGGAACTTCACGAAGTCGGTGGTTCCTCCAAAGATGGTCCCGGCGAATTCCGCCGTGCCGATGTTCATGAACCCTTTCATGGGGAACATGGGGTTGTCGAGCGTGTTGTGGACAACGGAAAAGGTCATGGAGCTCACGGAACTGCTTCCTTCTTCCGCCCGGAGCGTGATCGAGGCGAGCTCGCTGACGTCCTTGACCTCCACCTCCTCGTACTTGTACATCACATTGCCGCGCACGAACTGTCGCAACTCATATCCGAAGCGCGCTGCTCCTCCCACAGACCTGCGGGTGAAGTCCTGGTACACCCGTTCCGTGTTGAAGGCGTCGAATCCGACGGACAGGGGAATGTCGAAGAGCCAGGGCTCGGTGAAGCTCAGCGAGAAGTTCTGTCGCGTCCCTCCGATCTCCGCATTCAGGGACAGGACCTGTCCTTTGCCGAACAGGTTGCTCTGGGTGACATTCGCCATGAGGATGAACTGGTCGGTGGAACTGAACCCGGCCCCCCCGCTAAGGGTTCCGGTCTGTCCCTCTTTCACCGAGACGACCACGTCCAGCAGGTTCGATTCGGCCCCGGGTTCTATATTGATGTTCACGGTATCGAAATAGCCGAGCCGTTCGATCTCGCTCTTGGAGAACCGCAACATGGAACTGCTGTGGAGATCTCCCTCGATCATAGCCATCTGTCGACGGATCACCTTGTCGCGCGTCTTGGTGTTCCCGGCGATACGGATGTCCCCAACGTAGTATTTCTCTCCCTTCTGTACGCGATAGATCACGTCCACGGTCAGGGAGGCCTCGTCCGGGAAGTACAAAGGGATAATCTCGGCGAACGCATAGCCCTGGTCCGCGTAGTAGTCGGTCATGGCCGTAATATCGTCCGTGAGCCTTTGCCGACTGAAAATCTGTCCGGGCAGGAGCGTCTGCATGCCGGCCAGGATGAACTGCTCCTCTTCGGTGGCATTCTCCCACTGCATGCTCTTCACGGTGAACTGCTCGCCCTCTTCCAGGATGAAGAAAACATACATCCCCTTTTCCGTAGACAGGGTGAGCGGGGGCTTTGCGGAGAACTGTAAGTAGCCGTGATCGAGGTACCACAGGGTCAGACGAGTGACGTCATCCTTGAGCATGTCCTCCTTGTAGGCGCCCGAGGAAGTGATGAAAGACAAGAGGGACTTCTTCTTCGTCTGAAGGATCTTGCCGAGATGCTTGTCGGAGAACCGGTGGTTCCCCAGGAACGTGACCTCCCGAACCTTGATTTCCTCGTTTTCCTGGACCTTGAAAATAACGGTGACCTGGTTGTTGCCGTAAGGCTCGGCCTCGTATTCCACATTCGCCCGATAATAGCCATCGTTGGCGTAGAGCTTCCGGATCTTCTCCACATTCTCCTTGAGGGCCCCGATATTCAGAAATGTGTTCACCTGGATCGTAACGACTTCGATCAGGTCGTCTTCTTCGAGTTCCTTGACCCCTTCGTAGCGTACCTCCCGAATCATGGGCCTCTCTTCGATATGATAGACGATCTTCACGCCCCCCGGCACGGGGAGGGCTTCCACGATCACCTGTCGGAAGTAGCCGGTCTCCATGATCGTTCGGATGTCCTCCCGGATCGTCTTTCGCTTGACCCGGTCCCCCTCCCTCGTCCGGATTCTCAGGAAAATCACATCCGGTTCGATCCGCTGTCCTCCCTCCACTTCGATGGCCCGCACGATGGGCATCGCCTCCCCCGCCTCGATCTCCGGTTCCCCTTCCTCTTCGAGGTCGGGCTCCATGGGGGACAAGGCCTCCGCTTCCGTGCGCCCGCCTTCCTCTGATTCGATAGCGGGCTCCACGGGAGGCAGTTCCTCGTCTTCCACGGCCGTTCCCAGGGGGGGCAGGCTATCGTCTTCCTGGGCCCGGGAAACGCTTGCCGTCGAGACCATGACCATCAGCAACAGCATCCACCAGAGGATCCATCGGGTGGTGGGTCTATCCCACCTTCTCAGGTCAATCACCACAGGTTCGCCTACGTACCGTTCGTGTTTAAATGAAGCTCGGGCTTCTCCGCTTCCACAAGCCTTCCATCGAGCATGTGAATCTGCCTGTCCATGCGCGCGGCAAATCTCGGGTTGTGCGTGACCGCCACGACCGCAATGCCTCGAGTGTCGCGAAGCCTGACCAGCAGATCCTCGACCACGCCTGCGCTCTCGGCATCCAGGTTTCCCGTGGGCTCATCCGCCAGGATGATCTGCGGGTCCATAATGACCGCACGGGCCACGGCGACCCGTTGCTGCTCTCCCCCGGACAGCTTGCCGGGCCTGTGGGCTGTTCGGTCCGCCAGCCCCAATTCCTCGAGCAGTCCGGCAGCCTTCCGCTCTGCCAGCTTTCTGGGCATCCCCGCGATCCGTGCCGGAAGCATCGTGTTTTCCAGGGCAGACAGATCGGAGAGCAGGTAATGAAACTGAAAGACGAACCCGATCTCCTGGTTGCGAAAACGCGCAAGCTCCCTGTCCGAGCGGACAAACTGCTCCTCCCCGCAATACGCGACGCGGCCCTCTGTCGGACGATCCAGGGCACCGAGAATGTGCAACAGGGTCGTCTTCCCTACACCCGACACGCCGAGGATCGCAATGGTCTCTCCCTTTCGGATTTCCAGATCGATCCCCTTCAGTACACGAATCTCCTTTTCTCCGAGCCGGAAACTCTTGGTGAGCCCCCCCACCTGCAAGAGGATCTCGCCGGGTGCCGCCCCGCCTGCCGGGTCCGGTGTCTGCCTATTCATACCGCAAGACCTCAGCCGGGTCGAGCTTGGCCGCCTGCCGCGTCGGGTAGACGGTGGCAAAAACGGACAGCGCCAGGGCGGACAGGCCGACCAGGAGGAATTCGACCGGCCTGACTTCCACCGGCAGATGGGACAAGTAGTAAATGTCCGGGTCCAGGCGAATCAAGGGATAGCTTCCGGCCAGCAGGCAGAGCCCGTAGCCCAATACCAGCCCCAGAATCGTACCGATCAGCCCGAGCACCAAGCCCTGAAAAAGAAAGATCCTCCCGATGGAACGCTGGGTGGCCCCCATGGCCTTCAGGATCGCAACCTCACGGCGCTTCTCCATGACGTTCATAATAAGGGTACTGATGATGTTAAAGCCCCCGACCAGGATAATCAAAACCAGGACGAGGAACATGACGACCTTCTGCAACTTCAAGGCGGAAAAGAAATTCGGGTTGATCTCCTTCCACGTCTTCACCCAGAAGGGATAGCCCAGGAGTTCCTGAACCTGCTGCTCCATCCGGTCCGTCTCTCGGATATCGTCCAGGCGGACCTCGAGTCCGGTCACTCGGTCCCCCATCCCAAAGAAATCCTGCGCCTCCGAAAGGGAGAGAAATGCCAGCGAGGCATCATATTCGTACATGCCGACCTCGAACACGCCTTCCACCCGATAGTCCCGAAGGGCCGTGGTGGCCGACACCTCGGTCGTCCGGCCGGTCATGGCGACGAGGCGGACCGTGTCCCCGCAACTTACCTCCAACGTTTCTGCCAGAACGTTCCCGATCCAGATGGGGACCGCCGGAGAGCGTCCCTGTGTACCGGAGCGCTCCCTGTCAGAGGGAAACGAGAACCCGCCACACGAGAAGGACAACTGCCAATCCGACATCTCAGGCACGGACTCCGGCCAAACGCCCCGAACGACCACGCCGCGAACGTCCTCTTCGGACCGCACCAGGGCCTTATGGTAGGAAAAAGGCATGGTAGTGGCCACCTCGGGAAGCTCGTGAAGCTTTTCCCTCACCTCTTCCCAGTCGCCCAACCCGCCATCGAAGCTGAGCAGCAGCAAATGTGCGTTCACCCCGATAATCTTGTCCCGAAGGACGCTCTCGAACCCGGAGGCAAACGAGAGGGCAAGCACAAGGGCCATCACCCCCACGAGAATCCCCCACACGGTGATCCACGCCATCACCGAGAGGAATCCGGACTCCTTCCCGGCTTTCAGATAGTGAAGACCGACACGTAGTTCGTAGGAAGCCATCCGCTATTCGTACCGTAAGGTCTCAGCCGGAAGCACCCGAGCCGCCTTCCAGGCCGGATACAAGGTGGCCAGGAGACTCAGAAGCAGGGCAGCCAAAGCGACCGACAGGATATCCACAGGTTCCATCCGAACCGGCAGTGTGAGTTGATAAAAGACGTCTTGAGGGAGCGTGACGACGGGGTATCGTGCCAGAATCTTGCAGAACCCAACACCCGCCAAGACCCCGACGCACGTGCCCGACAACCCAATGAGCATCCCCTGGAGAACAAACACCCCCTGGATTCCGGCACGGGTCGCACCCAGCGCCTTCAAGATCGCAATCTCCTTCTTCTTCTCGATCACCGTCATGGCCAGGGAACTCAGAATGTTCAGCACGGCCACCAATACAATCAGCGCCAAGACGGCAAAGGCCGTGATCTTCTCCAAACGCATGGCGGACAGGAGCCTGCGATTCTTCTGCATCCAGTCCTCGACTCGGTAGGCATCCCCCGTAAGGCCCCGGATCTCATCCGCCCTCTCCCGAGCCCTCTCGAGTCTCGAGATCCCTACCTCGATGCCGCTGATTTCCCTGCCGATCTGGAGGAACGACTGCGCTTCCCCCAGGGCCACGTAGGCAAAGGTAGCATCGTACTCGTACAGGCCCGTCTGGAAAACCCCCCCTACACAAAAGGTCTCCTGGACGGGAATGACGCCAAAGGGCGTCTCGATCCCCACTGGCGACACGACCCGTATTGGATCCCCGTAGAAGCAACCCAGGTTATTGGTCAGCTCCCGGCCAAGCAGAATCGCCGGCTTTCCCTCGCATTCCGCGGGGAATGCCTGGTCCGATTCGATCGGTTTCCGGAGCACATCCAGGCTTCCCTCCAGCAACTGCCCGGGCAACCTGCTCACCATCGAGATCGATTCAGGCTCGATCCCCATCAAGGTCGCCCCCACGGGGCGCCCGGCGGAGAGGACCAGCACCTGTGTCCGAACATAGGGGCTCAAGCCCCGCACCTCTTCCACCCCGGCCAGCCGCTCACGAAGCTCTTTCACATGGTCCTGGTTCATGTGCTTTCGCGTGAGCGTTACCGGGGCCATGTTCCCCAGGAGTTTCTCCTTCAGGTCCTCTTCGAACCCGTCCATCACGCTCAGGGTCACCAGCATGGCCATCACGCCGACCGCGATCCCGAGACACGAGAGCAAGGGGATCACGGATACGAAGCCGTAGCGCCGTCTGGATCTCAAGTAACGGACCGCAAGGTGCCTTTCGAATTGCACAATCCTGTCCGGGCCTCCGGGAGACGAAGGGGAGAGAAAAGAGGCAAGAGAACCTTATTCTTTGTGGGAAACGCCCTTCTCAGGCCTCATCTGAGGAAAGAGAACCACGTCCCGGATGGAAGAAGCATCCGTGAAAAGCATCACCAGCCTGTCCATCCCGATCCCCTCCCCTGCCGCCGGCGGCATCCCGAATTCCAGGGCTTCCACAAAATCCTCGTCCATCTGCTGGGCCGTGTCGTCCCCCTGCCGCCTCTTATCGACCTGATCAAGCAACCTGCGTCTCTGTTCCTCCGGGTCGTTGAGTTCAGAAAAACCGTTGGCAACCTCTCGCCCCGCAATAAAGAGCTCGAAGCGATCCACCCTGTCCGCACACCCTTCCGTCGAGCGGGCGAGGGGCGAAACCTCGACAGGGTATTGCGTGATGAACGTGGGCTGGATCAGCTTCTCCTCCACAGTCTCCTCGAACAATTCCACGAGCAGTTCCCCATGGCTCATGTTCTCCAATCGCTCGATCCCACACCGCTCACAGGCCGCTCTCAGGGCCGCCGTCTCCTCGATCTCCCCCTGGGCAAATCCTCCGTCCTCGACAAGGGCCTGCTCCAGGGAAAGCCTTCTCCAGGGAGGGGAAAAGTCCAAATCCACCCCCTGGTAGGTGATGCTTCGGCTCCCCAGGAGATCGTCGAGCAATCCACAGATGAGTTCTTCCGTGAGGGACATGAAGTCCTCGTAGCGGGCGTAAGCCTCATAGAACTCGATCATGGTGAATTCCGGGTTGTGGCGCGTGGACAAGCCTTCGTTCCGGAAATTCTTGTTGAGCTCGTATACCTTGGCGAACCCCCCCACGAGCAGGCGCTTCAGGTACAACTCCGGGGCGATGCGCAGATAGAGCGGTTGCTCCAGTGCGTTGTGGAAGGTCTCGAACGGCCGGGCCGCAGCCCCTCCGGCGATCGGGTGCATCATCGGTGTTTCGACTTCGAGGAACCCCCTCTGGTCGAAGAAGGCCCGAACCCGGCGGATGATCTCGGCTCGCATGCGAAACGTGGCCCTCACCGAGGGGTTTACGATCAGATCCTGGTAGCGCTTCCGGTATCGCAGCTCGATGTCCCGAAGGCCGTGGAACTTCTCCGGCAGGGGTCGGAGGGCCTTTGCGAGAATCTCGTATCGTGCCACCTGGAGGGTCAGTTCCCCTGTCCGGGTAAGGAACAGACGCCCCTCGGCCCCGACCAGATCCCCGATATCAGCCCATCGCTTGAACTGATCGTAGGCCTCCTCGCCGACCAGGTTTTTTCGCAGGTACATCTGCAGTCGACCCGCTTCATCCTGAACGTGAACGAAGCAGCTCTTCCCGAAGTCCCTCACGGACATCACGCGGCCTGCCAGGGCGAAACGCTCCTCCACCCCTTCGAGGTCCTCCGGGGAAGCCTCGCCGAATCGTTCCAGGACGGCGCCGGTCGTTGTGGTGGGTCGAAACTCGTTTGGGTAGAGGGATCTCCCCTCGGCACGCATCTGTTCCATCTTCTTCAGACGGACATCCTTTATGGAATCCTCGGCACGCATTCGGAACGGGTTTTCCTTTCCGCAAAAAGGGGCTTAGGCCAAATGGATCTTAGATAGCTTAAACCTTTCTCTATTGTCAAGGAAAGCACGGGCTTGACAGGGGTCGGGGGTCGGGGGTCAGGGGTCGGGAGCCGACCTCAACCCCCCAATATAGTTACGGTAAGTGCGTCCGAGGTGCGGGCGATGAAACGCTTGAACCCTGGTGCGATCCTCTGCTGCGAATTCAATTCGGCCGTTGCGTGTTGATTATCATTGCTGGTCGGGCACGGGCACGAAGGACAATGTGCAGTTCATCAATGGGGTGGGGCGGGCATCCGCTGGGAC
>Ga0180429_10000961_pt1 | contig 24763 bp, 22 predicted proteins | sample SS_ome_FD_132428 | JGI IMG/M metagenome (GOLD analysis project Ga0180429, IMG submission 132428) | Hypersaline lake sediment archaeal communities from the Salton Sea, California, USA - SS_1_S_1 metaG | ecosystem: Environmental > Aquatic > Non-marine Saline and Alkaline > Hypersaline > Sediment ...
GCGAGGAGGTTCACGTCGAGGGCGGACTGCGGGCCGCGCTGACCGAGGGGGTCCGAAAGGGCTACGCCGACGGCGCGCTCCGGAAGGCGGTGTGCGATCCGTTCACGCGGGCGAACACGGGCGACAACACGCCGTGCGTCATTCACGTCGACATTGTGCCGGGCGACCGGCTGACCGTGGACCTTCTCGCGAAGGGCGGCGGGTCCGAGAACATGAGCCGTGCGGCCGTCCTGGCGCCGGGCGCGGGCGAGGAGGGCGTCGTCGAGTACGCGGTCGAGACCGTGCGCGCCGGGGCGGTGAACGCGTGCCCGCCGCTCGTGGTCGGCATCGGCATCGGCGGCGACCTGGAGCTGGCGGCGACGATTGCGAAGAAGGCGCTGACGCGCCCGCTGGGCAGGGCGTCGGAAGATGCGCGGCTGGCGCGACTCGAAGAGCGCGCGCTTGGCGAGATCAACAAGCTCGGCATCGGGCCCGCGGGGCTCGGCGGAAACACGACCGCGCTCGCCGTGCATGCGGCCGCGGCCCCGTGCCACATCGCGAGCTTGCCGGTGGGCGTTGTGCTCGAATGCCACTCGCACCGCCACAGGAGGATCGTGCTGTGACCGAACCGGCCCCGAGGACGATTCGACTGGCGACGCCGCTCTCGGCCAAGGACGTCGCGGGCCTGCGCGCGGGCGACCGCGTGCTCCTGTCGGGCGTCGTGTACGCGGCACGCGACACGGCTCACAAGCGGATGGCCGCGCTTCTCGACGAGGGACGGGAGCTCCCGTTCGACGCCGCCGGCCAGGCCATATACTACGTCGGCCCGTCGCCGACAAAGCCGGGGCACGTGATCGGGTCCGCCGGCCCGACGACGAGCGGCCGGATGGACCCGTACACGCCGCGCCTCCTGGAGGCGGGCGTCCGAGCGACGATCGGGAAGGGGAGGCGGTCGGCCGAAGTCGTCGAGGCGATGCGGCAGTTCTCCGCCGTCTACCTCGGCGTTGTCGGCGGAATCGCCGCGCTCCTCGCTAAATCAATCACAGCGTGCGAGGTCATCGCGTTCCCCGAACTCGGGCCCGAGGCCGTGCGCCGGCTTGATGTGCGGGACTTTCCGGCGTTCGTCATCAACGACGTCGCGGGCCGCGACTTCTACGACGAATGCGCCGCGGCGTACAGATCGAAACACCCCTGAGGGCGTCTCATATGTGGCAGAAGGTCAAGTCCGTAATCCGCCGGAACGGGTCGTTCCTCCTGACGACGCACGTCTTTCCCGACGGCGACGCCATAGGCCCGCAACTTGCGCTCGCGCAGGTACTCCGCAAGATGGGCAAGAAGGTCCTCTGCGTCAACGAGCATCCGACGCCCAGGATATATCGGTTCCTCGACCCCGCCGGCACGGTGAAGACGTACAGCGAGGAGCTTCGTGCCCGGATCGAGAAGTGCGACGTGGCCTTCGTGCTGGACGTCGGCACGCTCGAGCGGCTCGGCAAGGTCGGGGATGCCATCCAGCGCGCGGGGATGAAGGCGGTCTGCATCGACCACCACAAGACGAACTCGCACTTTGCGGACGTGAACGTCGTGGACAGGCATGTCGCCGCCACCGGCGAGCTGGTCCACGGCCTCGTGAAGTCGCTCGGCGTTCCGGTCACGCCGAAAGTGGCGGCCGCGCTCTTCGTCGCGGTCGCGACGGACACCGGCTGGTTCCGCTTCTCGAACACGAAGGCACGGACGCTCCGCGTCGCCGCGGACCTCATCGACAGGGGGGCGAATCCGGACCGGCTCTACCGCGCGGTGCATGAGACGGTCGAGTGGCCGCGGATGGAGCTGATGCGGCTCGTCCTCAAGACGCTTCGGAGCGAGGCCAACGGCCGCATCGCGCACCTCTGCATAACGAAGGAAATGCTGAACGAGACCGGAGCGACGCACGAGGACGCGGAGGACTTCGTCGACATCCCGAGGGTGCTCGGGAGCGTGCAACTCATCATTCTCTTCCGCGAGATCGAGGGCGGCGTCAAGGTCAGTTTGCGCTCGAAGGACGGGCCCGCGGTGGACGAGCTTGCCCGGAAGCACGGCGGCGGCGGCCACGCGAAAGCGGCCGGCATCGTCATCAAGGACTCGCTGAAGAACGTGATGAACCTTGTCCTGACGGACGCGAGGAATCTCCTCCGGTCCGAGCGCAACTGACCGCGTTTGTTTCCACCACATCACCCCACCGCGCGGGCCGCCGGCCCGAGCCCCCACGCACAGGCATAACACACGACGCAGTAATGGACTACGCCGAACAAACGGCCGGGCTTGCATCGCAAGCGGTCGCTCGTGATGCGGTGGCGCGCTCGACGCAAGAAAAATCCGGAAAATTCCTGCAAAAACCGCTCCCCTGAATCCACCACATGTGGTGTCGGCGCTCACACTCGGCCCACCATCTTGATTCGCCGCGTGTTGCACAGAAATATTGTGGTGGAGTGGCTTGACATTCTATGGTGGAGTGTGGTAAGTTGTGGTTGAAGTTGGTGACCATGGTGGGCACCGGAGTTGTTCTCAGATGTATGTCTGAGCAGACTGGCGGGTTTTCGAGGCATCTGGCTTCTTGCGTTCAGCCTGGAAAAAGCGCCGGCCTTAACTCGCCGCCCTTTCGCATCCAACTTCGTCCCGTGCATCATAAGTTTGTGGTTCCGGCAAATCAACTTTGATTTCGCCGGCCCGCTTCGGAGGGGCGCATCTTGCCTCTGTTCTCTGGCGAATACCCGTCAACCGTTGACGACAAGAACCGCGTCATCATCCCGGCCAAGATGCGCCAGGCCGCGGCGAGTGACGGCGAGTTCGGGTACTACGTGACGCGTGGAATCGACGACTGCATCGAGATTCAGACCGCGCCGAGGTTCGAGCAGACGGGCGCCGCGGCCGCCGACGAAAAGGTCCGCCAGACAATGGCCGGCCGAATGCTGGAACGCGCGAAATTCTCGAGGGCCGAGTTCGCCAAGTGCGACAAGCAGGGCCGCCTGCTCCTGCCCGCGCGGCTCACCGAGGCGCTCGGGATCGGAAGGAACGTCGTCATCGTCGGCGTGAACGACCGCATCGAGGTGTGGGACGCGCCGCGATGGGAAAAGGCCATCAAGGAAGCCGAAGACCAGCTCAAGCAGGGCGCCGAAAAAATCTATGGCAAGCACGGAGAGGCATAGTTTGCGGTGGCCGACGAACCCCATCGCCCGGTGCTGCTCGAAGAGGCCTGTGAGTTTCTTCGCCCCGCACCCGGCCGGCGCTTCCTCGACTGCACGGTAGGGGCCGGCGGGCACGCGGAGCGGATTCTCGCTCTTTCTCAACCTGACGGGAAACTGATTGGGATAGACCGCGACCCGGAGGCGCTGGCCGTCGCGGCCCGGAAGCTCGGAAAATTCGCCGGACGGGCAACCCTCGTACACGCCAACTTCACCGACGCGGCCGAGGTGCTCGCCCGAAACGGCGTCGAGAAAGTGCACGGAATCCTTTTTGACCTTGGTCTCTCATCCATCCAGCTCGACGCCGCCGACCGCGGGTTTTCCTTCCAGCACGCAGACGCACCGCTGGACATGCGGGCCGACCCGACGACCGGCCCGACCGCGGCGGACCTCATCGCGCGCGTGCCGGAGACCGAGCTTGCCGACATCCTTTACCAGCTTGCCGACGAACGCCGCTCGCGGCGCATCGCCCGCATCATCTGCGCCGAGCGCCGCCGCAGGCGCATCGAGACCGCCGGACAACTGGCGGCCGTCGTCGGCAGGGCGACGGGCGGGCGGTGGCAGAGGATACACCCGGCCACCCGCACGTTCATGGCGCTCAGGATGTGGGTGAACCGCGAGATGCCGAACCTCGAGGAAACCCTGAAGTCGGTCAAGGACATCGTCGAGCCGGGCGGGCGCGTCGTCGTAATCAGTTTTCATTCGAAGGAAGACCGCATCGCAAAGACGGTGTTTCGAGAGCAGGCGCGGGACGGCGTCTGGGAAATCCTCACCAGGAAGCCGGTTGTCGCGGCGGGCGAGGAACTCAGCGCAAACCCGCGGGCGCGAAGCGCCAAGCTGAGGGCGGTCGAGAGAAAGAAGCTTTTGTAATTTGTCAGCGTCCGGAACGTTTTGGGAATTTCCGCGAGTGGCGAACACGGGAGGCACTGTGGTGCGGGAATCGGCGCCCATCCAATTGAAAACCGGACTGGTGTTCCCGCTCTTCCTCGCGGCCGTCGCCGTCCTGGCCGGCCGCCTCTACACCATCCAGATAATGGACCACGACTACCTCGTCCTGCAGGCCCGCAACCAGAGCGAGACAACGGTCAAGATTCCGGCGAACCGCGGGACCATTTTCGACTGCAACGGCCAGGCCCTCGTCCTGAGCCTGGAGACGCCGGCCGTCTTCGCCGACCCCGGCATCGCCGCCCTGCCGTCCAAGGCGCGGACCTGGCTGCCCGAGACACGCGGGGTGCCCGCGGGCACGTTCAAGCAGTTCCTTTCCGCCCGGCCGGACGTGCTCAAGGGGCTTGACGACCCGACGCTCAAGCGGCTCGCCAGCGCCACCAAGCTCCTCGCCGAGTTCCTCAATGTCCCCCCGGAGACTCTGGTCGCGCGCCAGGTCGCGCCCGTACTCGGCACAACGGAGGACGAGCTTCTCCGGGCGCTGCGCAGGGACACGCGGTTCGTCTGGCTCAAGCGGCCGGCCGACGAGCCATGCGTGGACCGCATCCGGGCCCTCGGGCTTCGCGGAATCTGCGTCCGCGAGGAACAGCGGCGAACGATCGCCAGCGACCTCGCGGTCGGCCAATGGCTCGGCTTTGTCGGCGGCGAGGGGACGGGCCTCGACGGGCTCGAACTCCGGTTCGAGCAGGAGTTGCGCGGAACGCCCGGGCAGGCGCGGCTGGGCAAGGACGGCCGCGGCCAGAAGATCGCCCATTCCGCCGAGCCGGAAATCCCGCCCAGGGACGGATGCAACCTCCACCTGACCGTCGACACGCGGGTCCAGCGAATAATCGAGGAGGAACTGGAGCAGGTCTACGAGCGGTTCTCGCCCGTCTCGGCGTCGGCGATCGTCATGGAGCCCGACACCGGCCGGATAATCGCGATGGGCTCCGTCCCGGGCCTTGACCTTTCCGCGATGAAGGACCTGAGCCGCGATGAACTGCAGGTCCGCCAGAGAAACCACCCCGTCCAGAGCGTCTACGAATACGGCAGTACGTTCAAGCCGTTCATCATCGCGGCCGCGCTCGAGCTCGGCCTTACGACGCCCAAGACGCGAATCGACTGCGAGAACGGCGCCTGGCGCTACCGGAGCCGCACGCTCCACGACAGCCACCCCTGCGGCGTGCTGAGCGTCGCCGACGTCATCGTGTTCTCAAGCAACATCGGCGCGGCCAAGGTCGGACTTATGCTCGGCGACAACCGCCTGCGTCAGTACGTCGGCTCGTACCACTTCGGCGGCAAGCTCGGCATCGAACTGCCCGCCGAGGAGGGCGGCATCGTGACGCCCGCGCGGAGATGGTCCTACTGGACGACAACGTCCGTCCCGATGGGCCAGGAGATCGCAGGCACCCCGCTCCAGCTCATCACGGCGTTCTGCTCCCTCGTGAACGGCGGCCGGCTGATGCAACCCTACCTCGTCGAGCGGATGGAGGACCCGAACGCGGGCGGGGTCGTGAGCCGCACCCCGCACGAGCTCAAGACGGTCATCAGCGCGAAGACCTCGGCCACGATGCGCGGCATTCTGGCGCAGGTGGTCGAGCGCGGAACCGGGCGTTGCCTCAAGGACAACCGGTACAAGATCGGCGGAAAGACGGGTACCGCCCAGAAGCGCGGGCCCGGCGGAGGGTACGCGAGCAACAAGTACGTGGCGTCGTTCATCGGATTCGCGCCCGTGGACGCGCCGGACATCTGCGTCCTCGTCATGGTCGACGAGCCGCGCGGCGGCGCCTACTACGGAGGCCAGGTCGCCGCGCCGGCGGTCGGGCGCATCATCGAGCGGACACTCACCATCCTCGAATCGGCCCCGCAAAACGACACCTATTCCGTCACATCGGCCTCGGTGGGCCAGACGTGATGACGAAGACGCGACGCGGACAAGGAGAAGGACGGCCGTGAAACTCGCTGCACTGTTGCCAATACTGTGCGACTCGGAACAGGACCGCGTCCGGTGCGCCGGCGTGGCGGGCCTGGAGATCACGGCCATCGAGAACGATTCCAGGCGGGCGGTCCCCGGCTGCATGTTCGTCGCCCTGCGCGGGGCCGACAAAGACGGGCACCTGTTCATCCCGAACGCCGTGAAGGCCGGGGCCGCGGTCATCGTCTCCGAGCGCACCGTCGCCCTGCCCGACGGCGTCGTCGGCTTCGTCCTGCCGGACGCGCGGATGAAGCTGGCCGCACTCGCGGCCGCCTTCTACGGCGACCCCACCGCCCGGCTCCACGTCACCAGCATCACCGGCACCAACGGCAAGACCACGACCTCGTTCCGCACCCGCTCCATCCTCGAGGCCGCGGGCCGGCCGACCGGGCTCCTGGGGACCATCGCCTACAGATTCGGGGAACGGAGCATCCCCGCCTCCAACACGACCCCGGACGGCCTCCTCATCCAGAACCTCTTCGCTCAGATGGTGGACATCGGCCTGACCCACGCCGTCATCGAGGTCTCCTCGCACGCGCTGGCCCTGCATCGCGTGTCGAGCGTCAAGTTCAACACCGCGCTCTTCACGTGCCTTTCCGAGCGCGAACATCTCGATTACCACGGCACGTTCGACCGGTATCGCGACGCGAAGGCCCGGCTGTTCGAGATGCTCGAAAGATACGGCGTCGCGGTCACCAACGCGGACGACCCGCTCGGCGACTACATGGCCGCGCGTGCGCCGCGAAACTGCAACCGGCTCCGCTTCGGCATCCACAACCGCGCGGACGTCATGGCCGAGGTCACTGCGATGGACATGACCGGCACGGCCTACCGGCTCAGGACCCCGGCCGGCTCGGCGGAGGTCCGCTCGTCGTTCGTCGGCGAATTCAACGTGATGAACGAACTCGCCGCCGCCGCCTGCGCGTGCGCCGCGGGCGTCGAACTCGACCACATCGTCGCCGGACTCGAACGCACGGACCAGGTGCCGGGACGGCTCGAACGAATACCCGCGCCCGGCTTCTTCCCGCTCGTCGACTACGCCCACAACGAGGGGGCGCTCGACTCCGTGCTTCAGACCATCAGCCGGCTTGCGAGCCGCAGAATCATCCTCGTCTTCGGGTGCGGAGGCGACCGCGACCGCACGAAACGGCCCGCGATGGGCGCCGTCGCCGAGAAGTACTGCGACCTCGTCTTCCTCACCGCCGACAACTCGAGGAGCGAGGACACCGCCCGAATCATCCACGAGATAGAGCTCGGCATGTCCGGCGCCAAGCCGCACACCGCGATCCCCGACCGCGAAACCGCGATCCGGGCCGCCGTCCATTCCGCCCGGCCGGGCGACGTCGTCCTCGTCGCCGGCAAGGGGCACGAAACGTACCAGATATTCGGACAGGTCAAGACCCCGTTCGACGACCGCGAGGTACTGCGCCGGGCGATAGCCGAGCTCGATACGGCGCAAGAACACGCGGTCCACGCGGAGGCATAGGCGATGCAGACAATGAATCTCCTGGCCGTCGAAGCCGCCACCCGGGGCCGCATACTGCGCGGCAACCCCGGCCTGCACCTGACCGGCGTCTCGACCGACACCCGCCGGCTCGCGCCCGGGACGCTCTTCTTCGCCCTGCGCGGCGAGCAGTTCGACGCACACAGGTTCCTGGCCGAGGCCGCGCGGCTCGGCGCCGCCGCCGCCGTCGTCCACGACCGCGACGCGGCGAACCAGGTCGAATCCATTCCGCTCGTCCTGGTCAAGGACACCACGCGCGCTCTCGGCGACCTCGCCAACTGGCACCGCGGGCGGTGCCCGACCACCGTCATCGGCATCACGGGAAGCAACGGCAAGACGACCACCAAGGCGATGCTCTGCCACATCCTCGACGGCGTCGTCCGCTCGGTCTGCTCCTGCGCCAATTTCAACAACGCCATCGGCGTGCCGCTGACGCTCTTCCGGATCGAGCCTGAGGACGTCTTCGCCGTAGTCGAGATGGGCACGAACTCCCACGGCGAGATCGCTCGGCTCTGCGAGATCGCGGACCCCGACGTCGGCCTCATCACGAACATCGCGGAGGCGCACCTCGAGGGGCTCGGCAGTCTCGATGGCATCGCTCGCGAAAAGTCCGCCCTCCTGAAGCACACGGCGCGGCGCGGCGGAGCGTTCTACAACGCCGACAACTACTGGTCGCGCCGGCTGGCCAAGAGCGTGCGGGGATCGCTTTGTTCCTTCGGCGTCGAAAACGAGGCCGACATGCGGGCCTTCCACCTTCGCTCCGACAACGCGAGCATCAGCTTCAAGTGCATCGGCGGGCCGCGAATCAGCGTCGGCGTCCCCGGCCGGCACAACGCGCTCAACGCGCTCGCGGCGATCGCCGTCGCCCGCAAGCTGGGGATCGACTGGAACACCATCTCGGAACGGCTCGCGACGTTCCGCCTGCCGCCGATGAGGATGGAGCTCCGGACGGCGCGCAACATCACGATCATCAACGACGCCTACAACGCCAACCCGAGCTCGATGGAGGCCGCGGCTCAGGCGTTGCATCACATGAAATGCCAGGGCCGGAAGGTCCTCGTCGTCGCGGACATGCTCGAACTCGGCGGCAAGGCCGAGGAGTCGCACCGCCGGCTCGGCCGGACCATCGCGCAATTCGGGTTCGACTATCTCTTCGGCATCGGCGCCAACGCCGCACTGCTTCTCGAATCCGCGTGCGAGCACGGGATGGACCGGCGCGACGTGTGCCTGGCTGCATCCGGAGAGCAACTGGCCGGGACGCTCCTCGCGCTACTCGGAGCGGGCGACACGGTCCTCTTCAAGGGCTCGCGCGGCATGCACCTCGAAGACACGATAACGCTTCTGCACGAAAACTTGAACGTGACAGGCGACGCACGTCGAACAATCGTCGCTCCCGTCCACGTGCCGAAAGAGCACGCGGGGGAAACGGGCAAAGACACCGCCGGGCTGGTCGAGGCGCCGGTTCCGGCCGCACAAACGGTGGGGTAGCCACATGACACGGAGGGCGGAGAAGATGAACTCTCGCACAAGGACGGGCGCGGCGACTCGGCCGAAGGGCCGAGGGGCCGAGGCCGAGGCGACGAATGAACTCTGGGAACGATACCGGGACGCGAGGAGCGTCGAGGCGCGGAACGCGCTGATAGAGAACTACGTCATCATAGTGAAGCGCGAGGCGCGAAAGGTCGCCGCCGCGCTCTCCAACGCGGTCACCGCGCAGGAACTCGAAAGCGCCGGCACGCTCGGCCTCATAGACAGCATCGACAATTTCGACCCGGGCCAGGGCTTCAAGTTCGTCACCTTCTGCACGCCGCGCGTCAGGGGCGCGATGTTCGACGAACTCCGCTCGTGGGACTGGATGCCGCGGGCGACCCGCGCGAAGCTGAACAAGCTCGAGCGGGCCATCGTGGACCTCGAGAACCGACTCGGCCGCTCGCCCGACGAGGCCGAGCTCGCCGAGGCGATGGAGCTTTCGCCGGACGACGTCCGGCGGCTCTTCACCGACAAGAGCAGGTCGCTCGTCTCGCTCGACGCCCCCGTGGGACGCTGGAACGACAGCTCGAAGGAGGAATCGGCCGCCAGCATGCTCGAAGACAAGCGCGAGTCCGACCCGATGGGCCAGATGCAGAAGAAGGAAATCGCCGAGGCCGTTCGCGGTATACTCGGCAAGACCGACCGGCTCGTCATCACGCTCTACTACTACGAACAGTTGAACCTGCGCGAGATAGGCCACGTGCTCGGCCTGACCGAATCGCGCATATGCCAGATTCACAGCAAGATCATGGGCCGACTCAAGAAGCAGTTCGCGTAATCGGACATCCGGGGCGGGCAGACGTGGGCAACAAACAGGTCGTCATAATGTGCGTCGCGACGCTGGCGCTGACGGGCCTCGTCATGGTCTACAGCAACACGGCGGTCTCCGACGGCGTCGACCCCGCCGGCAACCCGTCCGTCGTGCGGCAGGCGGCCTGGCTCGTCCTGTCCGCCGCCGCCATCGCACTCTTCGCCTGTGTCGACTACCACGTTCTCGGACGCCACAGCCGCGTCATAATGGCGCTGACCGTCGTCGCGCTCGTCGCCCTGCTCGCCCTCGCAAGGCCCGTCAACGGAGCGAGACGATGGTTCCACCTCGGCCCGATGAACCTGCAGATATCGGAGTTCGCCAAGATCGCCGTCATCCTCTACATCGCCGGGTTCGTGAGCAGGAAGCGGGCCGTCCTGGGCGAGTTCCGGAGCGGCTTCGTCCCGGTCGTTCTCATCATCGGCCTCACCTTCGGCCTGATCGTGCTCCAGCCGGATTTCGGGACGTCCGTACTCATCGGGTCCGTCGCGATGACAATGCTCCTGGTCTCGGGCGCGCGGTGGCGCCACGCCGGCCCGCTCTTCGCGGTCGCGTCGCTCGGCCTCTTTCTCCTCGTGCGGATGAAGCCCTACCGATGGGAACGTGTCATCGCCTTCATCAACCCGTGGGCCGACCCGCAGGGCGTCGGCTACCACTCGGTGCAGTCGCTCATCGCGCTCGGGTGCGGCGGCCTCACCGGCGTCGGGCCGGGCCGAGGACTGCAACAGTTGTGGTTCCTGCCCGAGGCAAAGACCGACTTCATCTTCGCCATCTTCGGCCAGGAGACCGGGTTCCTCGGGTGCGTCCTGCTCCTCGGCGTGTTCGTCGCCCTCTTCTACGCGGGCATGCGCATCTCGCGGTCGGCCCCCGATTCGCTCGGGGCGCTGATCGCGTTCGGCGTGACGGTTCTCATCGGGTTCCAGATGCTCATCAACGTCGCCGTGGCGGCCTCGGCGATTCCGACCAAGGGCATCTCGCTCCCGTTCATAAGCTTCGGCGGCTCGTCGCTCGTCGCGCTGTCGGTCGGGATCGGCATACTGCTCAACGTGGCGCGGCACAGCCCGAACAGGGCGCGGGTGCAGGTGCGCGGGGCAAAAAGGAAAGGGAGCGCGGAATGAAAGTCGTCTTTGCCGGCGGCGTGACGGGCGGGCACATCGCTCCGGGCGTCGCCCTCGCCGAAAAAATAGCGGCCCTCTGCCCCGGCTCCGAGGTGCTGTTCGCCAGCGTCGCGAACAAGACGGAGACCCGGATGATCGCGGGCCGCGGCCTCCGGCTGGCCCGCGTGGCGGCGCGGGACTCCGGCCTCGCATCCGCGGCCGTGCACGTTCCCGGCGCTCTGCTCAGGGCGCGGCGGGTCCTCGCCTCGTTCAAGCCGGACGTCGTCGTCGGGCTTGGCGGAGGCGCCTCGCTCGGCGGCGCGCTCGCCGCGATAACGATGCGAAAGCCGCTCGTCCTGCTCGAACAGAACGTCATACCCGGCCGTGCGAACCGGCGGCTGGCGCGGTGGGCCGACTGCGTCTGTTGCCAGTGGCAGAGCGCCGCCGCCGCACTCGGCGGCCGCGCGGCCTTCACCGGCAGCCCGGTCCGCACCGAAATAATCAGCGCACAGACGCTCGACAAGCCCGGCGCCAAAAAGTTCTTCGGGCTGGACCCCGGCCGGCCCGTCCTGCTCGTGACCGGCGGGAGCCAGGGGGCGGGCCCGATCAACGCCGCGATGATGAAGGCGGCCGGGGCGCTCGCCCGCTCAGAGGTCCAGGTCCTGCACCTCGCCGGCGAGCGCGACGCCGCGACGCTCCTCGACGCGTACCGCGCGGCGGGCCTTCCGGCGCACGTGACGAGCTTCCTCGAAACGATGCACCTTGCCTGCGCCGCGGCCGACTTCGCAATGTCGCGCGCGGGTGCGACCTCCATCGCGGAGTTCGCGGCCGCGGGCCTGCCCGCGATCCTCGTTCCGTATCCGCAGGCGAAGGATGACCACCAGCGGGCCAACGCGCTCGAGGCCGCGAGGCAGGGATGGGCCGTGATGGTGGACCAGGCGGACCTGGCGCCTGAAGACATCGCCGCGCTCATCGGCAAGGCGGCGTCCGAGGCGCCGCAACTGGCGCAGATGAGACATAAGGCGCTCGCGTCGGCCGTGACCGATGCGTCGGACACGATCCTCGACATAATGACGGGCCTGTCCGCGGGCGAAGAGTCCATGGCGGACCTGGCGGCCGAACGGAACATTGGCGGATGAACATGACCGACGACTCTTGGCGGATCGACTGGAAAGGCGTCAGGATTCACCTCGTGGCCGTCGGCGGCATCGGGATGAGCGCGCTCGCCCGCATCGCCGCCGCGAAGGGCGCCGTGGTGAGCGGATGCGACAGCTCCGAGAGCGGGACGCTCGCTGAGCTTCGGAGCTCCGGATGCGAGTGCTTCGTCGGCCATTCGCCCGGCCATCTCGAGGCCGCCGACCTCGTGGTCTATTCGAGCGCCGTCCCGCGCGACAACCCCGAGCTCGCCGCCGCGGCCGCGCGGGGCATCGAGGCCATCTCGCGCGGCCGCATGCTCGCCCGGCTGACGGAGGGACACGACACCGTCGCGGTCTCCGGCGCGCACGGCAAGACCTCGACCACCTGGCTCGTCGCCAACATGCTCATCCGCTGTGGGATGGACCCGTCGGTGGCCGTCGGCGGCATCGTGGCCGACCTCGGCGGCAACTGGCGCGTCGGCGAGGGCAGTTCCTTCGTCACCGAGGCCGACGAGAGCGACGGGTCGTTCCTCTTCCTCGCTCCCAGGTACCCGGTCATCACGAACATCGACGCCGACCACCTCGACCACTACTCGGGGCTGGACGAGATAAAGCGGGCGTTCGCCAAATTCGCCGAGGCCACGGGCGACGGGGCGGTGATCGCCTGCGCCGACTGTCCCAACGTGCGCGACGTCCTCGGCGGCGTCGGAGCGCGCAAGATGACCTTCGGGACCGAACGCGGCGATGTCCGCGCCGAAAACATCCGGCTCGAACCGGGCCGCGCCGTATACGACGCGAGACTCCCCGCGGGCACGGAACGCGACATAGTCCTCTCGATGCCCGGGATTCACAACGTCCGGAACTCGCTGGCCGCGCTCGCGCTCGCCGTCGAGCTCGGCCTGCCCATCGACGGCGTGCGCGACGCGTTCGCCAACGCATCACTCGTCGGGCGGCGGCTCGAAAGGCGCGGCTCCGTGCGCGGCGTCACGGTCTACGACGACTACGCGCACCACCCGGCGGAAATCAGCGCGACGCTCGAAGCCGCCCGGATGCTGTCCCGGGGCCGGCTGGTCGGCATCTTCCAGCCGCACCGCTACACACGCACACTGCACCTGCACCGCGAGTTCGGGCCGGTTTTCGACCGGCTCGACCTGCTTCTGCTCGCGCCGATCTATGCCGCGTCGGAACCGCCCATCGAGGGCGTGACGTCCGAGCTGATCGCGCGGGAAATCGAGGAACTTGGAGCCGTGCGCTGCGAGCTTGTGCCGGACCTCGGCCCGCTTCCCGAGCGCCTTGCGAGCGAACTGGCGCCCGGCGACATGCTGATAACGCTCGGCGCGGGCGACGTCTGGCAGGTCGGCGACTCGGTCCTGCGCCTTCTGACCGCGCAGGCGAGCGCCGCCTGAACGACCTGAACGTGCGGCGGCCGCGGCCGCCGGAAAGGTGGACAACGAAATGAACACCCCGTTCGAAAGATACGAGGACGCCGTCTGCTCGGCCGTGCCGCTCGCGACCGCCACGTCGTTCCGGATCGGTGGCCCGGCCGAATACTTCATCGAGCCGCGTTCGTTCGACGAGCTGGCCGCACTGCTGGCCCGTTGCTCCAGGTCCGGCGTGCCGACGCGCGTCATCGGCAAGGGAAGCAACCTGCTCGTGTCCGACCGCGGCGTCTCGGGCGCGGTCTTCCGCCTGTCGAAGATGAAAGACATCGCCCGCGACGGCTCGCGCGTCACCTGCGACGCCGGCGCCTCCCTGAGCCGCCTCCTGCACGCTGTCGAGGAGTGGGGGCTGAGCGGGCTCGAGCCGCTCGCCGGAATCCCGGGAACCGTCGGGGGCGCGGTCGCGATGAACGCAGGCGGCAGGCACGGAGCGATCGCGTCGGCCCTCCGGTCCGTGACGACGCTCAGCCCGCACGGCTCCGTCCGCGAGCGCACGCCGGAGGAGCTGGGGCTGGGCTACCGGCATTCCGCCCTTCGCGGCGAGGTCGTACTTCGCGCCGAATTCGACCTGGTCGAGAAGGACCCGGCGGAGATCGCCGAGACGCGCATCTCGGTGCTCGAGGACAAGGCAAGGACCCAGCCGCTCGTCAGCTGGAGCGCGGGCTGTATCTTCAAGAACCTCGGGCAATGCAGTGCCGGCGAATTGATCGACCTCGCCGGCCTGAAGGGCGAGCGCGTCGGCCAGGCCGTCGTCTCGTCCAGGCACGCGAACTTCATCATCAACGACGGCGGCGCGTCCGCCCAGGACGTGCAGGCGCTGATAGCGAAGGTGAGGAAGGGCGTGAGCAAGGCGTTCGGCGTGGAACTTGAACTCGAGATCGAGCAGTGGAACTGAACGGTCGGAGGTGCGGGACGTGAAGACAAAGTGGAAGATCGCGGTGCTCTGCGGCGGTGATTCGTCGGAGCGCGACGTCTCGCTCCGGACCGGCGAAGCCGTCGCGGCCGCTCTGGACGAATGCGGCCACTACGTCCGCCTCATCGACGTGCGCGGCCGCACGCTCGAGGAGCTCGACCAGAACGACTGGGACCTGGCGTACATCGCCCTGCACGGCGCGTTCGGCGAAGACGGACAGGTCCAGCTCATGCTCGAAATGCGCGGCATCCCGTACACCGGGTCCGGCGTCGAGGCCAGCCGCCTCGCGATGGACAAGGCGGCGGCCAAGGAGCGGTTCCGGGCGAACGGCGTCCCGACGCCCGATTTCCTCGTCCTCGACGACACGAGCCCGGCCGAGGAGAGGCGGGCCGCGGTCGTCGGCATCGGCTTTCCGCAGGTCATCAAGCCCGCGCGCGAGGGGTCGAGCTTCGGCGTCACGGCCGCGCGGTCCGTGCCCGAGGCGATGAAGGGGCTGGCCGACAGCTTCGCGTTCGACGACCGTGTGCTTGTCGAGCGCATGGTCCGCGGGCGCGAGCTCACGGTCGGCATCCTCGGCCACCGGGCTCTGCCCATCATCGAGCTCGAGTACCCGGGCCGCATATTCGACAAGCACGCGAAGTACACGGCGGGCGTGACACGGCACGTGATCGACCCCGACCTGCCCGAGGGCGTGGGCGAAGAGGTCCGCGCGACCGCGCTGGTGGCGCACCAGGCCCTCGGATGCCGCGACATCTCGCGGGTGGACGTGATGCTGTCCGAGGACAACATCCCGTTTGTCCTCGAGGTGAACACTATTCCGGGAATGACGGCGACGAGTCTCGTGCCGGACGCGGCCCGCGCCTCGGGCATCGAGTTCGACGAGCTTTGCGAGACGATAGCGCGCCGCGCGGTGAACCAGCGCAGTCGCGTCAGCCACGGCCGCTTGGGAAGGAGCATGTGAATGCGTCAGAGGCGTCGGGCGGTCAAACTGAAGTCGTCGGGTCCGGGCGTCGTCGGCCGGCTGGCCCGCGCCGCCTCGGCGGCGTGGCGCCCGTTCCTCGTGTGGGTCGTCCCGTCCGTGTCGCTCGTCGCAATCTGCGTCGGCGGTTTGCACTTCTGCCGGCGGCACGTGATGACATCGCCGGAGTACCGGGTCGCCGCGCCGAAGGTGAGCCGGCCAAACGCGCCCTGGTGGGAGAAGGCGTTCGGGGAAGAGATCGACAAGTCCTGCGCGTTCGCGGGCGGGGCGAGCATTCTCGACGACGAGCTTCTCGAAAAGATAGCGGCCGGCTATGCGCGGTGCCCGTGGGTCAAGGAGGTCACGTCGCTCGACAAGCAGTTCCCCAATCGGGTGGCGGCTGAGATTTCGGTCCGGTGGCCCGCGGCCGCCGTCGAGGTGATGACGTCGCGCGGCCGCCGGTACGTGCTTGTCGGAGACGACGGGGTCCGACTGCCGAAGACCTACGCCACCTGGCCCCAGCGCGGGCTGGACGTCCCGTTCATCGTCGGCGTCCGCGCCGCGGCGCCGGACGCGGGTGAGGCGTGGCGCGACAGGTCCGTCACGGACGCCATCGCGATAGTGCGGCTTCTCAGGCAGAGCGAGGTGGTGCGGGGCGCCATCAACATCACAGCGGTCGACGTCAGCAACTCCGGCGGCCGCATCAGCAACGCGCGGAGCGAGTTCCTCGTGCTCGCCGAGAACAACTGCGTGATCGAATGGGGCAGGGCTCCGGGTACCAGCCAGCCCGGGGAACTGCCCGGCGAAGAGAAGATCAGGAAGTTCGAGAGCTTCCTCGCGGAGTCGAACCAGACGAGCAACAGGACGCTCGACCTCCGGTTCGCCGGGCGCGTCGTCAGCAGGAGAATTGGAACGGATGGAGACAACGGCTAGCGATTTTGTGGTCGCGCTCGACATCGGGTCGCACCGTGCCCGGTGTCTCATCGCCGAGATAACGGACGGCAGCATGACGGTCATCGGCCGCGGCGAGGAGCCGGCGCGGGGCGTGCGGCGCGGCGAGGTCGTCGACATCCCGTCGGCCGGCTACGCCGCGCACCGGGCGCTCTCCGCCGCGGAGGAGCAGGCGGGCGTCGAGGTCCAGACTCTGTTCCTCGCCGTGGGCAGTCGCCACGCCGCCTTCTTCAACAACCGCGCGTGCGTCGGCATCACGCGCGAGGAGCGTACCATCACCGCCCGTGACGTCCAGGGCGTGCTCGCCGCCGCGCGGCGCGTCCCCGCGCGCGAGGACGCGGTGACCGTCGGCTCGCTCGTCTCGTCCTACGCCGTTGACGACGTGCGCCACGTCCGCGAGCCCGAGGGCATGCACGGCACGCGGATCGAGGCCGACGTGTACATCATCACCGACGCGCGGAGCACGGTGGACAACATGTCCTCGTGCGTCGACGGCTCGAAGCACGAGATCGAGGAGTTCGTCTTCGCCCCGTACGCCGCGGGCGAGGCCGTGCTCGACGACGACGGGAAGAAGCTGGGCGTCGCGGTCATAGACATCGGGGCCGGGACGACGGGCATAATGCTGTACCGCGACCACACCCCCGTCTTCACGTCCGTGGTGCCCATCGGCGGCGACCACATCACGAGCGACATCGCGGTCGGCATGGAGCTCGGCCTCGCAGACGCCGAACGGCTCAAGGAGGAGCACGCTACGGTCGAGGCCGCGCGGGCCGACCATTCCATAGCGTTCGAGCGCGCCGCCAAGGCCGGGACCTACTGCGTCGAATCGCGCCGGCTCCACGCGGTCGTCGACTGCCGCGTCCGCGAGATTCTCGACGTCGTGCGCCGCGAGCTGACGGGCGCGGGCGTCCGGCCGTCGACCATACGCGTCGTCCTGACGGGCGGCACGAGCCGCCTGCCCGGCATCGAGTCGATGGCGGCGACGATCCTGCGATGCCCGGTGCGCATCGGCAGGCCGGTGCTCGGCGGCGGCGCGAGCCCGATGCCGCCCGACATGGCCACGGCCGCGGGAATGCTCCTCGTCGGCATGCGGGCGAGACGCCGGCAGATGCCCGAGACGGGGCCGGTGGGCAGGGCCGGAAAGTTCCTTTGTTGGCTCAGGCAGTTGTTCTAGTGAGGCATGTGTTGATAATGGAACGCGGCGGCGTCCCGGCAGAGATTCTTCGCTTCGCTCATAGTGACAAGAAAGCATGCGTTCATTGTCATTCTGAGGAGCGTAGCGACGAAGAATCTCTTGCCTGTGTTTGTCATTGTCATCGCATGCGTCAATAGGAGGCCACATTGACCAGGAGTCCGGACCCACCGAAGGCGGCCTCGGCCGGGAACGGCATCGTGCTCGCCGGCATCGGGCGCGACGGCGCGTCGATCGTCCACGGCTTCGACAACCTGCCGGGCGCGGTGAATCGGCTGTACCTCACGGCCTCGCCGACGCGTGCCATCGTCGGCTCGCCGTCCGTTCTGCCCATACGCGCGGCCGGGAACTGGCGGGATGAGCTTCGGGCGGCGGTGGCGGACGCCCGGATGTTCGTGGCGGTCGCCGCGGCCTGTGGCCGGGAAAGTTCGTTCACGCCCGAGGTCCTCGCGCTGTGCCGCAACGAGGGGGCGCTCGCCGTCGCCGTGCTCGTCGAGCCGATCCTGTCGCACTCGCCGCACAAGGGCGACGCCGCGACCGAGCTGATGAAGGACACCATCAGGTCCGCCGACGCCACGATGCTCTTCCCCGCCGGGCCGGAGGCGGGCGCGGCGATCTCGCTGAGCGAAGCACTCGCGGACTGGACCCGGCGGCTCGCGACGTCGATACGCGGGCTCGTGTTCGCCGCCGCGGCCGACGACGCGATGGACATGGACTTCACGGACGTCGCCGCCGTGCTCTCCGGCCATTGCAGGGCGACCGTCGGGGCCGGCGCGGGCAAGACCGTCGAGCACGCGCTCCGCGACGCGGCGAAGAACGCCCTGGCCCCGCCCGCCGAACTCGAGACGGCGCACTCCGTCTTCGCACACGTGGTCGGCGACCGCGACATGCCGCTCGACGACGCGCGGCGCGTCCTGCCCGTGCTCGAAAGCTTGTTCCCGAAGGCGGAGACCGGCTGTGGCATCTCGGTCGACGAGGCGGGCTCGGGGATTCAGGCGACGATCATCGCCGGCAAGCTCGAGGGCAACGTCGTCAACCCGTCGGAACGCAGGCGAACGCTCCGGGCCGAATCGCCGTTCTTCAAGGTCGGGAACCCGACGATCTACGACGGCGAGAACCTGGACATCCCGGCCTTCCTGCGCGCGGACGTGCGACTGCCGGGCTCGCCGCCGCGCCCGGTGCCGGAACAGGGAAGTCTTTTCGAGCCGTCGCGCCCGGGCGTCTGATATTGCGACACGGAGGCACGGTTGACATCCGGCCACGATAAGCCGAAGCCGCGCCGCTGGGCCGCCGCCGCAGTCCTCTGGCTCGCCGTGTGCGCCGCCGCGGCCGCCGTTGCGGTGCTTGGCGTGCTGTCCGTCGAACGCCTGCGCTCCCCGGTCGAGATCGACAGCGCCTACGTCGCTCTCGTCGTCGCAGAAGCATTCTTCCTTGTGTTCCTCTGGCCGTTCTTCGAGCGGCGGGCGGGGGGCGAGAGCTTCGGCGAGGTCGTGGCGGGCGCGGCCGCGCGGCTCGTCGGCCTGCTATTCCTTGCGACACCGCTGATCGTCCTGGCGACCCGGCTGTGCGAGACGCCGCCGCTCGCCGTGGTTCGGAGCCAGGCCATGGTATTCCTGATTGGTGTGGCGGTGGCCGTGGCCGTGCGTCTGCCGGGCGCCGTGCTCTGGTACCTGCCGGCCGCTTTCCTGCTGTCGGCGGGCGTGCCGTTCGCCTCGTATCTGCTTCGGGAGGAGTGCGGGATTCCGGTGGCATGGGCGGCTACGCTGTCGCCGCTCTGGGCGAGCGGCGCGGCCGCGGCGGGATCGCCGAGCCATGCTTCGTTCATCGTATTTGCATGCCTGGGCGCCGGCGCCCTGCTGGCGCTGGCGTTGTCACGACGCGGTGCGCCGGAACAGCCGTGACTCGGTCGCGACGACATCGACGGGGACGTCGTGCTCCATCATGGGGATGGCGGGTAGAATCTGGCAGTCGAACGCGATGCCGCACTTGAACGCGCGGAGGCCGGTCTTGATGAAGAAGCGGTCGTAGTAGCCGGCGCCGCGGCCGAGCCGGTTCCCTTCGTTGTCGAAGGCCCGCGCGGGCGCGATGACGACGTCCAGCTCGGCGAGGCCGACGCCGTGGTCCGACTTGGGCTCGAGTATGTTGAACGTGCCGCGGACGAGGTCGTTCTTGAGGTCGCCGATCTCGATGCAGAGCACCTCGCGTTCCTCGGGTCGGCACTTCGGCAGGATCACGCGCTTCCCGGCTTCGGCGAACGCGTGGAGCGCGGGCCAGATGTCGAGTTCGTCGGGGAGCGGGGCGTAGAGCAGTATCGTGCGGGCGTCCCGCACCTGCGGCACGTCGATGAGCCGGGCGCAGGCGGCCGTGCTCTTGAGCGAGCGGTCATCCTTCGACAGCGCCCTTATGGCTTCTGCGGCCTGCTTTCGGGCGAGTCGTTTTTCTTCCCTTTTCTCCATTCGTCCAACCTTTTCTTGATTTCCTTTTCGTAACCTTCCTCGGACGGTTCATAGTATATCTTGTCCGAGGGCATGTACTCCTGCTCGACGAAATGCCCCTCGTAATTGTGAGCGTACTTGTATCCTTCGCCGCGCCCGAGGCGCCTGGCGCCGGGGTAGTTGGCGTCCTTCAGGTGGTCGGGCACCTCCAGCGTGCGGCCCTCTTTGACGTCCTGCTCGGCGGCGGCGATGCCCATGTAGGCGGCGTTGCTCTTGGGGGAGCAGGCGATGTACGTGACGGCCTGGGCGAGCGGGATTCTGGCCTCGGGCAGGCCGACGAACTCGGCGGCCTGGAGGGCGGCGTTCGCGAGGACGAGCGCGAGCGGCGCGGCGTTGCCGACGTCCTCGGCCGCGCAGATGATCATCCGCCGGGCGATGAAACGCGGGTCCTCGCCCGCCTCGAGCATGCGGGCCATCCAGTAGAGCGCCGCGTCCGGGTCGGAGCCGCGCATGCTCTTGATGAAGGCGCTCGCCGCGTCGTAGTGCGAGTCCTCGTCGCGGTCGTAGACGATCGCCTTCTTCTGGATCGAGTCCTCCGCGACGGCCAGCGTGAACCGGACGACGCCGTCGGCGCCGGGCGCGGTCGTCATCACGCCGACTTCGAGCGCGTTGAGCGCGCGCCGCGCGTCGCCGTCCGAGGTCTCGGCGATAAAATCAAGCACGTCCTCGTCGATCTCGACATTGTACGTGCCGAGCCCGCGCTCGGCGTCGGCGAGCGCCGCCCGGACGACCGTCTTGACCTGCTCGGTGGTGAGCGGCTTGAACTCGAATATCTGCGAACGCGAGACGAGCGGCGACGTGATGGTGAAGAAGGGGTTGTGCGTTGTCGCGCCGATCATTATTACCGTGCCCTCTTCGACGTCGGGCAGGAGCACGTCCTGCTGTGCCTTGTTGAAGCGGTGGATTTCGTCGATGAAGAGGACGGTGCGGCGGCCCCGCATCTGGAGCCGGTCCCGCGCGCGTGCGATGGCGTCGCGCACCTCGGCGACGCCGCAGGCCGCGGCGTTCAGCCCGTGGAAGGCGGCGCGCGTGTGCTCGGCGATGACGCGGGCGAGCGACGTCTTGCCCGTGCCGGGCGGGCCGTAGAAGATGACGGACATCAGCCGGTCGGCCTCGAGCATCCGCCGGAGGAGCTTGCCCTGCGCAAAGAAGTGTTCCTGCCCAACGAACTCCTCGCGGGTCCGCGGCCGCATGCGGACCGCGAGCGGCTTCGGCACGTCGGGCCGCGGCTCGCCCGCGGGCGTCCTGTCCTTCGGCTCTTCGAAAAGTTCCTTCACGGCCGCGGTGTGTTCCTTCTTCGTGGGCCGGATTCCCTCGGCACGTCTTCGCCGCCGGGCCCGAGGATGGGCGTGATGTACCGGGCCATGACCATCGCGAGCGGCCGGTCGAACTTGCGGGCGTGAGCGATCTTCCGTATCCTCGACTCGATCTCGCGTTTCGGGTAGCGGGTCGAGATGTGCATCAGGACGAGCGACTTGACGTCGGCCGCGAGGGCGACCCGGAGCGCCTCGCCGACGGTGCTGTGCGCCTCGTTCGCGCGGTCCGTCTCGTCGATGAACGTCGCCTCGTGCATCAGGACCTCGGACCCGCGCACCTCGGCGGGGTTCACGGGCGCCGAGTCGCCGCAGTAGGCGATGAGCGTCTGGTCGTACTCCTCGGTCACGGCCGCCGGACCCTGCTCCTTCGATATCTTCGCGATCTCGTCCTGCGCGAGCCCGACGAGCGCGGGCTTCAGGCGCGTGCGCCGCTCGAACAGCCGGTACCCGAGGTTCACGGTGCGCGGCGAATGGCTGACGGGGAAGGGCGTCAGGAGCCCGCGGTCCCGGCCGGAGCCGAGCGAAATCTCCTGGCCGGCGTCGACGGGAATCCATTCGAGGTCGTACTTGACGTTGCCCGAAATGCGGCCGAGGTACTCGCGCAGAAGCCCGATCATCGCGTCGCCGCGCGGGTAGTAGACCTTGAGCGGCTTCTCCTTGTCGCCGCGCGCGGACGCGCGGGAGTGGATGATGCCGCCAATGCCGCCGATGTGGTCGTAGTGCCCGTGCGAGAGGAAGACGGCCTCGATCCCGAAGATGAAGTTCTCCATCGCGGAACTGACGCCCTCGCCCGCGTCGAACAGGATGCGGGCGGGCTTGTACTGGAACCACGTCGAGTACATCGCCTTCGAATAGCCGCGGAGGTTCGAGAGGATGTCGGTGTCGAGCGTCATTTGCTTCTCCCGTCGGTGTCCCGCTTCGGCGGCGCGCCGCAGATGGCGCAGCACGCGGGCGGGAGGTCGTTGGCAAGGATGCGGCGCCGCAGTTTGCGATAGGCCGGCCCGCGCCAGATGTCGCCGAACGTCTGCTCGTTGATGTTTCCGAGGTTGAACTGCCGCGGGTCCATCATCCCGCAACAGGGGGTGACGTGTCCGTCCCAGGTGACGAACGCCGAGCGCCATGGCCAGCGGCACATGCCGCCGCCGCCCGCCTGGGAACCGGTGAGCACGACGACGGTCGTCCGGCCGGTGTCGGCCTCGCGGCATCGCGCCGCCGCGTCTTCGATCTGCTCGCGTGACGGGCGGTGTCCGCCGACGGCGTCGGCGACGCGCCGGTCGCCCCAGTTCCCCAGCCCGAAGCTGATGAAGAGCGAATCGACGCCGAGCCGCGTGGCGAGCCGGACGAGCTCGGGCATCTCGGGCGCGGAGAAGTCCCACGCGACCGCCCAGATCGAGACGAGCAACCTCCGCCGCGCGGCGCACAGCGCCTCAAGTTTCTTTAGCGTGTCGTCGAAGTCGGCGCCGCACCGGATTCGTTCGTAGGACTCCTTCCTCGGCGTGTCGAAGCTCACCTGGATTTCGGCGAGCGGCGAGTCGGCGAGCCGCGCGATGACGCCCGGCGTCAGCGTCGTCCCGTTGCTGACCGTATGCGTCATGATGTCGCGCCGGCCGGCCTCGGCGATGAGGTCGAAGAAGTGGGGCGAGAGAAGCGGCTCGCCCATGCCCTGGAGCTTGAGCTTGACGAGCTGTGGCGCGCCGTCGAGGAGCCGGCGGAACGTCTCGGGCGACATGTCGCCGGGCTCGCGGTCCCAGTAGGTGTGGAGGCACATCGGGCACCGGAGGTTGCAGTGGGTCGTCGGCTCGACGTCGAGCGAATACGGCAGGAAGGTCGGGACCTCGGGCGAGCCGCGGTTCAGCCGGTTCCGCGCGACGTTGACGAGCCGGAGCGGATGCCGCGCGTTCGCCGCGACGGCACGGATGCTCCGTTTCAGCGTTCCCGCGTTCAACCCGTCGCTCCTTCGCGTGCGTGTCCGATGAGATGCCGCCCGTCGCACGGGGCGGTGTTGAGCTCGGGCATTCCCTCGCGGCAGGACGAGAACGCGAGGCCGTGCGACTCGGCGATGCCCCTGACCATTTCCATCCTCCGGCGGCGCTCGGGCTCCGTCATGTAGCGGTAGCCCGATATCACCTTCGGCTCGTACAGGTGTTCGGTTGAAGCGGCGCCGTCGGGGAACCGCCGGGCGAACCGGGCGGCGCTGTCGCGGCGCTTCTTGAACGTGCTAGATACTACCTGATGCACGCCCGCCGCCGCAAGCATCTTCACGAGCTTCCCGACCTGCTCCTCGCCGTCGTTGACGCCCGGGACGAGCGGGTCCACCCGGCAGAGCGTCGCGAAGCCGCGGCGCGCCGCCTCGGCGAGCGCGTCGATCCGCCGGCCCGGCGGCGGCGCGTAGGGTTCGAGCCGCGCCGCGAGCGCCTCGTCGCACGTCGTGACCGTCAGGCCGACGACCGTCCGGCCGCGCGGCAGAAGGTCGAGGTCACGCACGACGAGGTCGGACTTCGTCTGCATCAGGATGGAATAACCCGCGGCGGCCAGGAGTTTGATGCACCGGCGCGTCAGCTTCAGTTCCGGCTCGCACACACGGGGCGTGTCGGGATACGGGTCCGACGAGAGCGAGAGCACGACCGGGAGCGACGAGAGCGGCGCGAGTTTGGCGTCGGACGCGATAGCGGCGACGTCGCGTTCGACCGAGCGTACGACGCCGACCCGCGGCCCCCAGGCGTCGGACTCCCGGCCCCAGCGTCCGCGCGAGTACGTGCTGGTGTAGCAGTAGAGGCATTCGAACCCGCATCCGGTGTAGACGTTGAGCGTGAGCTTCGGGCCGCAGGTACAGAGCGGCGAGTGGTAGGGGTCGAAGGGCTTGAGCGCCCGGAGCTTCGACGCGAAGCGTTCCTTGGACGAACGGGACCATTCCATTCCCCGATTCTAGCGCACCCCGCGCCGTCGGCAAGGGAGAGGGCGCCGATTTCATTGTGGAGGGGAAGTTTCACCACGAAGAACACGAAGAGCACGAAGCTTGCCCGCCGGCCGTGTGGCGGGAGCACGAAGAGAATGAAGTGTATGCCGGACTTGCCTTGGCTCCGGTTGCGGGTTAGAATGCTGAGGGCGAAGATCGAGGGATTGTCAGGGACGCCCCTGCAAACGGAAATAGATATGCTGTCCCCGGAATATGTGGTATGGATCAATACGACTCCGAACTACCCGTCGCCCCATGCAATAGGGTATCAGAACTGCCCTAAGTGTCCTGATTCTCTACCAGCGGCCGTGGAGAAGAAAGTCCCGGGGGGCAAGTTCTCTGGTGATTTCCCCGATGTCAAGAAAGCATTCA
>Ga0180429_10000963_pt1 | contig 24735 bp, 22 predicted proteins | sample SS_ome_FD_132428 | JGI IMG/M metagenome (GOLD analysis project Ga0180429, IMG submission 132428) | Hypersaline lake sediment archaeal communities from the Salton Sea, California, USA - SS_1_S_1 metaG | ecosystem: Environmental > Aquatic > Non-marine Saline and Alkaline > Hypersaline > Sediment ...
ACATGACGGCGACAGGATGAGAGTGACCGGCAGGGGCAACTCCCTGGGTTCAGGCTCTATAGCAGGGGACCTGTATATAACAGTCAATGTGGAAAAGCATCCCCAGTTTACCAGACAAGACGATCATGTGACGGCAGAGCTCAGGATATCATTTGCCCAGGCAGCACTGGGGTTTTCCACGGAAGCGGACACCCTGGACGGTCCTGAAAAAATAAAAGTAAAACCGGGCACCCAGCCGGGGACAAAAATAATACTTAGATCCAGGGGATTCGTACAGCTTAACGGATACAGAAGGGGGGATCATATAATAAATATAAAGGTAGAGATCCCCACCAGGCTGAACCGGAAGGAAAAACAGCTGCTGGCCGAATATGCCAGCAGCAGAAATGAAAAAACCGGCTGATACTGCAGGACTATTTACCATGAGTACTCCATATCTTTTTATCGACCCGGGACAGGTCTATGAAAACAAATTATTTATAAGGGATATTGATGATGTCAGGCATCTTTACGGCCCCCTGAGGATGAAGCCGGGAGATACTGCATATATCTCAGATAATAAAAGCTTCAGGTACAGGGCTGAACTGGAAAACATCAATAAATTTGAAGCCGGGTTCAGGATACTGGAAAAAACACATATTCGGGAAAAGCTGCCCAGGATAATACTTTACCAGTGCCTGCTGAAAAAAAATGCCATGGAATATGCAGTGCAGAAGACCACTGAGATAGGGGTATCAGCCATTGTGCCTGTCATCAGCGAAAGGACGGTTCCGGATCCCGGAAGCAAAAGCCAGAAGATAAAAAGATGGCAGAGGATATCGGATGAGGCTTCCAGGCAGAGCAGGAGGTATTTTAAATGCCCCGTACTGGGTCCGTCATCCCTGGAAGATATTGACATAGGATCGCATGAGCATTTCTTTGTGCCTTATGAAGGCGCTTGTCCAAATAAGGACATAGCGGACAGTTTCCGCGCCCTTTCTCATGCCGCCAGCATAGCATATCTGATTGGGCCGGAAGGCGGGTTTTCCCCGGGAGAAGCAGAAAACTTAAAGCAAAAAGGCGCAGTGCTTTTAAGGCTGGGAGACAATATCCTCAGGGCAGAGACTGCCGCCGCATATTTTTTATCAGTAATAGATTTTCATATAAGGGCCGGCTTTTAAAAAGCTGGCCGTCAGGATCTCATGAGATTTTCCATAAATACGCTGGGATGCAAAGTCAATCTGTGTGAATCCGATGCCATAGCAGGACTGCTGATGCAAAACGGACTGCAGATGGTGGACTTCCGCAGCGGCGATCCACATATATGCATCATAAATACCTGTACAGTCACCGCAGAGAGCGACCGCAAGGTAAGGCAGCTGATAAGGAAGATCAAAAACGCTAACAGCAGGGCAATAATCGCAGTTACCGGCTGCTATGTCAGGGACCACCGGGATTTCCTTATAAAAAGCGGAGCAGACCTGATCATGGGAAATGAAGAAAAAAAAGACATTTCCCTGGCAGCGGCCAAGATCCTGGAAACTGCCGGGCATACAGGCAATATAGCCGGGGATAGGGCAGGATACGGGAAAAGGAGAAAAAACCCGCATTCAAGGCCAATAGTCAAGATACAGGACGGATGTGAACAGAACTGCTCATACTGTATCATACCCAGGGTAAGAGGGGGCTACCGGAGCACACCCGCAGATAGGATAGTGGATAGCATAGATATGCTTTCATGCCAGGGATATGCCGAAGCAGTACTTACCGGCATCCATGCAGGCAAATACGGCGCCGATACGGCAGCCGGCACCGGCCTTGCCTGGCTGCTGGAGAAGATTTTTTCTGAAACGGGGATAGAGAGGATCAGGATAAGCTCCCTGGAAATAAATGATATCGGTGAAAACCTGCTGGGCGTGATGGAGAAATACAGGGAAAGGATGGCTCCCCATCTCCACATACCCCTGCAGAGCGGCAGCGATGCCATACTTAAGAGCATGGGTAGACCTTATGATTCCGGTTTTTTCCGGCGGTCTGCGGAAAACATATACAGGAGACTTCCCGGTTTTACCATCACCACTGATATCATGACAGGTTTTCCCGGAGAGACCAAAGGCGATCTTGACAGGACCCTGGAACTGGTAAGGCAGCTCAGGTTCAGCAAACTGCATGTATTCAGGTATTCCCCCAGGCCCGGGACCAGGGCCTGGCTTCTGGGCGACAGTGTCCCGCCCCAGGAAAAAAGCCGGAGAAGCAGGATGGTCAGGAGTATTGGCGAAGAGCTGAGACAGGTTTTTTTACACGCCAATACGGGACTGGTCCTGGATGTAGCAGCAGAAGCAGGACAGGGCTCAGACGGTATGGTCTCCGGCACTTCCGGCAATTATATAAAAGTGTACTTCAGGCCCCGGGCAGGGCTGAAGGATATAAGGGGCAGGATAATAAAGGTAAGGACACAAAAAAGATACAGGCAGGGGCTTCTGGGCGAAGAAGCACCATGATTTAATTATTTTTACAAAATGGATTATAATCATATAAATAAGCACAGGGATAATAAAAATTGTAAAAAATAAAAAAAATAGTATAATTACCGTTTCGGGCAAAAATCAAGAAGATTTTATATTATACCAGGTTTTGCCTGTATCTATGTAAAGCGAAAGAGGTGCATGTTTGAAGGATTGCCTTTTTTGTAAAATTGTGAATAAAGAGATAGAAAGCGATATTTATTTTGAAGACACCGGTCTGGTAGTCATCAAGGATATCTCGCCGGTAGCTCCTGTCCATCTTCTTGTAATACCAAAGAAGCATATCTCTTCTATAATGGAAATAGACAGACTTGAAGATAGCGAGATATCCCATATTATGATAACCATAAAGACAATAGCTGCCGGCCTGGGTCTTGATGAAAAAGGATTCAGGGTCGTTACCAATATGGGTGACGGCGGCGGGCAGTCTGTCGAACATCTTCATTTTCACCTGATGGGCCAGAGAACATTCACCTGGCCGCCGGGATAGGATGCATAAGGCTCCTGTACCAGGCAAATGATTTCAAGGAGGAATATTGTCTCCGACCAAACATAAGATCAATCTCGAATTTACCGGAGGGCATTCTATTGCCGAACTCCTGGGAGACCGCGATGAGCTAATAAAGATGATAGAGAGGAAATATAATGTCGGCATCTTTATACTGGGTGATGACGTGGAAGTCTCAGGAAAAGGAAAAAATGTAAAAGAAGTAACTGAATTGATAAAAGAACTGGCAATGCAGGTAAACCTGGGACAGACAATAAACAGGGAAAAGGTCTCGGATTCTATCAATATAATTGAGACCAGTCCCGATATAAAGCCCCACCAGGTATTCAGCGGCAGCATCCTGGTAAACAGCGGTAAAAAGATAAAACCCAGGACAGAGGGGCAGAAGAAATATATAGACTCCATCAAGCAGAATACTATTGTTTTCGGTATTGGACCGGCAGGCACAGGCAAGACATACCTGGCCCTGGCAACAGCTGTGGAAGCGCTGAAGCAGGACAGGATAGCAAGGATCATCCTGGTAAAACCGGTAGTCGAGGCAGGCGAGAAACTGGGTTTCCTTCCGGGCGATATCTATGATAAGGTCAATCCTTATCTCAGGCCCCTTTATGACGCCCTTTATGAGATGCTGGATATTGAAAAATTCCAGCAGTACCGGGACATGGGGATAATCGAGGTGGTACCCCTGGCATATATGAGGGGAAGGACCCTTAATGACTCATTCATTCTTCTTGATGAAGCCCAGAATGCCTCTCCGGAACAGATGAAGATGTTCCTTACCAGGCTCGGCTTTGGCTCCAAGATGGTGATAACCGGCGATATAACCCAGGTGGACCTTCCCAGTGACAGGCAGTCTGGCCTGATTCTGATGAGAAGCATACTTGATAATGTAGAAGGGATCGATTTTATAAACCTTACATCAAAAGATGTGGTAAGGCATGAGCTGGTCCAGAAGATCGTCGATGCATACAGGGAGTTTGATGAGAGGACAAAAAGATAATCAGCTATAGATCATGCTGGCAAACAAAAATACAAAAAAAATAGATACAGACGGCAGGGACCAGAAACCTGAAGGCTTCTTCAGGAAGTTTTTTGCATTCGGCAATCCTGCCGCCCGCAGGCTTTATATACTTATATTAAGCCTGGGCCTGGTGGTGACTATCCTTTCATATGTGTATGCTCCTGATATTGGCGTGGAGCTTGGAGCTCCCAGTCCCAGGACTATCAAGGCAAACAGGGGCATTGAATTCGAGGATATTCAGAAGACAGAGGAAGCCCGGAATATCAATGAAGCTGAAGTCGAGGACCGTTATGTATATGACCTGGATGTTTTAAGCGGGGAAGAAGGAGCGCTTTACCAGATAAGGTATTTTTATCTCCTGACCTCTGTAGTCCAGAAGAAACAGGATATGACCATGGAGGAAAAGGTAGATTATCTTACCAATCTTTTAGGAAATGAATATCCGGAATCCATAATTACAGCTGCACTGAACCTTTCTGTCGATGAACTGAACCTGCTTCTGGAAAAGACCCAGGAGATAGCCAGGGAGATCATGAAAGAAGAAATAAAGCCTACCGAACTGGACCTGGCCAGGAGCAATGCAGTGACCATGGCCGAAGAGAGTCCCGGTATACCGGCTGGAGCTGTTCCCATTGCAACTGCGGTCCTGCAGAAAAATATCCAGCCCACAGCTGTCTTTGACCCCGGAGGCACGGAAATTGCCAGAGAAGAGGCGAGACTCAATACGGCGTCCCATATGGTCACCATAATGGAAGGCCAGACTATAGTGTTTGAGGGCGAGATAGTAAATGAGACGGATATAATGATACTTACCCGGCTGGGGCTTTTGCAGAGGGATTTTAACTGGAGCCGTTTCCTCTATATTTTATTTATCTGCGCCGTGGCCCTGTTCCTGCTGGGTTTTTATATGTTTAAATTTGAGAAAAACATATACCGGAGCACCAAGAAGCTGGTGATCATCGCCCTGTTAGTAGTGATATTTACCGCCCTTATAAAGGCTCTTACCATACTGTCATCAATACATCTGAACTTCTGGAATTATCTTTTTCCTATAATAACCGTATCCCTTATAAGCACTATTTTGTTTAATGCCAGGATAGGTATAATGCTTACCCTCTGTCTTGGCATCTTTGCCGGTATCGCCACAAATTTTGATTTCTCTATAGCTATCACCTATATTCTGGGGGGCATACTTTCAACTTACCTGGTATCCAGGGTGTCACAGAGATCCGAAGTGATGAAGGCTGGATTTATAGGATCGCTGGTGCTGGGCTTTTTGTTTTTAACAGTCAACCTTATAGCGGGGGAATTCCGGACCATCGCTCTTTATACGGTCATGGGTATACTGAACGGGATAATATCTGCAATTCTGGCTATCGGCCTGCTGCCGTTTATTGAATCCACCTTCAATGTGGTGACGGCTATGGGGCTGCTGGAACTTTCCCATACCGACCAGCCGCTTTTGAAGAAGCTGCTTATTTCTGCTCCCGGCACCTATAACCACAGCCTTTTGGTGGGCCATCTTTCCGAGAATGCAGCCAAAGCCATAAACGCCGACTCCCTGCTGGTAAAGGTTGCTGCCCTGTACCATGACCTGGGAAAACTAAAAAGGCCGGAATATTTTTATGAGAATAAAGGTGACATAGATAATATCCATGACAGGCTCAATCCCTCCATGAGCCGGAATATAATAGCAAACCATATAAAGGACGGGCTGGATATTGCCAGGAAAAACAAAATACCCCAGAGAGTCCTTAATATTATTTCCCAGCATCACGGCAATTCCCTTATTTCGTATTTTTATGAGAAACAGAAAGATAAAACAGAAACGTCAAACGGCAGCTCTAACGGCCTTAAGGGACACTTCAGGTATCCGGCAATGAAGCCCAAGAGCAAAGAAGCCGCTATTTTGATGCTGGCTGATTCAGCAGAAGCTGCTGTCCGGTCCATTGAAAAGATCACTCCCAAAAAAATAGAGCAGATGGTAAACGATATTGTGGAAGACCGCATAAGTGACGGCCAGCTGGCCCAGGCAGATATAACCTTAAAGGAGATAGAGAAGGTCAAGAAGACCCTCATAGACGGATTGATCGCTATATACCACTCCAGGATATCATACCAGGAAAGCGGAAAGGAACCTCCGGTACTGGAGGAGATGAATACAATAGCCAGCAGTGATTATTATTGATAAGGCATATGCACCTGGAACTAACAGATAATCAGGATAAGATAAAGCTGGACCTGCGGGAGTTTGAAGACATCTGCAGGTATATTTCCGGCAAATTCGATGCTGATGACAAAAGAGCTGTCAGCATCATCTTTATCGATGATGAGGATATGGAAAGGATCAACCGTTCCTACAGGAATATAGACAGGACTACTGATGTCCTTTCCTTTTCATATCTTGAAGATCCACTGGGCCGGGGAGAGCCCCATGCCGCGGATATAATTGGTGAAATCTATATATCACCTGCGGCCGCCAGGGAAAACTCCAGGGGCCAGGGAGGGGACTGGAGCCTTAAAATGGAGATAATACTTTTAATAATACACGGCCTTCTCCATATATTCGGTTATGACCACGAAAAAGATGAAGAAAGATCAGTCATGTACAATATACAGGACAGCCTGCTGCATGATATAAGCAGTAAAGACTGGAAAAGCTATTGACAGGTATTGTAAAATCAATAGAGGGCATGTTTTTTTGCTGCAGGAGCTCCGGGGAGCGGTTTACTGATAATGGAAGGAATCATAACGAGGCAGATAGAAGATTTTGATCCGGATCTTATCAGGGAGATCTGCAGGCTTGAAATAGAAAGTCTGGGAGAAGAGGCATCCATAAACCAGTGGGTGATCCCGGTACTTATAAGATACGGACTTGTCACTATTGCAGAAAAACTGCCGGAGAGGGAGATAGCCGGTGTATGCCAGGCGATAAGATCATACAGAAATGCTTCTGCTGCTTTTATTCACTCCTTTTATGTACGCCCCCGGCTGAGAGGCCAACGTATCGGCAGGATGCTTTTGTCCAGTGTACTGGAAAAAGCTGCAGGGGATGGTTTTAAGAAAATATTTCTTACGGTCGACCCGGAAAACGGGCCGGCTGTATCGCTTTACAGGTCAGCCGGATTCGTAAAGTTATCGTTTTTAGAAGATGAATATGGCAAAGGAGTACACAGAGACCTCTATGTTATGGAATTATAATGAATGATAAAAATATCAGGTCGGGTTTTGTAGGATTAATAGGAAGGACAAATGTCGGCAAATCGACACTTATCAACCGGATGATAAATAAGAAAGTTCTAATAACTTCGGATAAGGTACAGACTACGCGCAGGCGCGTAAACTGTATCCTTAATACGCCGGGAAGCCAGATAATCTTTGTAGACAGCCCCGGATTCTTCAAGCCCAGGAACCTTCTCCAGGAAAGGCTCAAGGACGCAGCTTCCAGGATAAAAAGCGATGTAGATATCATAGTAGTAGTGGTAGATGCCTCCGGGGGAATAGGGAAGGGCGACCGTTTTGTCTTTGAGCATATCAGAAAAAGCAGCCTTCCCAAGATACTCCTGGTCAATAAGATAGACCTGGCGGACCGGGACAGATACAGGACTGACCTGCAGGAAATAGAGGAAGAAGGACTTTTTGACAGCATAATAGAAGTATCTGCAAAGACGGGGGAAAACCTGGATTCATTTTTAAATATCCTCAAAGACTATCTTCCGGCAGGCCCCAGGTATTACGGGAGTGACATAATATGCGACCAGCCACTTGAAAACATCATTGCAGATATTGTAAGGGAAAAGTTATTTGAAGGCCTGTCGCAGGAATTACCCCACAGCATAACTGTTGAAGTCGACAGACTGCATAGTTCCAGGACTAAGTCAGGAGATGAACTGACTTCTATCGAGTGTTCCATCTATGCAGAGAGGAATTCCCAGAAAGCCATAATCATCGGCCATAAGGGAGAAATGCTTAAGAGGACCGGCAGCAGCGCCAGAAAGGAACTGGAAAAACTGCTGGAGACCAGGGTATTCCTGCAGCTGTGGGTAAAAGTAAAGAGTAACTGGACCCGGGAGAAGGATCTCCTGGACCGGTTCGGTTTTTGATTTTGGACTATTAAATCTATACAAGGTAAGGTGATCAAAATATTAACCAGGGAGCAATTAGCCAAGACTATCGACCAGACATTACTAAATCCGGTGGCGACACCGAAGGATATTGAAAAATTGTGCATAAATGCAAAAAGCCAACATTTTGCAGCGGTAGTGATAAATCCTGCCAATATTGCACAGGCATCAAAGATCCTGGCCAATACTGATGTAAAGATCTGTGCAGTAGTGGGATATCCCCTGGGGGCCAACACCATAGAGACAAAGATCTTCGAGTCAAGGGACTGCATCAAGAAGGGTGCGGGAGAGCTTGACGTGGTGATAAACCTGGGAGCCGTCAAAAGCGGCAATTATGAATATATAGAGAGGGAGCTCAGCGTACTGGTAAGCGTTATCAGGAGAGAACAGATCGCTGAATACAACCGGCATATAAATATAAAAGTAATAATAGAGACAGGCATCCTTTCAAAAGACGAGATAAGGAAAGTAAGCTCTATAATTGAAAGGTCGGGAGCTGATTTCATAAAGACTTCCACCGGATTTGGCGTAAAGGGTGTAGAGCTTGACGATGTACGTCTCATAAGGGAAGTGGTCACCAGGAATATCGGCGTAAAAGCTTCCGGGGGGATAAGGACATTCGAGGATGCACAGGCGCTTATCGACGCCGGGGCTACCAGGCTGGGGACCAGCAGCGGGATAAATATAATCAAGGAATACAGCACCATTTTTGATAAATAAGGCAAAGCATACTTTTTATGCCTACTTATAAAGCCAGAGCCATTATCTTAAGGTCACACAAACTGGGGGAAGCTGACAAAATAGTAAGGATGTATTCCAGGGACGGCCAGGTTATATCTGCAGTAGCCAGGGGGTCCAGGAAGACGAGATCCATATTCAGGGGAAGACTTGAACTTTTTAATATGGCTGATATGGAGCTTGCCAGGGGAAGAAATCTGGATATTGTCAGTCAGGCAGACATAATACATTGCTTTAACGATATATCCAGGGACTTCTATAAATTCACATTTGCCGGTATGATCTCCAATATAGTTTTAAAGACGCAGTCTTCCGGAGATGATAATCCGGCACTTTTCAAACTTCTTTATATGAGTCTTAATGAGATAGATAATGCTGCCAGGGATGATGAACTGGCGCTGAAAAAAATATTATGTGTATTTGAGGCCAAGTTCCTGCAGGTCACGGGACTTGCCCCCATGCTGGACGCATGCAGCTATTGCAATAAGGACCCGGGTGAGCTGTATGTGATGCAGAAAAAGGATATACATTTCTCCATAGCCAGCGGGGGAGTGCTGTGCACCCGCTGCGCCCGGGATAACGGCGCCGGCATCCGGTTGGGGGCTTCAGACTACAGGCTTCTTTGGGATATCTTCCGGATGAAGCTGGAAGACCTGAGGGGAGTGGAGCCTGAACCGCGGAACCTTAAAAAAGTCTACAGGCTGCTTGAGGATTACCTGGTATACCACACCGACTGCACTCTTGATAGTTTCCGGTATTTAAAAAAGCTCGGTATATGAAAGCCATGCTGAGGCATAAAGAGCGTCAACCATCCCCGTTTATAATCATATAAAGAAATAAATTTAAAGTTGACAAAAATTTTTAGCCCTATATAATCCCTACTATATATATATGAAATATAGGGATTATAAGGTTTCTATGATACGCTTATCTACAAAAGGAAGATACGGGACCAGGGCTATGCTGGAGCTTGCCCTGAGCCGGGATAATGGACCGGTGCTGCTGAAGGAAATAGCAGGAAGACAGGGAATATCAATAAAATACCTGGAACAGATAATGCCGTCACTTAAGTCTGCCGGCCTGGTAAACTCTGCCAGGGGAGCCAGCGGCGGCTATTTCCTGGCAAGGCCTTCAAACAGCATAAATATAAGAGAGATAGTGGAAGCACTGGAAGGCCCGGTAAAACTGACAGACTGTGTGGGTGATGATGATATCTGCCCTGATGCCCGCCTTTGTGTCACCAGGGACCTCTGGGATGAAGTAAGCGGGAGCATATCAAAGCTCCTGGGATCAAGGACACTGGAGGACCTGGCAGAAAAGCACAGGGAAAAACAGAAGAGCAGGCCGCTGATGTACAGCATCTAAAAGATAGACCAGGATCATTTAAGGCATTTTTTATGAAAGGTAAAAATATGAGGATAGCAGATAATATAACAAAGCTTATAGGTAATACCCCCATGGTAAGGCTTAACAGGTCAGCAAAGGGTTCTAATGCCGTTATAGCAGCCAAACTGGAAAGCTTTAATCCCCTGTCCAGTGTCAAGGACAGGATAGGCTATGCCATGATAGAAGACGGGGAGAAAAAAGGCCTCATAAAGGACAATACTACCATTATAGAGCCTACCAGCGGCAATACCGGTATTGCCCTGGCATATGTATGTGCAGTTAAGGGGTACAGGCTGGTTCTTACCATGCCTGATACCATGTCAGTAGAGCGAAGGAAACTTCTCAAGGCCCTGGGGGCGGATCTGGTGCTGACTTCCGGCAGTGCAGGAATGAAGGGTGCTGTAGAGGAAGCTGAAAGGCTGCATCGGGAGATCCCGGATTCTTTTATGCCCAACCAGTTTGATAATCCTGCCAATCCTGATATTCATTACCGGACCACGGCTCAGGAGATCTGGACTGATACAGACGGAAGGATAGATATACTGGTGGCAGGCGTGGGCACGGGAGGCACCATTACCGGGGTGGCCAGGGCCCTGAAGCAAAATAAACCGGGGCTGGCCGCAATAGCTGTGGAGCCGTTTGGATCGCCAGTTTTATCTGGCGGCAAAGCTGGGCCCCATAAGATACAGGGAATAGGCGCCGGCTTCGTGCCAGGCATACTGGATACCGGGCTTATCGACGAGATAATAAAGGTCACAGGAGAGGATGCGGCTTCATTTTCCCGGAAGCTGGCAATAGAGGACGGCATCTTTGCCGGCATTTCGTCAGGAGCGGCAGCCCGGGCTGCAGTAGAAGTGGGGAGAAGGAGTGAAAATAAAGATAAGCTCATCGTAGTAATCCTTCCCGATACCGGGGAACGCTACCTTTCTACAGATCTTTTTGACCAATAATATTTATGGAAAGGGATAAAATGGATAGGATCACAAAACTTAATGACGATACCATACTGGTCCATGGCGGGCATGAGCCCGATGAGAGCTCCAGGGCCAGGGCTGTACCCATATACCAGAGCACATCCTTTACTTTCAGGGATACGGGACATGCAGCTGATCTTTTTGCCCTGAAGGAATTTGGGAATATCTACAGCCGCATAATGAACCCTACCAATGAAGTCCTGGAAAACAGGATAAACCTCCTGGAAGGAGGTATCGGAGCCCTGGCCGTATCCAGCGGACAGGCGGCTGAGACGCTTGCCATCCTGAATCTGGCCCAGAACGGGGACGAGATAGTATCTGCAAATAATCTTTACGGAGGCACCTACACCCTTTTTAATAATACCTTCAGCCGCTTCGGGATAAAGGTAAAGTTTGTAGATTCCGGGGATCCCGGTAATTTTAAAAATGCTATAACAGATAAGACAAAAGCCATATATGCAGAGTCTATAGGAAATCCCAAGCTGAATGTCACCGATATAGAAGCCCTGGCAGGAATAGCCCATGAAAATGGGATACCCCTCATTATAGACAATACCACCACTCCATACCTGTTAAAGCCTTTTGAATACGGAGCCGACATCATAACTTATTCGGCGACCAAGTTCATCGGCGGACACGGTACCTCCATAGGCGGCCTTATAGTGGATTCCGGCAACTTCAACTGGGAAAACGGGAAGTTTCCCCTCATAGCCGGGCCTGATCCGGGCTATCATGGCATGGATTTTATAAAGCAGTTCAAGAGTATGGGGAATATTGCCTATATACTCAAAGCCCGGGTAAAGCTTTTGAGGGACCTGGGTGCCTGTCTTTCCCCGTTTAATTCCTTTCTCTTCCTCCAGGGCCTGGAGACCCTGCACCTGAGGATGGCAAGACATGCTGAGAATGCGCTCAAGACAGCAGAGTTTCTTGAGAAAGACCCCCGGGTGTCCTGGGTCAATTATCCCGGACTTGCTTCCAGCCGGGAATACGGCAGGGCTAAAAAATATCTTAAAAAAGGTGCGGGAGCCATTATCGGGTTTGGTATAAAGGGCGGAGCTGAAGCCGGGAAAAGGTTTATTGAGTCTCTGGGCCTGATATCCCACCTGGCAAATATAGGTGATGCCAGGACCCTTGCCATCCATCCTGCCAGCACCACCCACCAGCAGCTGGACAGCAGGGAGCAGGAGGCAACAGGGGTTACCGATGATTTCATAAGGCTTTCGGTGGGCATAGAAGACCCTGCTGATATTATTTCTGACATTGACCAGGCACTGGAGAAGTCATGCAGTTAAAAACCTTAGAAGATCCGGGTACAGTAGAGACCGGCTATTACACATTTGCCGGACCCGGAAAAGACATCAGGCTGGCTTCCGGGAAAAAGTTCGGCCCCGTGACCGTAGCATATGAGACATACGGCAGGCTGAACAGGAATAAAGATAATGCTGTGCTTATCCTCCATGCCCTGTCAGGGGACGCACATGCTGCCGGCTGGCATAAGGGGGATAGAAAACCGGGCTGGTGGCACAGCATGATAGGCTCCGGCAGGGCTTTTGATACCGACAGGTATTATATTATCTGCTCAAATGTGCTGGGAGGCTGCATGGGGACCACAGGTCCTTCTTCCATAAGGCCCGGAAGTGAAGAAAGATATGCCCTTGATTTCCCACTCATAACCATAAAAGACATGGTGGACGTACAGAGACACCTTATGGATCATCTGGGCATAGAAAGGCTCCTGTCGGTTGCGGGGGGTTCCATGGGGGGCATGCAGGTGCTTCAGTGGGTATCTTCCTACCCGGAAAGGATATCATCTGCCATACCCATTGCCTCCGGGCTCAAACACTCTCCCCAGCAGATAGCCTTCAACCAGGTGGGAAGACAGGCTATAATGTCAGATCCGGCATGGAAAAATGGCGATTATTATGAGGCCGGACAGCCGGAAAGAGGCCTGGCACTGGCAAGGATGATAGGACATATAACTTATATGAGCGACAATTCCATGGAGGAGAAGTTTTCCAGGAAGCTTAAAAACGGAGATTATAATTTCTCCTTTGATCCTGAATTTGAAGTGGAAAGCTACCTTCAATACAAGGGCGGGGATTTTGTAAAAAGATTTGATGCCAACTCCTATCTTTATATAACCAGGGCTATAGACTATTTCGACCTTTCCGGGGAAGACAGCTTTATACCTTATGGCATAAAGCCGGATATAAGTTTCCTGGTAATATCCTTCAGCTCGGACTGGCTTTATCCCCCTTACCAGTCCAGGCAGATAGTGAGGCGCCTTAAGGAAAGAGGCATTGATACCACCTATTGTGAGATAGAATCAGGATACGGCCATGATGCATTTCTCCTGGAAGTCGGGGAGCAGGACCACCTTGTAAAACATTTCCTAAGGAAAGTATATGCCGAAAAAAGCTGAAGGCTCGTCAGTAAAGCCTGACCACAGGATAATAATCGATATCATACCGGAAGGCTCCAGGGTGCTTGACCTGGGCTGCGGCAGCGGAGACCTTTTGTATAATCTTATGAAAGAAAAGAGTGTAAAAGCAGAAGGTATAGAACTGGAAGAGAAAGCCATATATAGATGCGTGGAGAAAGGGCTTTCCGTATATCACAGGGATATAGAGAACGGCCTCAGGGATTATCCTGATAATTCGGTAGATTATGTTATCCTTAACCAGATAATCCAGGAAATAAGGGATATGGGATCCCTGTTAAAAGAGACGCTGAGGGTGGGGCAAAAGGTGATAATCGGTTTTCCTAATTTTGCCCATATCAAGGCCCGCCTGGACCTTTTTTTCAGGGGAAAGGCGCCGGTCACATCCTCCCTGCCTTATCAGTGGTACGATTCGCCCAATGTACACTTCGGAAGCCTGAAGGATTTTAAGGACTTTTGCCGGCAGAAGGATATATATATAAAAGAATCCTGGTATACGGGAAAAAGAGGCGGCATCAGGCTTTTCCCCAATCTGATGGCCTTAAACGGAATTTTTTTGGTCCAGAAGAGATCATGACAGCATGATCCCTCATGTCTTCAGTCATTATCCCCTGAAGTGACTGATTGACTATTGAATCCATTGTGATTAAAATAAGACACTATGAATTTTCAGGATATAATCTTTAACCTGCAAAAATACTGGGCAGAAAAAGGCTGTATAATAAAACAGCCCCTGGACCTGGAAAAAGGCGCGGGGACCTTCAATGCAGACACCATGCTGAGATGCCTGGGCCCGGAACCCTGGAATGTGGCCTATGTAGAGCCATCACGCCGGCCCACCGACGGGAGATATGGCGAGAATCCGTTCAGGACACAGTATTATTACCAGTTCCAGGTGCTTCTAAAACCATCTCCCGATGATGTAGTAGACCTTTACCTGGGTTCCCTTGAAAGCCTGGGAATAGATATTGCCGGCCATGATATAAGGCTGGTAGAAGATGACTGGGCTTCACCCACCATAGGTGCCGCCGGACTGGGATGGGAGGTATGGGCAGACGGCATGGAGATAACACAGTTCACATATTTTCAGCAGATGGGAGGGCTTACACTGAAACCGGTATCCGCAGAACTCACCTACGGCCTGGAAAGGATAGCCATGTACCTGCAGGACAGGGACAGTTTCTGGGAGCTTGCCTGGAATGACCATATAACATATAAGGATGTCCATCTTGAATCGGAAAAACAGTGGTCCCGGTACAATTTTGAAGCAGCGGATATAGATATGCTTTTAGAGCTGTTTGACATGTTCGAGAAGGAGTTTGAAAATTCCATCAGCAGGGACCTGGTCTTTGTAGGTCATGAATATGTGCTTAAGTGCTCGCATATCTTCAATCTCCTGGATGCAAGGGAGGCTATAAGCGTAGCTCAGAGGACCTCGTATATAGGCAGGGTGAGGAAACAGGCAAAAAGATTGTGCCAGGCATATATAAAGCAAAGACAGGAGCTGGGATTTCCCCTCCTGAAGAAGAGTGGTGTAAAAGACGATGGCAGATGATTTTATCCTGGAAATAGGTACAGAAGAACTTCCGCCCTCATGTACCCGAAAGGGACTTGAAGGGCTTAAGGCCATGCTGGCAAAGAAGCTTGAGGAGAACCATATCGGATTTGAGGGCCTGTCTGCATACAGTTCTCCCCGCAGGCTGGCTGTATATATAAAAGAGCTGGACCCGGTACAGGATACGGTAGAGAAGACAGTCACCGGCCCTCCCAAAAAGATCGCCTTTGGTCCTGACGGAAAACCGGGGAAAGCGGCAATAGGGTTTGCAAAAAGTTTGGGGCTGGATGTCAATGAACTGGAAGAAATAGAGCTGGAGGGAAAAGGGGTATACCTGGGTAAGAAGATCGTCCAGGAGGGTAAAAAGACAGAGGAGATACTCCCGGATATTCTTAAAGAAACAGTACTGTCTACTTCATTTGATAAACAGATGTACTGGGGCGATTATGATATACGCTTCATAAGGCCCATAAGATGGCTGCTGGCGCTTATGGGAAATAAGGTGATAAGCTTCCATATAGGCAATGTGAAGTCAGGTAATATGACTTACGGGCACCGCACCCTCAATACTTCACCTATTGAGATAAGATCAGCCAAAGAATATGCGGCAAGACTAAAAAGCGAAGGCAATGTCATAGTAGACCCCGGGGACAGGCGGGACATGATATATAAGCAGGCAGCTCTGATAGAGAAAAATACCTGGGACAATAAATATAAAGCCATAATAGAGAAAAAGCTGCTGGAGGATGTAGTCGACCTGGTGGAAATACCTAATGTGCTGGCAGGGAGCTTCCCGGAAGAATTCCTTTATATGCCCCCTGACATACTGACGGAAGCTATCCAGTATCACCAGAAATATTTTCCCGTTGCAGACAACAGCGGCAGGCTGACCACTGATTTCCTTATAGTGCAGAACGGTACAGGGGACAATGGAGACATAAAAAAAGGAAATGAAAGGGTGCTTAAAGCCAGACTGAGCGATGCCGCATTTTTCTACGAGCAGGACAGGAAAAATGACTTTGCATATTGGGAAGAAAAACTGAGCGGAGTCATATTCTACTCCGGACTGGGTAATATGCATGATAAGCAGGAGAGGCTTAAACAGGTCTGTATCTATCTGGCCGGTACCATAAAAAGCGAAAATGATAAAAAGCTTATCGAAAGCCTTAAGAAGGCAAGCCTTATGTGCAAATGCGACCTGGTGACTAATCTGGTAGTAGAATTTCCTGAGCTCCAGGGTGTCGTGGGCAGGGAGTATGCCCGGGAAAGAGGTTATGATGATATGGTGTCCCAGGCCATATTCGAGCATTATCTTCCCAGATCGGCTGAGGACCTTCTTCCCGCAACCATGGCCGGGAGGATACTTTCCATCGCTGACAAGGCAGACAGCATAACCGGGATGTTCCTGGCCGGCAATATCCCTTCAGGTTCGGAAGACCCGTTTGCACTAAGGAGAAGGGCGTCAGGGATGGTCAGGTCCATACTCGAGGGCAGACATGATATATGCATCAGGGAACTTATAGGGTTTACCGCCAGACTGTACAGGGAAGCTTTTGATATAAAAGAGACCGGTGAGGACATTACTGATAAAATATTTGAATTCATCCAGGCCAGACAGAGATTCCTGATGTCTGAAGAGGATAAAAGGATGGATGTCCTGGAAGCGGTGCTGGGATCCGGGATATCCTCATTACTGGATATCAGAGCCAGGTGTGATGCAGTTTGGAAATATATGTCAGAAAAGGATATCACTTCCATTGTATGGCCCATGAGCAGGAGCAAGAACATAGTCGGCGGAGAGGATACCGGTCCTGTAGATAAAAGCCTGCTAAGGGAAGATCATGAAGTCGAGCTTTATGAAAAAATGGTCCTGGCAGAGAAGAAAGCAGAAAAACTGCTTCATGTAAAAGAATATGATGATTTCCTGGAGCTGATGGAGGGATTCGGCAAAACGGTCGATATATTCTTTGATGAAGTCCTGGTAATGGATAAGGACGAAAAAGTAAGGAATAACCGCATCAGCCTGTTAGGAAGGGTGACCAACCTTTATATGGGTTTTGCAGATTTTTCCAGGATAATAATAGATAACGGGGCCAAATAAGCATCTTTTTATGCTATTTTCCAGTCTGCCGCAAAATTACCGCTATTCTGCTTTTTTTACTTAATTTTTTACAGTATTTTTGATAATATTACTCAATTTGTGTTTTTATTAATACAAAATATTAAAGGGGAGAAGGGATAATAATGGCATCTAAAAAGTATGTATACTTTTTTGGAGAAGGCAAGAAGGAGATGAAGGAGCTTCTTGGAGGGAAGGGAGCCAATTTATCAGAGATGACTAATATCGGTCTTCCAGTGCCGCCAGGATTTACTATTTCAACCGAGGTCTGCAATCTATATTATGACCTGGGGGAAAGATGGCCGGAAGGACTTGAAAGCCAGATAGACGAGAACCTGGAGAAGCTGGAAAAAAATATGGAGATGAGTTTCGGGGACAAGGATAACCCGCTTCTGGTCTCGGTTCGTTCAGGTGCAAAATTTTCAATGCCCGGAATGATGGATACCGTGCTTAACCTGGGACTGAATGATACTTCCGTCAAGGGACTGATAGCCAAGACCGGAAATGATAGATTTGGCTGGGATGCCTATAGAAGGTTTGTCCAGATGTTCGGTGATGTGGTGATGGAAGTAGAGCATGATAGATTCGAAGAAGCACTCCAGGCCAAAAAAGACAGCAGGGGAGTAAAGTTTGATACGGAACTTACCGGCCAGGACCTCAAAGAGCTGGTAGATGACTATAAAAAGATAATCATGGAAGCCAAGGGGAAGGGCTTTCCCCAGGACCCCCGGGAACAGCTGAGGATGTCCATAAATGCAGTCTTTGGCTCCTGGAACAATAAAAGGGCTACAGCATACAGGAATCTTCATGATATCCCCCATAATATCGGTACCGCAGTAAATGTACAGGCCATGGTATTTGGTAATATGGGCAGGACTTCAGGAACCGGAGTCGCCTTTACCAGGGATCCTTCTACAGGAAAGGACGAACTTTATGGCGAGTACCTTATAAATGCCCAGGGAGAAGATGTGGTAGCCGGTACAAGGACCCCCCAGCCCATAGCAAAGCTGGAAGAAGAAATGCCTGACAACTATAAACTCCTGGTAGATATCAGGAACAAATTGGAAGACCATTACAAGGATATGCAGGACCTGGAGTTTACCGTACAGGAGGGGAAACTGTATATGCTGCAGACAAGGACCGGCAAAAGAACGGCAGCAGCAGCCCTGCAGATCGCTGTTGATATGGAGATCCAGGGCTTCATAGACAAGAAGACCGCAATCACAAGAGTGGAGCCCCAGATGCTTGACCAGCTCCTGCACAAGCAGCTGGATAAGGATGCCAAGGAAAAAGCGGAAATGCTGGCAAGAGGCCTGCCTGCATCTCCGGGAGCGGCTCTTGGAAAAGTAGTGTTTAATGCAGACGATGCTGTGGAGGAAGCCAAAACAGGCAATGTGATACTGGTAAGGACAGAGACTTCGCCTGAAGATATCCAGGGTATGGCTGCAGCGCAGGGTATACTTACCGCCAGGGGAGGTATGACGTCACATGCGGCAGTAGTCGCCAGGGGCATGGGGAAATGCTGCGTGGCCGGAGCTGAAGGTATAAAGGTATTCGAGAAGAAGCAGTATTTGACCGCGGACGGAAAACAGATAAAGAAAGGCGACTGGATAACCCTTGACGGTTCTACGGGAGAAGTATTTTCTGGAAAGATCCCGGTAGTAGACCCGGAAATAAATGAGAATATGCTGACCCTCATGAGCTGGGTGGATGATTACAGGAAGCTTGGCATCAGGGCTAATGCGGATACCCCTAATGACAGCCAGGTGGCCAGGGATTTCGGGGCAGAGGGAATCGGGCTGTGCCGTACGGAGCATATGTTCTTTGAGGGAGAGAGGATAAAATCGGTAAGGAAGATGATAGTATCTTCCAATGAACAGGAAAGAAGAAAAGCCCTTATGGAGCTTCTCCCCATGCAGAGGCAGGATTTCTATGAGATATTCAAGGTTATGAAAGACCTCCCTGTCACTGTAAGGCTGCTGGATCCCCCCCTGCATGAATTCCTGCCCTCAGAGGAAGAAGATATTGAAGAGATAGCCAGGGAGATGGATATCTCTTTTGATGAATTAAAATCTACCATAGTTTCCCTCCACGAGATGAATCCCATGCTTGGTCACAGGGGATGCAGGCTTTCAATAACCTATCCAGAGATAGCAGAGATGCAGGCCAGGGCCATATTCGAGGCAGCAGCGGACCTCGCAAAAGAGGGTTATGATGTGAAGCCGGAGGTAATGGTCCCCCTGGTAGGCAATTTTATGGAGATAAAGATACTCAGGGAAAAGATAATATCTGTTGCCGATGAAGTGATGATCGAGAAGGACCAGAAGTTTGATTATAAGGTAGGGACCATGATAGAGGTGCCCCGTGCATGCCTGATCGCAGAGAAGATAGCCAGGGAAGCAGAATTTTTCAGTTTTGGCACCAATGACCTTACCCAGATGACATATGGTTTTTCCCGTGATGACTCGGGCAAGTTCCTGCCTGCTTATATAGAGCAGGGAATACTGGCAAAAGACCCGTTTGCCACCCTTGACCTCGGAGGTGTGGGCCAGCTGGTAGAGATGGGTCTGGAGAAGGGCCGTTCAGCCAGGAAAGACCTTAAGGTGGGAATATGCGGAGAACATGGAGGAGATCCCAAATCCATAGATTTCTGTCACAAGATAGGCATGGATTATGTAAGCTGTTCTCCCTACAGGGTGCCTGTAGCCAGGCTGGCAGCAGCGCAGTCAGCTATAATGGAAGAAGGATCCGGAGAATAATCAGACAGCTGTAATACATATATATTTTAGGATCAGGGCTTATAGGATAATCCAGTATCTTATAAGCCCTGGTTTTTATTATTGACTCAAAAGAAAAAATATTATAATAAATAGATAAAGCTATATTTGATAAGGCTGATACCAGGCGGAAAAGATCTCTATCTTCGCACAATGGGGCTGGACTAAGCTCATGATATAAGATTGCTGCGTCCAATACCAATAATATATCTGAGACATGAAAGGAGAAAAAGATGACTGGATTCAACTTCGAACCGGCGGATTTCGTACCGTTCCGGGATAAAAAAGTGCTGGAAAAAGCAAGGTCGGTACACGGAAAAGACCTGGAAAAGTATTCCAATGACAAGATGAACATAAAGGTTGTAAAAAACCCTCACCCAATACTGATCGGTGATATCTTTACCCGCATCAAGATGTCTGATGATATGGATAAAAAACAGGTATTGGTATTGGGAAACCCTGAACCAGAAACCTATGTACCTGTAGCGCAACTTATAAACCTGCATAGAGTCAACTGCCGGAATGTCTACCTTTTTGCCGAAGATGAATGGGCCGACCAGGATGGCAATATTGCTCCCGAGACATATAAAGCTGGTTTTGCCCATTCTATGCTTAACTATTTTGTATACCAGATAGATGAAGAGCTCCGCATGCCGCTTGACCAGGTCTATTATCCAACCAATAAAAATATAAATGATTATTCGAAGATACTTACAGATATAGGCGAAGGCGGGGCAGATGCCAGCTATACCGGTCCCGGCTGGGCGGGCCATATAGCTTTTGTAGACCCGGTAGAGGAATTCTTAAAAGATGATATTGAAGAATATATGAAGCAGGAGACAAGGATAGTTACTCTGCACCCCCTTACCATATGCCAGAACTCGCTTCATGGAGTGTTCGGCCAGTCTGGAGATATAGCTAATGTACCCCCAAAAGCTGCCACCATAGGCCCTGCTGATATTGCCCGTTCCCGGGTCAGGATAGAGCTTCATGCACTGCAGACCATGGGAACCTTTGTGTCATGGCAGAGGATGATATCAAGACTGATACTCCTTGGTCCTGTGACCCCGCTTGTACCCAGTTCAATATTCCAGATACTGGAGACCCAGGTCTATGTAAGCGAAGAGGTCGCTGCTCCATTTGAATGCTGGGAGACTGTAGGCTATTAAAAAAGGTAATAAATAACACTTAAGAACCCAAGCAGTTTAATAACAGCTTTTAATTAAGACAATTTCTTAATAAAATATGGTTGAAGTTTTTATTCAAATTTATATACCTCATTGTAGCTAAATATGTCCAGGAGTCTTAAAGACGGCGAAGTAGATGAACTGAAATCCCGTGCTGACATATATGGAATAGTATCAGGTTATGTGAACCTGAAAAAATCGGGAAAGAGCTATTCAGGGCTGTGCCCATTCCATAAGGAAAAGACACCCTCATTCTCTGTCGATCCTTCCCGGCAGCTTTACCACTGTTTCGGCTGCGGTGAAGGAGGGGATGTCATCAGCTTTGTCGAAAAGATAGAAAACCTTGATTTCCTGGAATCGGTGGAGTTTATTGCCAATAAGGTAGGTTATAAGCTCAAATACAATATGACAGGCTCATCCAGGGAAGCGGGGAAAACCAGGAAAAGGCTGTATGAGATAAACGATCTTGCCAAAAAATATTTCCAGTTTATCCTGCATAATAGTAAATCCGGAAAAGCCCCGCTCCAGTATCTGAGTAAAAGGGGTTTTACGCCAGAGACTATAAAGGATTTTGAGGTCGGATACAGCATGGACCTGTGGGATAATCTTACCGGTTTTACCAAAAAAAGAGGATATAAGGATAGAGAGATAGTAGACAGCGGCCTGGCAATAGAAAGCACAAAAAAACCGGGTACCATATATGACAGGTTCAGGGGAAGGATAATGTTCCCCATTGAGGATATAGTGGGAAAACCCATTGGATTTGGGGGGAGGATACTGGATGAGAAGTCGGGTTCTGCCGGGAAGAACGCTAAATATATCAATACACCCGAGACCCGGTTATTTTCCAAAGGCAGGAATATCTATAATATAAACCAGGCAAAGAACCATATAGTGGACCTTGACCAGGTACTTATAGTAGAGGGCTATACGGATGTAATGGCTCTTCACCAGGCGGGAATAGGGAATGCAGTTGCCAGCCTGGGAACCGCACTTACTTCCGAACAGATAAAAATACTGGGAAGGTTTACCAAAAATATCGTACTGGTATTTGACAGTGACCAGGCAGGCATGAATGCTTCACTTAAGGGCATTGAGAGGTTGAAGGAATACAATGACCGTCTGGATCTTTATTTCGGCAGCAACCTTGATATAAAGGTGGCTGTGCTGGAAAAGGGTTTTGATCCGGCGGAATATATTATGAAGAGGGGAAGGGATAGTTTTCTGGCAAGAATAAAAGATGCCCGGAACATCATAGACTTTACCATGGATATAATACTGGAAAAGCATGATATAAGGGACCTTTCGGGAAAACTCAAGGCCAGCGAAGGCCTCATAAGCTTTATATCTACTCTTTCTTCTTCGATCATCCAGGAAGAATGCATCAAGAAGGTAGCCGGAAAACTTGACCTTAAGGAAAACCTGCTTTTTGAAGAACTCCAGAAGAAGAAACTGGAACCGGCAGGAAGCAGGGACCACTGGGAAAAAAATGAAAGCTCCGGGAAGGAAGAAACCAAAAGCCAGAAGATATTGCCGTTAAAAAAAGTAGAGATAGAAGCACTTAAACTATTGATGAACGGTCCCGGGTCCAGCCTGGATGATTTTCTGGAATTGGGACCCTCTTTCTTCAGATTTGAGGATACCAGGGAGCTTTACAGGGCCCTGAAAACCGAAGCAGAAAATGCAGGGAAAAATAACAAAAAAATAAACTTTCCCATAAAGATACCGTCTGGAGCTTTAGATAATGCTGAGACCAAAAGACTTTATAATTATATCCAGTTTAGCGAACTTCAATACGACAGGGATGATCTGGGACCGGTCTGCCAGGAAATCCTGCAGAACCTCAGAAAGGTGCATCTTTCTGGCGAGATAGACTATATAAGAAAAAAAATGCTGGAGTATGAGGATGCAAAGAGGGATTCAAGCCAGGATGACAGGGATAAGCTGGACCGGAAATATGACAGCCTTTATCAGCGCCTGATAAAGCTGGAGCAGGAAAAACAAAATCTGGGTATAATAAATAAATAGAAAGAGCTTGAATATTTTAATGTATTGGATAAAATATTGCTTCTGGAAAATCTCTGCAATCTTATTTTTTGAGGTGACCAAATATGAAAAGCGGATCTGAACTAAAGCTGGATGAAGTAAAATCCCTTATAACCAAAGGTAAGGCCGACGGCTTGCTGACAACCGAAGAGATATCAGAGACTCTTGCAGAAGTAGACCTTAACAAGGAACAGATAGAAAACATATATGAAGTAATAGAAAACCTGGGAATAGAGATAGTGGACGAGGATGATGCCGATATCGATGCTAAGATACAGTCGAAAAAAGCCGGCAAGGACGTGATAAAGAGAAAACTTGACCTTTCCATAAAATCACCCACAAATGACCCGGTAAGGATGTATCTTAAGGAGATCGGGAAGGTAAGGCTGCTTACCGCTTATGAAGAAGTCCAGCTGGCAAAAAGAATAGAAGCCGGGGATGCCTTCGCCAAGAGGGCCCTGGTAGAAGCCAATCTCAGGCTGGTAGTGAGTATTGCCAAGAAATATGTGGGCAGGGGCATGCTGTTTCTCGACCTTATCCAGGAAGGGAACCTGGGGCTTATCAGGGCGGTAGAAAAATTTGATTATACCAAGGGATATAAATTCTCTACATATGCTACCTGGTGGATCAGACAGGCTATTACCAGAGCTATCGCTGACCAGGCAAGGACCATAAGGATACCGGTGCACATGGTGGAGACCATAAACAAACTGATAAGGGTGCAGAGGCAGCTGCTGCAGAAATTAGGAAGGGAGCCCACACCGGAGGAGATAGCCAGGAAGATGAAGTTCTCAGCCGAAAAGGTAAGGGAGATAATGAAGATATCACAGGAACCGGTCTCCCTGGAAACGCCGATAGGGGAGGAAGAAGACAGCCACCTGGGCGATTTTATAGAGGATGCAGAAGTGGAGGCCCCCTCAGATGCAGCATCTTTTACCATGCTGCAGGAACAGCTTCATGAAGTGCTCAACACACTAAATGACAGGGAAAGAAAAGTCATCCAGCTAAGGTTCGGTCTCCAGGACGGACACCCCAGGACCCTGGAAGAAGTAGGCAGGGAATTCGGAGTGACCAGGGAGAGGATAAGGCAGATAGAGTCTAAGACCCTGGGCAAGCTGAGGCATCCCAACAGGAGCGGTGCCCTTAAGGATTTCATGGATTAGAGACTTTTCTGAAGCATATATTTCCGCAGGAGGAGCCGGCATTATTGAATGATTTTTTAAAGGATTCCTGTTTGAAATAATCATCTTATATATTATAATAGCATATCGTCTGCACCGTTCCCCGGTAGCTCAACGGTAGAGCGTTCGGCTGTTAACCGAAATGTTGTAGGTTCGAGTCCTACCCGGGGAGCCA
>Ga0180429_10000967_pt1 | contig 24695 bp, 20 predicted proteins | sample SS_ome_FD_132428 | JGI IMG/M metagenome (GOLD analysis project Ga0180429, IMG submission 132428) | Hypersaline lake sediment archaeal communities from the Salton Sea, California, USA - SS_1_S_1 metaG | ecosystem: Environmental > Aquatic > Non-marine Saline and Alkaline > Hypersaline > Sediment ...
GCGCCCCAGCCGGCACGCCGCGCGCGCGGCAGCGTGCGGGTCACCAGCAGCATGACCACCAGCGGTAGCAGCGGGCCCGCCAGCGAGTGGTAGGCGACCGTCGCCGCGGCCAGCTCGCGGCCCGTGAACTCGGTGATCGCCATCTGCGCCAGCACCGGCGTGCCGACGGCGCCGAACGACACCCCGGCGGCGTGGCCGATGAGCGCGATGGCGACGGCCTCGACCCGGCCGAAGCCGGCGGCGACCAGGAAGGGCGCGGCGAGCGCCACCGAGGTGCCGAATCCGGCGGCGCCCTCCACGAACAGCACGAAGAACCAGGCGACGAGCAGCGCCAGGATGCGTGGGTCGCCGCTGAGGCGGGTCATCGCGTCGCGCAGCACGTCGATCGCGCCGGTGCGCAGCTGCAGTTCGTGGATGCACAGTGCGGGGAACACGATCCACAGGATGGTCGCGGCGATGAAGACCGCCTCGAGGAGGACGCCTCCGGTGGCCGCGAGGGCGCCCAGCTGCGGAAGGGTGCGAACGCCGAAGCCGAAGGCCAGGTAGGCGACCATCAGGCCGAGGGTCAGGCCCACGGCGCCGGCCCGCGCCGCCGACCAGCGCAGGCCGAGCATGGCGATCAGCACGACGAGCAGCGGCAGACCCGCCAGGACCGCCGCGATGGGGTCGCCAGCGCCCACGCGTTATGCGCCCTTGACCGTCGTGACCCGGTGAAGGGTTCCCTCGCCGGTCGCGAAGGCGGTGACGTTGGCCAGGGTCGTCTCGGCGATGTTCGTCACGGCCTCCTGGGTGAAGAAGCCCTGGTGCCCCGTGACCAGCACGTTCGGGAACGTGAGCAGTCGGCTGAACACGTCGTCCTGGATCACCTGCGAGGAGAGGTCCTGGAAGAAGAGCTCCTCTTCCTCCTCGTAGACGTCGAGCCCGAGGTGGCCGATGCGTCCGCCCTTCAGGCCGTCGATCACGGCCGAGGTGTCCACCAGCTGGCCGCGGCTCGTGTTGATGAGCATGACGCCGTCGCGCATGCGGGCGATGGCCGCGGCGTCGATGAGGTCGCGCGTTTCCGGCGTGAGCGGGCAGTGCAGCGAGATGACGTGGCTGCGGGCGAAGAGGTCGTCGAGGGGTACGTACGAGAGGACGCTCTCGGCATCCGGGTCGGGGTAGGGGTCGTAGCCGAGGACCTCGCAACCGAAGCCGCGCATGATGCCGGCGAAGATCTGCCCGATGCGGCCGGTGCCGATCACGCCCACGGTGCGGCCGTGGAGGTCGAACCCCAGCAGCCCCTCAAGCGCGAAGTTGCCGTCGCGGACACGGTTGTAGGCCCGGAACACCTTGCGGTTGAGGCCCAGGATCAGGGCGACCGCGTGCTCGGCGACGGCGTGCGGTGAGTAGGCGGGCACGCGTGCGACGGTGAGACCGAGCTCGTCGGCGACCTCCAGGTCGAGGTGGTTGAAGCCGGCCGAGCGCAGGGCCAGGAGCTCGACGCCGTGCTCCTTCAGGCTGCGCAGGACCTCGGCCGACAGATCGTCGTTCACGAAGGCGCAGACCGCGTCGTGGCCGGCCGCCAGCGGCGCCGTCTCGGGCAGCAGCCGCGGTTCCAGGTAGCTGATCTCGTGGCCGTGCGCGCGGTTGGCGCGCTCGAAGGACGTCCGGTCGTAGCTCTTGGTGCTGAACATGGCGATCTTCATGGCGGGACCTCCGGTGTCGCGTGAGGTGGTGGGTGCGGTCGGGTGCCGGGGCAAGCCGGACCCCGCCACGCTAACCGCGGCGCGACGCAGAGTGGGTCGCGGCCTTGGCGGAGCCGGGGCGAATGCCAGGAGCGTCACCTGGTAGGCTGATGGAGCCCGCCTTGACGCTCACCTGACGTGAGCGCGAGACCCTGTCAGGGGTCTGCGCCCGACCGGACGACCGGTCGCGTGTGGTCCCCACGTGTATCGGGAGGTAAGCATGCTTCGAACGCTCCTACTCCTTCTCGCCGCCCTGTCGATCGGTTTCGGCAGCGCCCAGAACTCGATCGAGTTCTGGTACGCCTTCAGCGATGCGCCGCGGTCCGGCTGGATCAACGACCGCATCGAGGAGTTCAACGTGACGTTGGTCGAGCAGGGTCTCGACTTCCGCGTCGTCGGCGAGCGCAAGGGCAGCTACCGCGAGACGCTGCAGGCCGCGGTCCTGGCCGCCCGCCAGGGCGAGCCGCCCCACCTGGTGCAGCTGTTCGAGGTCGGCAGCCAGCTGGCGGTCGACTCGGGCATCTTCGAGCCGATCGGCAACGTCGGCGGGCTCGACGCGAGCCTCTACATCGAGCCGGTCATCAACTACTACACGATCGACGGCGCCGTGAACTCGCTGCCATTCAACAGCAGCAGCCCCATCCTGTACGCCAACGTGCAGCTGATGGAGCAGGCCGGCCTCGATCCCGACGCGCTCCCCGCGACCTTCGGCGAGGTCATGGACGCGTGCGAGACGATCCGCGCGAGCAGCGTCACCGCGTCGTGCATCACCTTCCCGTTGCACAGCTGGCTCTTCGAGCAGTGGGTCGCGGAGCAGGGCGCGATGCTGGTGAACAACGGCAACGGCCGCGACGCGCGGGCCACCGAGGTGCTGCTCGACAGTGAGGCGGCGCTGCGGGTCGGGCAGTTCATGGCGGACCTGGCCGTGAATCGCGACTACGCGTACACGGGCACGCTGGAGGACTGGAGCGGCTCCGAGGCGATCTTCGGTAACCAGGAGGCCGTGTTCTTCATCACCTCGACCGCGGACGCCGGCAACATCACCCGCGCCGCGGCGGACGTCGGCTTCGACGTGCGGACCGGCCTGCTGCCGATCCCCGACGGCGTCGAGCGCAACGGCGTGGTCATCGGCGGCGCCAGCGTCTGGCTCACCAAGGACAACCCGCAGCAGGAACTCGAGATCGCGCGCGACTTCGTGCTCTTCATGACGAACGCGGAGAACATGGTCACCTGGCACAAGCTGACCGGCTACTACCCGGTGGTCGACGCCTCCGTCACCCTGCTCGAGGACGAGGGCTGGTTCGAGGCGGAGCCGAACTTCGCGGTCGCGTTCGAGCAGCTGCTCGAGACGATCCCCAACCAGGCCACCGCCGGCGCGCTCCTCGGCAGCTTCCTCGAGACGCGCACGATCATCGGCGAGGCGCTGCAGCGCATCTACTCGAGCGGCGCGAACGTCGAGGACACGATGCGGCAGGCCAAGGCCGAGGCCGACGCCCGCCTCGCGGAGTACAACGCGAACTTCTGAGCCTCTCCGCCCGGCGCGAACGGGCGCCGGGCACATGCGAAGGAGGTGGGTCGCGCTGCGACCCACCTCCCGCGCGCGGAGGCGGGAGCCGCCCAATATGAAGGACAACGCCGTATTCAAGAGTCGGGTGCTGCCGTGGCTGCTGCTGCTCCCGTCCTTCTTCATCTTGCTGACGTTCTTGTATTACCCCGCCATCCAGGCGTGGGTCCTGTCGCTGCACCGCTCGAACCTCTTCCTGGGCACCCGCCGGTACGTGGGGCTGGACAACTTCCGCCTCATGTTCACCGGGGCGCTGGCGGACAAGTACATCCAGGTGGTGGTGCAGACCTTCCTGTACGGCTTCCTCGTCATCGTCGTCGGCATCAGCCTGTCGATGGTCATCGCGGCGCTGGCGAGCCAGAAGATCGCGGGTGCCCGCGTCTACCGCCTGCTGCTGATCTGGCCGTTCGCGCTCTCGCCGGCGGTCGCCGGCACGATCTTCCTGTTCATGTTCAACCCCGACATCGGTAGCGTGAACCAGATCCTGGATGCCTTGTTCGGCGTCAAGCCGCGTTGGCTGGACACGCCCACGCTGGCGTTCGCCCTGGTGGTGTTGGCGTCCGTGTGGAAGAACCTCGGCTACAACATCGTCTTCTTCCTCGCCGCACTGCAGAACATCCCCTATGAGCTGGCGGAGGCCGCTGCCATCGACGGCGCCGGGCCCGCCCAACGGTTCTTTCGCATCACGGTCCCAATGCTCTCGCCGATGACGTTCTTCCTGGTCTTCACGAACCTGACCTTCGCGTTCTTCGAGTCGTTCGGGCTCATCGACATCCTCACCAAGGGCGGGCCGATCGGCTTCCCGCCGATGGACGCCGCTGGCGTCAGCACCACGATGATCTACCAGGTCACCCTGGACGGTTTTGGGGGGAGCGGCAACACCGGGCTCGCGGCGGCGCTGGGCAACGTCATCCTCTTCTTCGTCATCGTCATGACGCTGCTGCAGTTCCGCTACGGCGGCCGGCGCGTGCAGTACGGGGACAACTGATGGCCTCCCGGCGCACCTGGCTGGTCCACCTGATCCTCGTCGTCGCCTGCGTGGTGGTCGCCTTCCCGATCTTGTTCGCGTTGGTGAAGTCCACCCAGATCCGCAGCGTGGTGCTCAGCCCCAGCCTGATCCCGGGCGACCAGTTCCTGACGAACGTGCGCAACGTCTTCCTGAACGCCAACCTGCTGGTGTTCATGCGCAACTCGTTCATCGTCGCGATCGCCGTGACGATCGGCAAGACCACGCTCTCGCTGATGGCGGGCATGGCGCTGGTCTACTTCCGCTTCCCCTTCAAGCGGGGCATCTTCGGCTTGATCCTGCTGACGCTGATGATGCCGGTCGAGGTGCTCATCGTCCCCCTCTTCGACGTCATCAGCCTGCAGCCCCCTCAGACGTGGGCCGACTTCTCGGCCTGGATCGCCCGGCCCGACAAGATCCTGTTCGAGCCGGCCCGCTACGGCTTCGGCTGGGCGAACACCTACTTGGCGATGATCGTGCCGTTCCTCGCCTCGGCCACCGGCACCTTCCTGTTCCGGCAGCATTTCATGGCGATCCCGCGCAGCCTGGCCGATGCGGCCCGGATCGACGGTGCCACGCCCTGGCAGTTCCTGCAGCGCGTGCTCGTCCCGATGAGTTGGAACACGATCGGGGCCCTTGCCGTCATCGAGTTCGTGTACATCTGGAACCAGTACCTGTGGCCCAAGGTCATCATCCGGCGCGAGGAGCTGCAGGTGGTCCAGGTCGGCCTCAACCTCATCATCGGGACCGGCGAGGGCGTGCAGTGGGGCTACGTCATGGCCGGGGTGATCCTCAGCCTGGTGCCGCCGCTCGTGGTCTTCATGCTGCTGCAGGAGCAGTTCATGCGCGGCTTTGCGCTGTCCGAGTCGAAGTAGGGGGGCGCTTGCCTCGGTTTGGCACCGGACCGGCCGCCGCGGACGGCCCCGAAGCGGGCCCTCCGCGGCTGCCCTTGACGCGACCTGAACGCACGTTCAAGAATATGAACATGCGTTCAGCCAAGGCGCCGCCCGTTCCCACCGACGACCGCAGCACCTCCGCCCGCATCCGCGACGCGGCGCTCGCCACCTTCGCCGAGGCCGGCTTCCGGGCGGCCACGGTGCGCGCCATCGCCGAGCGTGCCGCCGTCTCGCCCGCGCTCGTCATCCACCACTACGGCAGCAAGGAGCGCCTGCGCGAGGCCTGCGACGCCTTCGTCACCAGCTACGTGCGTGAACGCAAGATCGAGGCGATGGAGGCGGGCCCGGGGTTGGATCCACTGGCTCTTCTGCGGGACGACGACGATCGCCTGCCGCTGCTGGGCTACCTCGGGCGCGCCCTCCAGGATGGCTCGCCGGCGGTCGCGAGGCTGGTCGACGAGATGATCGCCGACGCTGAGGCCATCCTGGCCGCCGGCGTGGAGAGCGGCATGGTCCGACCGCTCGATCACCCGCGAGGCGTCGCCGCCGTGCTGACGCTGTGGTCGCTCGGCGCGCTGGTGCTGCACGAGCACGCGCGCCGGATCCTGGGGGTCGACCTCACCGGCCCGATGTCGAACGCCGCGCTGAGCGCCGGTTACACGGTGCCGGCCATGGAGATCCTGACGCACGGACTCATCGCCCCCGGCATGTACGAGCGGCTCGCCGCCGCCAGGGCGTCGGCTCCGTCGGCGTCGACCGAGGAGGAGGAGGCATGACGGTACCCGTCATCCGCACGCGCGGTCTGGTCAAGGACTACGGCCGCACCCGCGCGCTCGCCGGGCTCGACCTCGAGGTGGAGGCGGGTGAGGTGTACGGCTTCATCGGGCCCAACGGTGCGGGCAAGTCGACCACCATCCGCGTGCTCGTGGACCTGCTGCGCCCGACCGCGGGCGAGGCCGACGTGTTCGGCGAGCCGCCGGCGCAGGGGGGCCCCGCCCAGCGTGCCCGCATCGGGTACCTGCCCGGCGAACTGGCGCTCGTGGGGCGGCTGACCGCGCGCGAGCACCTCCACCACCTGGCTGCCCTGCGCGGGGGGCGCGGCGTGGAGCGCATCGACACGCTCGCCGAGCGCTTCACGCTCGAGCTCGACCGCCCCTTCCGCGCCCTGTCGCGCGGGAACAAGCAGAAGGTGGGGGTCGTGCAGGCCTTCATGCACGAGCCCGAGTTGCTCGTGCTCGACGAGCCGACCAGCGGCCTCGATCCCCTGCTGCAGCACGAGTTCCTCGCTCTGGTGCGCGAGACGGCTGCGCGTGGCGCCACCATCTTCATGTCCTCGCACGTGCTGCGCGAGGTGGAGACCGTCGCCGACCGCGTGGCGGTGATCCGCGAGGGGCGCACGGTCGACGTCGACTCGGTACAGGGCCTGCGGGCGCGGGCCGGGCAGCGCGTCGCGCTCACCTTCGTGGAACCGCCCGACCCGACGCCCTTCGCGGCCCTGTCCGAGGTCCGCGACGTGACGATGGATGGGACGACGCTGCACTGCCGGTTGCACGGCGAGCCGGACGGTCTGCTGAAGCTGGCGGCCCGTCACCACGTGACCCGCTGGACCGCCCGCGACCTCGACCTCGAGGACCTGTTCCTCGACCTCTACCGCCACGGACACGACGGGGCGGACGCGGAGGTGCCCGATGCGCGCTGAACGCCTTCCCAGCCTGCGCCGCGTGCTCCGTGACCACCGGCGGGCCTTCTGGATCTGGGGCGCCGCGCTCGCGGCGATCACCGTCTTCTACATGTCGTTCTGGCCGACCATGGGCGAGGCGATGCAGGAGGCGATCCGAGGCATGCCGGAAGGGCTCATGGCGGCGATGGGCTACGACCGGATGGACACCGCCATCGGCTACCTGAACGCGGTGGCGTACGCCCTGCTCGGCCCGATCCTGCTGCTCGTCTACGGCCTCTCCTTGGCCGTGCGCCTGACCGCCGGCCAGGAGGAGGACGGCACGTTGGAGCTCGACCTGGCGTCGCCCGTGCCCCGCGCGCGGCTCTACTGGGAGCGCCTGGCGGGCGTCTGGCTCCTGCTGCTGGGGCTCGTCGTGCTCGTGAGCTTGGGGGTCCTCGTCAGCAACCCGCTCTTCGACCTGGGCGTGACGCTGCCGAACCTCGTCGCGGCCGGGCTCGGGCTGTGGCTGCTCGTCGGCGGCTTCGCGACCTTCGCCTTCGCGCTGGGCGCGGCGAGCGGCCGGCGCGGGGTCGCCCTCGGCGTCGCCGCCGGCGTCGCGGTGATCGCCTACGTCTTCCGCGGGGTCGCCAACGCCGCCGGTGTCGAGATCTACGGAGACCTGTCGCCCTTCTCCTGGTACCTGGAGCCCGACCCGCTGGCCAACGGCTTCCACCTGCCGAGCACCCTGCAACTCCTGGCCATCTCGCTCATCGCCGCACCGTTCGGCCTGTGGCGCTTCCTGCGGCGGGACCTGCTGGTCTGAGCCCACCGCACCGTCCGCGATGGCGAACCCCATCGGGGGCAGCCGGCTACAGGGTGAGGTCGTAGATGCGCCAGGTCTTCGTGCGCCTGCCGCCCATGCCCTCCACCGCGCGCAGGACCGGCGTGTTGACCTCCAGCAGCAGCGACGCGTCGCAGCGGGCGTAGCCGTGGCGTTCGCCGTGCGCGACCACCTCGCTGTAGAGCAGGGCGTCGGCGCCGGCGTTGCGGTAGCCCGGCACGATGCCGAAGAACATCAACCGGTAGTGGTCGATGCGTCGTCGGCCCGCGAGCAAGCGGCCGAGGCGCACGAGGTCGCCGTCGCCGGGCCAGCGCCAGCGCGGCCGCAGCAGGTCGCTGGGGTCGGGGAAGGCGCCCAGCACGGCCACCGCGCGGTCATCGGCGAAGGCGAAGCGGATGAGCTCGGGATCGATGATCGGCCGCAGCGTGCGCACCAGCGCGTCGACCTCCCAGTCCTCGATCGGCAGGAAGCCCCAGTTGCTCGCCCACGCCTGGTTGTAGATGTCGACGATGAGCCGGACGTCCTCCGCGAAGCGACGCATGTCCAGCGCCCGCGTGCGCAGGCCGCTGCGCGCCGACACGATGCGCGCGACGCGGGCCAGCTTCGCCGGTAGCGGCCTCGTGAGGTCGATCTCGTAGGCGTGGTAGTCCATCGCCTTGGTGAAGCCGAAGCCCTCGATGAGGGGACCGTAGTACGGCGGGTTCCAGGTGTGCTCGATCCACACCTCGTGGTCGAAGCCGTCGACCAGGCACCCCTGCCGCTCGTGGGTGACGTTGGCGTACTCGCCGGGCCCGCGCAGCACCGTGGCGCCCCTGGCCCGCGCCCAGTCGGCCGCGGTGCCCAGCAGCGCGTGCGCCACGCGCGCGTCGTCGACGGTCTCGAAGAAGCCGAAGAACGCGAAGCGGCCGTCGTAGTGCCGATCGAAGCGCTCGTGGAGCACGACCGAGACGCGGCCCACCGCGATGCCGTCGCGCCGTGCCAGGAAGTGCGTCGCGCGCGCGTCGCGGTGGTACGGGTGCTGCGGGGTCAGCAGGCCCGGCATGCCGAGCAGCCGGTTCCCCAGCAGGTCGCCGTCGAGCTGCGGCACCCAGCGCGGGTTCCCGCGGTAGTGGCGCCAGTGGAAGGCCACGAACTCGCGCATGCGCGGATCGCCGAGCGGGACCTCCTGGATCATGACGCTGCCGAGCATGGGCGCTCCTCGCACCGCGTGATGCGCCAGAGCGTAGCAGAAGCGGCCCCGGCAGGGCCTCGGCGCGACGAAGCGCCTGCCGGTGGCGACCCGGCGCCCATTGCGGTCGGCGGCGTCGGATCGCGCCCGGCTACCAGTCCTCGTAACCGTAGCTCTCGTAGGTGTAGGTGTCGAACTGCGGGTCGTACGACTCGCAACCCGCGGCCGCCCAGCAGCCTTGGGCCGCGGTGGCGTCGGCGTATGCGTCGGGCGCGAACGTGGCCATGCAGGCGTCGATGGTGTCGCACGCGCCGCCCCCGCCGCCGCCCCCGCTCTCCTGCAGCGCCTGCAGCACGGCCTCCTCGCCGAACGCCAGGACGAACACGGCGATGAAGAACTCCTCCCGCTCGTCCGCGCCTGCCTCCGGCCAGTGGGTCCGCACGCGGGTCCACACCTCCCGCGACCGCGCCAAGACGACCTGGTCCGGCTGTGGCAGCATCGCGTAGCGAGCGGCCATCGCCTGCAGCAACTCGAGCCGGTCGGCGTCCGTGAGGGCGATCTGGTAGCCCACCTCGACCAGCGAGAACTCCAGCGCCTCGATGAAGGCGAGCGCGTTGTCACGCGTGAGGATGGCGTGTTCGCCCTGCGCCAGGACCGGGTCGTCCGCAGCCGCCAGCCGATGCGTGACGAAGACCGCGCCGTCCGAGGTCACCGTGAGGGTGTCGCCGGCCAGTTCGGCAGCGAACCGGAAGCGCGCCCCGTCGCCAAGGAACGCGCCAGCGAGCCGACCGTCACCGCCATCGGCGCCGAACGGGTAGCGCTGCCCGGAACGGAGCTGGACGAGCTCGCCGCTGTAGTTGCCGGCGCCGCCCATCACCGTGACCCGCAGGCCGTCGCCCTCGAAGGTGCCCACCATGGGGTCGCCGGCGTCCTTCGCGGGTGCCTTGCCGAGCCCGGGCCCGGTCGCTGCCGACGCGGCGGACACCGTCAGCCGATAGCGCGCGGGCGTGGGCAGCAGGTTCATCACGTCGACGTACAGCGGTCCCGCGGCCGGCGCCTCGATCGTGTGGCGCGGGTTCGGATCGCTGCTGGTGTCGAGGTGGTCGGCGTCGGCGTAGGCGCGGATCGGCGTGCCGAGGTTGAGGGCCAGATCGACGTCGCTGCCGAAGCCCTCCACCCGCACCGTCACGGGGCCGGAGCCGGGTGGGATCGTCACCATGTAGGTGTGGAAGACGACGGTCTCCCGTTCCTCGATGCCGGCGAGCACGCCCTCGACGCTGCCGCCGAGCGTGAGCGCGCCATACTCGCCGCTCGGCGTGCCCTGGGCCCGGGCGGGGACGCCGATCGTGACGAAAAGGAGGGCGAGCGCGAGGGCCAACGGCCGCTGCCGGCGCGATCGGGTGCGATCGACGGGGATCATGGTCCGCTCCTTCCGGTTCGGGCGCGAGGAGAGGCATCTCCAGTGTAGGGCCGGTGGGGCGATCCGTCGCCTAGCGCGCGGTGGATGGGCCCGGGGGTGGGGCGACGGTCGCGCCGGTCGGCGTCGACGGGAGCGTCAGGCGCCAGGCGCCCACGCCCCGAGCCCGCACGCTGCCGCGGGTCGCCAGCCCCCACCACGGGTCGGGCGCCGGGTCGTACAGCCGGCCGCTGAAGGCGACCCGGTCCGCAACGAAGGCCTCGAGGAGGCTGCCGTCGAGCAGCAGCCGCAGATGCATTGCGTCGGGCAGGTCGGCCGGCAGCTCGAGACGCTGCAAGATTGGGCTCGCCGGGTTGGCGTGCGGCAGCAGCCGACGCAGCGTGAGGTCGCGCCGGGCGCGGTCGAAGTCGAGGCGGTACCCACGGGAGAGGTCGGCGTCGACCCGCAGCAGGATACCCAGCGTGCCCGTCGCTTCCCACTGCACCGTGAGCTCGAGCTCCGCCTGGGTGTCGAGTCGGCCGAGGAGCGCGACGGCGAGGTCGGGTCCGCCGGCGGCGACCGCGCCACCCCACTCGGCGCCGGCGCCCGACCAGTCGCCCGTCACGACGCGCGGCGTCGCGACGAGATCGACCCGTTCCTGGCGCAGCCGATCGAGCTCCCGCGCCGGCCGGATCCCGACGCCGCCGTCGGGCGTGGGCGTCAGCTCCCGCGGGAAGGCCATGACGCCGCCCCAGGTCCAGGGGCTGCCGTCGTGGGGGAGCGCCAGGGGGGCATCCGGGACGTGGCGATCGAACACGAAGCCGTAGACCATGCGACGCTCGCCGAAGGCGGCCGTCTTGGCCGCGTAGTAGCGAAAGTCGTCGAGGCGCGGCGCGCTCGGGGTCGTCCAGGGACCTGCGGGGCCCTGGGCGATGCGCACCTGGACGCCGTAGTCCGAATAGAGCAGGGCGTGGTGGCCATCGATGGCCACGATCTCCGGGCACTCGCAGCGGTGCACGTCGCCCGGGCGGTAGAGCAGGCGCCCGTCGCCCCAGTGGCGCAGGTCCGCCGAGGTGAAGCGCGCCACGCAGCCGCGCAGGGCCGGCGGCGCGTCGGCCGCGTCGGCGGTGAGGACCATCTCGAACCCGCCCGATGGCAGTGCCCGGACCTGCGGGTCGCGCCAGGCCGCGCCGGGGTGGGTAGCGAAGGGCGCGACCGGGCCCAGGATCGGGTTGGCGGGGTCCTTGCGCCAGCTGGTCAGGTCGTCGCTCTCCGCATGGCAGACCGTCTGTCGCTGCCCGTCCGGGCCGCCGATGCCCGTATAGAACGCGTGGAAGCGATCACCGCCGCGGATGACGCAGCCGGTCCAGCAGCCGTAGGCGTCCGGGCCCTCGGGTTCGGGCGCGATGGCGTCCGGCAGCGTGTGCCAGCGCAGCAGGTCGTCGCTGAAGACGTGCGCCCAGCGCATGGCACCGAAGTCGTCGGGACGCGGTGAGTTCTGGAAGAACACGTGGTGGCGACCCTCCCAGACGATGGGCGATGGATCCCCGAAGCGCCCTTCGCCGGGCGCGTGGTGCAGGCGCACGGCCCGCGGGTCGACGGTCCCGCCGCTCAACCCTTGACCCCGCTCGAGGCGATGCTCTGCACGAACCAGCGGTTGAAGAGCAGGTAGACGATGAGCACCGGGATGGTGATCATCGCGGCGAAGGCCATGATCTGGCCCCACTCGCGCGGTTGTTGGCCGAAGAACTGCTGCATCGCGACGGTCAGCGGCCGCACCTCGACGCTGCGCGCGACCATGACCGGCCACAGCAGCTGGCCCCAGTGACGCAGGAACAGCAGGATGGTGACGGTCGCGATGATCGGCCGCGAAAGGGGTAGCACCACGGACCAGTAGACGCGGAAGCGGCTGGCGCCGTCGACCACCGCGGCCTCCTCCAAGTCGCGGGGGACCTGGATGAAGAACTGGTAGAAGAGGAAAATCGAGAACGCGTCGGCGATGAACGGGATCGCTTGCACGTAGAGGGTATCGAGCCAGCCGAAGCGGTTGACGACCAGCAGCAGCGGCACGGCGATCGACTCGAACGGGATGATGATCAGCGCGATGACCACGCTGACGAGCAGCGCGCGTCCGCGGAAGCGGAAGCGCGCCAGGCCGTAGGCGATCAGGCTGTTGACGAACAGGCCGATGACGACGATCGAGCCGACGATCCCCACCGAGTTGCGCAGCGCCTTGAGGAAGGCGACGTTGGCGAACACGTCGCGGTAGTTCTGCAGCGACACCTCGGTGGGCACGAAGGCCATCCCCGAGCTCATGTGGCGCATGATCAGCGCGTCGTCGGGCTTGAAGCTCGACACCAGCATGATCACCACCGGGAACAAGAAGAACGCCGCCAGCAGCGTCATCAGCAGGTAGTCCAGGGCGTGGGTCCAGGCGGCGCGGCGTCCCATCTCAGACCGTCCTCTCCTCGCGCAGGAAGCGGCGCTGCAGCAGGGCCACGGCCAGCACGATGAGGAAGAACACGACGGTCAAGGCCGACGCGTAGCCGACGCGAAGTTGGCCGAAACCGACCCGTTCGATCTGGTAGACGACCGTCTGGGTGGCGTTCTGTGGGCCACCCTGGGTCATGATCTTGACCTGGTCGTAGAGTCGGAAGGCGAGGATGGTCGTCGAGATGACGACGAAGATCGTGGTGTTGCGCAGGCTGGGGAGGGTGATGCTGCGGAACATCTGGAGGCGGTTGGCGCCGTCGATGCGGGCCGCCTCGTACAGTTGCTCGGCGATCTCCTGCAGCCCCGCGAGGAAGATGACCATCTGGAAGCCGACGCCCTGCCAGACCGACAGGATGGCGATCGCCGCCAACGCGCTGCGGGTGTCCTGCAGCCAGGCGATGGGCTCGATGAGGCCGAAACTGATGGTGCCGAGGAAGGCGTTGATGAACCCCTCGGTGGGGTTGTAGAGCAGGAACCAGATGGCGGACACGACGACCATGGTCGTGACCACGGGCGAGAAATAGATCGTGCGGAACACGAGCGAGCCGCGCAGCCGCTGGTTGACGAGCATCGCCATGGCCAACGCGAGGGCCGACTGGACCGGGACGACGAACGCCGCGAAGGCGAAGTTGTTGAGCAGCGCGCGTTGAAACGTCGCGTCCTGAAGGAGCCGCTGGAAGTTCCGCAGCCCGACGAACTCGGTCGGCAGGCGCGGGTTCGGGATCAGCCGCTGGTCGGTGAACGCCAGCGCGAACGCCAGCGCGAAGGGCACGACGAGGAAGGCGGTGAGCAGCAACAGCGCGGGCAGGGAGAAGGCCCAAGCGGCGCGCGCCTCCCGGCGCTGCATGGCGCCCTCGCGTGGACGGCGCGGTGCCGAGGCTGGGGTCGTGGCCACCGGTGGGCCTCCCGAACGGGTAGGGCGGGTTCGGGGCCGCCCGCTTCGTGCGCGGGTGCGGGCGGCCCGGGGTCGTGGGCGTCGGCTGGCGGCGGGTCCGTCAATCGGTCGGGTAGCCGCGGTTGTCCTCGATGTCCTGCTCGATGCGCTGGCGCGCCTGCTGCAGCTGCTCGGCGACGTCGGCGCCACCCGCGATGTTGGCGATCGCCTCGGCGAAGGCGTCGGTGATCACCGGGTAGGCCGGCGTCTGCGGCCGCGGTACCGCGACGGTGTTCAGCTGCTCGGCGAACAGCTCCAGCGGGGCGCCCTCACCGTAGAGTTCGGACATCTCGATGGCCGAGAAGCGCGCGGGGACCGCCCCGTTCGCGTCGGTCATGCGCAGGATCTCGTCGGGCTGCATGAGGAACTCGAGGAACGCCCAGGCGCCGTCCGGCACGCCGCAGGAGGTCGTGATGCCCCAGTTCCAGGAGCCCATACCGGTCTTGGAGCCGGTGCCGAAGTCGGGCAGCGGCAGGATGACGAGGTCGTCGCCCAGGGCCTCGACGTGCGGGTTGTACTGCCAGTGGCCGACCCAGGACAACGCAGCGATCTGGCGCTCGTGGAAGTCGACGTCACCGGCGGGGGCGTTGGTGGCCCAGCCGTTGGCGAACCAGCCCTGGAAGCGCTCCATGGCCGCGATGGCCTCGGGACTGGTCAGCGGTTCGGCGTTCTGGTAGCCGTCCCGGTCGATGAGGTCGGCGCCCGCGCTCTGCAGCATGGGGCTGAAGCCGTAGGTGAACCACTCGCCCTGGCCGTAGTTGAACTTCAGGTCGAGGGCGTACTCCACCTCGGGCAGGGCCGTGAGCCGCGCGAGCACGTCGTCGAACTCGTCGGCCGTCCAGGCATCGTCGATGCCGGTCGGGATGCGGACCCCCGCGGCTTCGAGGTAGCGGCGGTTGGCGTAGAGGCCGAGGCCGCTGTCGAAGGTGCCGAGGCTGTAGAGTTGGCCGGCGTAGGTGCCCTGGTCGAGGATGCTCGGCAGCACGTCGGCACGCAGCGCGTCGCCGACGTACTCGTCGATCGGCCGCAGGAAGCCGCTCCAGGCGTAGTTGTAGATGAACGGGCCGTCGAAGTCGAGCAGGCATGGCAGGTCGTTCGACAACGCGGCTGCCTGCACCTGGTCGTTGTAGGTGCCCTCGGGCAACTGCTCCGCAACCACCCGGTACTGGTCCTGGCTGGCGTTGAATGCCTCGACTTGTGCCGCGAGCGCGTCGCGCTCGGGGCCCTTGCCGCTGTGGAACCAGACGCTGACGTCGGTCTGCGCCAACGCGCCGGCCGTCAGCGCGAGCGCGGCCAGGGTGAGGACGAGACGTCGGATGCGTTCCATGTGCAACCTCCCAAAGAGCATGGGCGACCCCACCGCGTGACCGCCATGATCCCGCGGACCGGTCCAGAACGGACCGGAGTCGTTCGCCGCCTCTCTGACGTACGCTTCGAAGCTAGCACGACCCCCCGGGGGGGTAAGCGGGTGGGGTAAGACTGCTACGATCGGCGTGTGGCGGCCACCACCCTCGCGCAGCGCAGCTACGCGGTCCTCGTCGAGGTCCTCGCGGAGATCGGCGACCTCGAACCCGGGCACGGGTTGCGGGCCGCCGACCGGGCGGTCGCGGAGCGCTTCGGTCTCTCGTTGGCGACGGCCCGGAACTGGCGACGCGGACGCCAGCACCACGTCTCGTTCCGGATCGGGGAACACCTGCTGGCGGCCGTGGCCGCCCTGGCGCCGCGGCACCTCGAGAGGTTGCGTCTGCAGCACGACCTCGCCCACCGGCTGGAGCGCATCGACCGCATTGCCGAGCGGCTCGCCGGCGAGCTCGCCGGGCACATGGGCGGGGGGACGAGCTGGCACATCTACTCGGGCCCCCTCGTGCTCGCTTTCGCGCCCGGTCTGGACCCCGGGCGGCGCGCCGACCTGGCGGCGCGGGCGACGCAGGTCATCGACCGCATCGGCGAACTCGGCTTCGATCACCACGACGTCCCCGCGCTCCCCGAACTGGTCCGCGCCATGCTCCACCTGTGGCACCACGCGGGGACCTTCGGGGTGCGCGGTCGCAGCGTCCAGGCCTCCCTCGCCCGCGCCGGTGCGAGCTACCTCAACCGGATCGAGCTGGCGTTGTACTTCGGGGACGTTTGCGCCATGGCGTCGCTCTTCACCGGTGACCTGTCCGCCGCCGACCGCTACAGCGCCCGGGCACGCAGCCTGCTCGCCACGGCGGACGGTGCCGACGAGGGGGCCTCGCCGGTCCCGCGCCTCGAGGCCGAGACGATGGTCGCGTCGGTGCGGGCCCAGATCCTCGCGTGCCACGGGGGCGACGAGGCGAAGGACGAGCTCGACGCCTTCGCGGCCGGACCCGGCGATCGTCCCGCCACCTGCGGCTGGATCGACAGCGTGCGCTGCGGCGCCCTCGGCTACCTGGCCGCGGGTCGCTTCGCCGACCGGTCGGCGGGCGAGCACTTCCTGGCGGCCTGCGAGCGGTCGGATGCCTGGCTCCGCTCCTTCGGGATCGCGTTCGGCAGCACGCCCCACCGGGCGTTGGCGGCGTGTGCCCAGTTCCGTTCGGGCGCCCCGATCGAGGCGTGCCTCGCGTCGGTCTACCGCGCCCTGCACGACGCGCAGCAGCACGCCGTGGTCGTCGACCGGGTGGCCGCCCTGCGGGCCGCCGAGGCGCTGCATCGAGCGGAGGGCGACGAGCTCCGTGCGAGCCATCACCGGCGACGGGCCGAGGCCGAGGTGGCCTCCCACGGGCTGGAGGCGTGGGACGGCGTGCTGCGCCGGGGGCTGGCGCGGGTGGCGTAGGGCCGGCAGGCGCTACGCTGGGACACGAGGACGGACGCCGATGCGCAAGGCGCTGACGACGGTCTGGGCGAACCCGTACGTGCGGGTGGCGGTGGGAGCCGCCATCCTCGGCCTGCTGCTGGCGGCCTTCGTCGCCGTGCAGCCCGCCGGGAGCCTGTTCCTGACGGCGCTGGGCCTCGCCTACCTGCTCAACCCGGTGGTCGACGGATTGCAGGCGCGCCGCGTCCACCGCCGCCTCGCGGTGGCGTTGGTCGCTATCGGGCTCATCGCCGTCGCCAGCGCCGTGACGAGCCTCGGCGTCGTGGCCGTCCGGAACACCCTGACCGAGTCGGATGGTGGGATCACGCTCAGCGAGTCGGTGACGACGTGGTTCGAGCGGCTGCCGGACAACCTGGAGCGCCTCGTTCCCGACGCCGTCTACGAGGCGATCGCCGAACCTCTCGCCACGCTCGGCGACCTCCTGCGGCAGGCGGTCAGGGCGCTGGCGCCGTACTTCGAGCGCATCGGGGCCGGGGTCTACGACCTGGTCAGCGGCACCGTCACCGGGGTCGCCTTCTTCCTGCTGGTGTTGGTGCTCACCGTCTACGTACTGCACGACTACCACCGCTTCGTGGCGTCCCTCCTCGATGCGTGGCCCGAGCCGGTCCAACCCACCGTCCGGTCCGTCGCCAGGACCTTCGACCGGGCCGTCGGCGGCTACGTCCGCGGGCAGGTCGTCATCGCCGTCGCGGTGGGCACGATGGTCTACCTCGGCCTCGCCATCGTCGGCCTGCCATTCGCCGGCGTGATCGGCGTCCTGGCCGGCCTCCTCAACGTCGTCCCCTACCTCGGCACGGTCGTGCCCGCCGTTCCCGCGCTGGTCATCGCGGTCGCCGGCGGCTGGTGGCAGGTCGTCTTCGTCCTGGTCGTCTTCGTGGCGACGAACCAGATCGACAACCACGTACTCACGCCGCAGATCCTGTCGCGCTCCACCCGGCTGCACCCGGTGACGGTGATCGTCGCGATCATCGGCGGGTTCGCCTTCGGCGGCCTCGTCGCCGCGATCTTCGCCGTGCCGCTGGTCGCCTTCGCCAAGGCGATCTACACCGAGCACTACCTCGGGAGCCGCTTCTACCGCGAGGGGTGAGCGGCGCGTGCGCTACCATCGAGGCACGTCACCCACGCGTGGGCGATCCGGAGCACCGCATGGGCCCGCGCCTCGCCGCGTCGAGAGGGGAAGACCATGCCCTACGGGAAGACCGAGGAACTGCCCGACAGCGTCCGCGACAGCCTCCCCGAGCACGCCCTGGAGATCTACAAGGAGGCGTTCAACAGCGCCTGGGAGCAGTACGCCGAGCCGGAGGACCGGCACGGCGATGCCGGCCACGAAGAGACCGCGCACCGCGTCGCCTGGGGCGCCGTGAAGCAGGCCTACGCGCAGGATGCCGACGGCCGCTGGAGGAAGCTGGGCTGAGACGCGTGCCGCGGTGACGCCGGGTGTCCTGGCGGTCGCGTTCGGCGTCGTCTGCGTCCCGCCAGCGTGCCCGCGGGTCCAGTACGCTGGGCAACCGTGCGACCTTGGATGACGAGCCAGGCCCAGCGCGGCCGCATCGCACGATCCCTCGGTGGGGTCAGTGGCACGGGCCTGTGGAGCGGGTGGAGCGTCGTCGTCACGCTGCTGGCGCTGCTCGTGGCGGCACCGGTGCTGGTGGTGCTGAGCAGCGCGCTCAGCCCGTCCGGGGACGTGTGGTCGCACCTCGCGTCGACCGTGCTGCCCCGCTACGTGCGCAACTCGTTGTGGCTCCTGCTCGGCGTCGGGTTGGGGAGCCTGTTGATGGGCGTGGGCCTCGCATGGCTGGTGACGATGTGCCACTTCCCCGGGAAGCGCATCTTCGAGTGGGCGCTGCTCCTGCCGATGGCGGTGCCGGCGTACATCCTCGCGTACACGTACACCGATTTCCTGCAGTTCGCGGGCCCGCTTCAGAGCACCCTCCGCGCGGTCACCGGGTGGGGGCCGGGCGAGTACTGGTTCCCGAACGTCCGTTCCCTGGGCGGCGCGATCACCATGCTCACCCTGGCCCTCTACCCGTACGTCTACCTGCTGTCGCGTGCGGCCTTCCTCGAACAGTCGACGTCGATCCTCGAGGCGAGCCGGAGCCTCGGGCGGAGTCCGTGGAGGAGCTTCTTCTCCGTGTCGCTGCCGCTGGCGCGGCCGGCGATTGCGGCCGGCGTCGCGCTCGCGCTCATGGAGACGCTCAGCGACTTCGGCACCGTCGACTACTTCGGCGTCCAGACCTTCACGACCGGCATCTACCGCACGTGGTTCGGGATGGGCGAGCGGGTCGCGGCGGCGCAGTTGGCCGCCCTGCTGTTGGTGTTCGTCTTCGTGCTCGTCGTCCTCGAGCGCTGGCCGCGCCGACGCGCGGCGTACCAGCAGCCGATGGCGAGCCGGTACCGGGTCCTCGCCATGTACCGTCTGTCCGGCGGGCGGGCGGCCCTGGCGTTCCTGGCCGGCCTCGTGCCCATCGCGCTGGGGTTCCTGCTCCCTGCCGCCGTGTTGCTCACGATGGCCGTGCGCAACGCCGGGCGCTCGGTGGGTCCGCAGTTCTGGCAGTACGCGGGCAACAGCCTGGTCCTGGCGGTGCTCACCGCGCTGTTGGCGATGCTGTTGGCCTTGGTCCTGGCGTACGGGGTGCGGATCCGCCCGAACGTCCTCACCAAAGTGTCGACGCGGGTCGCATCGATGGGGTACGCCGTGCCGGGCTCGGTCATCGCCGTCGGCGTGCTCATGCCGTTGGGGTTCATCGACAACGCGGTCGACGGCTGGATGCGCAGCGTTCTCGGAATCTCCACGGGCCTGCTGCTTAGCGGGACGATCGTCGGCCTGGTGTTCGCCTACCTGGTGCGTTTCCTCGCCGTCTCGTTCGGAACGGTCGAGGCCGGTCTCGGCAAGGTCACCCGCAGCATGGACGAAGCAGCGGGGAGTCTGGGGCACAAACCCCTGAGCACGCTCGTTCGGGTCCACATGCCGATCCTCCGCGGGAGCCTCCTCACCGCGATGCTGTTGGTGTTCGTCGACGTCATCAAGGAGCTCCCGGCCACGCTGATCGTTCGTCCCTTCAACTTCGACACGCTGGCGGTACGGGTCTACCGCCTGGCGTCGGACGAGCGGCTGGTCGAAGCCTCGGGGGGTGCACTGGCGATCGTGTTGGTCGGCATCCTACCGGTGATCGTGCTCAGCACCGCGATCGCCCGGTCCCGTGAACGCCGTCGCTGACGGCGGGGCGCGGCGGCACGGATACTTGACCTTGACACTCGGGATTAGTGCCTGTCATCATGCCGCTAATCCTGAGTAATGGACTTGGGATTCATCCATGCGACGTCGGCGCCGCGAGCCGACGGGAGGGAAACATGCACCGACGCCTGCCCACCGCCTTCGTGACCGCCGCCATCCTTGCGCTGCTGGGACTCACCAGCGCGCAAGGGGTCGTCAACGTCTACTCCGCTCGTCACTACGACTCCGACACGACCCTCTTCGAGGCCTTCACCGAGGCGACCGGGATCGAGGTCAACCTCATCGAGGCCGGTGCGGACGAACTCATCCAGCGCATCCTCAGCGAGGGCGAGAACAGCCCCGCCGACGTCATCGTCACCGTCGATGCCGGCCGCCTGTGGCGCGCCGACGACGCCGGCATCCTCGCTCCGGTCGAATCGGACGCGCTATCGGCCGCGATCCCTGCCAACCTGCGGCATCCGGACGGGCACTGGTTCGGGCTCTCCCAGCGGGTCCGCGGCATCGTCTACAGCGCCGACCGCGTCGACCCGGCCGAACTGTCGACCTACGAGGCGCTGGCGACCGACGCCTGGCGTGACCGCGTGTGCATCCGTTCCTCGACCAACATCTACAACATCTCGCTCACGGCGTCGGTCATCGCCAGCGCCGGCGTCGACGCGGCGCAGGCGTGGGCCGACGGCATCGCCCGGAACCTCGCGCGTTCCCCGCAGGGCGGCGACACCGACCAGATCCGCGCGGTGGCCGCGGGCGAGTGCGACGTTGCGATCGTGAACCACTACTACCTCGCCCGCCTCATCGCTTCGAGCGAGCCAGCGGACCAGGCCGTCGTGGCGGCCGTCGGCATGTTCTTCCCCAACCAGGAGGACCGCGGCACGCACGTGAACATCAGCGGCGCCGGCGTGGTCGCGACCGCCCCCAACCGGGAGAACGCGATCCGCTTCATCGAGTTCCTCGCGACGCCCGAAGCGCAAGAGGTCTTCGCGAAGGCGAACCACGAGTACCCCGCCGTCGAGGGCGTCGCCGTCTCCGAGGCGGTGGAGGGCTTCGGCACCTTCCGGACCGACGAGCTCAACGTCGCCGCGTATGGGGAGAACAGCGCCGAGGCGCTGCGCGTGATGGACCGCGCCGACTGGCCGTGACCCAGGGCGTGCGGTGCGTCCGGCCTTCGTCGGACGCAGCGTAACGGCACATGACGATCGGGCGCGCGCCTGGCCTCGGTCGGGCGCGCGTAGCGGCCAGCAACGAGCGGGCGCGTGCCATGGGGGCGCGCGCCCGCGCCCGTCGCCCAGGTCGCCGCGTCCACCGCTTCAGAACGGCCACACCCGCGGGATGACGAGCAGCGAGACGGCGGCGGTAACGAGCAACAGGGGTACGCCCGCGCGCAGGAAATCGCCGAACACGTAGCCGCCGGGCCCGTACACCATGAGGTTCGTCTGGTAGCCGATCGGCGTCGCGACGGCGGCGGCCGCGGCCATCACGATCGCCATGACGAAGGGCATCGGATCGACGCCGAGGCCCTCGGCGGCGGCGCCCGCGATCGGGAACATCAACACCACGGCGGCGTTGTTGGTGATGACCTGGCTGAACGCTGACGTGAGCAAGAAGAGCGCCAACAACGCGAGGAAGGGCTCGTTGCCCACGCGTGCGATCACCGCCCCCGCGGTCGTGGTGGCAAGTCCCGAGACGTCCATTGCCCGGCCCACGCCGATCGAGCAGCCGATCACCAGGACGACCTGCCAGTCGACGCTGCTGCGCGCCGCCTCGACGCTCGTACAGCGGCTCGCCAGCATCGCGATCGCGGCGACCAGCGCGGCCTGCAGCATCGACAGGATGCCGAGGGCGGCGAAGACCACCATCGCAGCCAGGATGCCGAGCGCCAGGAGCGCACGGTCGAAGCGCAGCGGACGGGAGTCGGGCAGCGCGCTGATCAGGAAGAAGTCGCGGCTGTGGCGGTGGCGTTCCACGAACGCCGGCGGGGCTTCCAGCAGCAGCGTGTCGCCCGGCCGCAGGACGATGTCGCGCAGGTTTCCGGTGACGCGAGCGGCGTTGCGGGCCACGGCGATGACGACCGCACCGTAGCGCGTCCGGAAGCGACCGGCGCGGATGCTGCCGCCCACCAGCGGTGAGGTGTCCGAAACGACGGCCTCCGTCAGCACCCGTTCGCTGCGGGGGGCATCGAGCTTGAACACCTGGTCGGTGACCGGCGTCAGCCCATGGCGGCGTTGGAGGTCGACCACCGAGTCGATCTCGCCCGCCAGCACCAAGCGGTCACCGGCGTGCAGCCGGTACTGGGCGCCGACGATGGCGAAGACCTCCCCCTCCCGATGGACCTCGATGAGCTGCAGGCCGCTCTCGTCGGCGATGCCCGACTCCGCCACGGTGCGGTTGGCGAGCGGCCCGTCGGCGTCGACCGTCATCTCCACCGTGTACTCGCGCGGATCCGCGAACGTGGCCCGCGCCGGGCTGCGGTCGGGCAGCAGCCAGCGCGACGTCGCGACGAGGAACACGAGCCCGACCACGGCAACGGGCACGCCTACCCAGGCGATCTCGAAGAAGCCCATGCCTGCGCCGCGCTGCTCGATCAAGAGGCCGTGCGCGACGAGCGTGGGACTGGTGCCGACGAGCGTGCACATGCCCCCGAGCATGGCCGCGTACGACAGCGGGATCATCAGCTTCGAGGGCGGTAGCCGGTGGGTCTTGGCCCAGTCCTGAACGGCCGGAATCAGCATCGCGACGATCGGCGTGTTGTTGAGGAACGCGCTGAAGGCGGCCACGGGCGCGGTGAGGCGCACCTGCGCGTCGGTGAGCCCGCGGGGGCGGCCGAGCAGCACGCGTGAGATGCGCTGCACGCCGCCGGTCTCCCGCAGGCCCGACACGACCACGTAGAGGATCGCCACCGTGACCACGCCTTCGTTGGCGAACCCCGAGAACGCCTCGCTGGGCGTCACCACGCCGCCGAGGAGCAGCACCGCCAGCGCGGCGAGGAACAGGACCTCGGGCGCGATGCGCGTGCGGACCAGCGAGACGAGCAGTGCGACCAGTACGGCGGCCGTCCACAGGGCGGGCGACATGATCCACCTTAGCGGGCGGACCCGCGCGGCGCGACGCAGCGGACTCGCTGCCGCCCGTACGCGGCTGTGCTCTCAGGACTCGTCGCCCGGGGCGGGCTCACGCAGGTGATGCACGGCCCGCCCCACGTGATGGGCGAACTGCTGGGCCCACATGAGCGACTCGAGCGAGCCCTCGGCGGTGTCGGGGTCGATCTCGCCGATCGCGACGCTTCGAAGGACCCGCATGCGCGCTTGACGCGGGGCGGGGGCGAAGCGCTGGAACAGGCCGAGGACGTGATTCGCCGGCCCCTCGGGCGCGTGCAGCGGGCACCACGTCTCGGCCGCCGCGAGGGCGGCACGCAGGTGGTCGCGCAGTTCGTCCAGCTCCGGTGCGCGAGCTAGACGGTGGGCGGCCGTGCCGCGGCCCAGCAGGGCCGAGGCGCCCTGGAGGTGATCGAGCGCGTGTAGGACCGAGACGTGGCGCCGGTGGTCGTCACCGGCCCCGCCGTCCGAGCGGATGCCCGCGAGGAAGGTCCGCGTCTCGTCGAGCGCGGCACTCGTTCGGCGCAGCCGCAGGCGTGCCGCCTGCGCCTCGCGTGCCGGTGCGATGCGCGTCGTCAGGACGCTCGCGTCGTCGCACAACTCGGCGGCGCACATCAGCAGCGTCGTCCTGGCGGCACGCACGGCGACCGAGGGATCGGTGGTGGCGGCCCGGTTGAGGAACCGGGTCAGCGCCGCTCCCTGGTCGGGGACGATGCGGGACACCATGCGCGCGAAGCCGCCCAACCATGGGACCACGAGGGCGACGCCGACCAGGTTGAACAACGTGTGGAACGCCGCCAACGTCATCGCAGGCTCGGTTCCGCCGGCGGTCGCCGTGCGACCCAGCCACATGAACGCCGGCAGGATCGCCAGCGCGACCACACCGGTGCCCAGGTTGAACACGATGTGACCGGCCGCGGTACGACGAGCAGCCACCGTGGCGCCCAGCGAGGCGAGCAACGCCTTGGGCGTAGTGCCGATGTTCTGTCCGATGACCATCGCCGCCGCCTGCTCGAGCCCGATCAGGCCGGAGGCGAGCGCGGTGAGCGTGGTTGCGACGGCGGCGCTGGACGACTGCATCACGAGCGTCATGCCTGCGCCGATCAGCACCAGCAACACCAGCCCCACGATCGGCGCGCCACCGGTGTCCGGCAGGCGAATGCCGTCGGCCACGCCGGCCATCGCCGCCTGCATGAGGCCGATGCCGACGAACAGGAGCCCGAAGCCGGCGACCGGTAGGCCCGCGGCGGCGAGGCGCTCGCGGCCGACCAGCCGCAGCAGCGCGCCCAAGGCCACCGCGACCAGGGCGATCGCGGAGATGTCGAGCTTCAGGCCGAAGTAGGCGACGATCCAAGCGGTCGAGGTGGTGCCGAGGTTGGCCCCGAGGATGACGCCGAGGGCGTTGCGCAGCGGCAACAGGCCCGCCGCCACCAGCCCGATGGTGGTCATCGTCGTCGCGGTCGACGACTGGATGACCGCCGTGGCCACGGCACCGCTCCCGATGGCGGTGAAACGGTTGCCCGTGAAGCGGGCGAGGCCGCGGCGCACGGAACCGCCCGCTGCTGCCTTCAGCCCCTCGGTCAGCAGGACCATGCCGAGCAGGAAGACCCCGATGCCGCCGACCAGCTCCAGGACCACGTCGCGTTCCTGGGCCTACGGATCCGCGTCCAGCGCGAAGATCTTGCCTGGGTTCATGATGAGGTTGGGATCCCAGGCGCGTTTGATGGCGCGCATGAGTTCGAGTTCGACGGGGTTGGTGACGTCGGGGAGGTAGTTCTTGCGTTTGAGGCCGATGCCGTGTTCGCCGCTGATCTTGCCGCCGAGGTCGCGAACGAAGCGGTAGAGCTCGCGCA
>Ga0180429_10000968_pt1 | contig 24691 bp, 20 predicted proteins | sample SS_ome_FD_132428 | JGI IMG/M metagenome (GOLD analysis project Ga0180429, IMG submission 132428) | Hypersaline lake sediment archaeal communities from the Salton Sea, California, USA - SS_1_S_1 metaG | ecosystem: Environmental > Aquatic > Non-marine Saline and Alkaline > Hypersaline > Sediment ...
CGGGATACTTCTGCTCGACGTTCTCCCAGGGGTACGCCTGCAGCTGCTTGAGGCCGAGGGAGATGCGCTCCCGCTCCTGGTCGAACTCCAGGATCTTGACCTCGATCTCATCCCCGATGTTCACGACCTCGCTGGGATGCTTGACGCGGCCCCAGGACAGGTCGGTGATGTGGAGAAGACCGTCGATGCCGCCCAGGTCGACGAAGGCGCCGAAGTCCGTGATGTTCTTCACGACGCCCTTGCGCACCTGGTCCTTCTCGAGCTCCGCCATCAGCGTCTTCTTCTTGTCCTCGCGCTCGCGCTCCAGCACGATGCGGCGACTGACGACGACGTTGCGGCGGCGCTTGTTCTTCTTGATGATCTGGCATTCGATCTCCTGCCCGATCATCTGGTCCAGGTCGGGAACCTGACGCAGGGCCACCTGGGAGCCGGGCAGGAACGTGTCCACGCCCCACAGCTTGACGACCAGGCCGCCCTTGATGCGGCGGTCGACGGTGCCGTGGACCACGTCGCCGGACTCGTGGGCCGTCTTGATCTTGTCCCAGACCTTGAGGAAGTCGGCGCGTTCCTTGGACAGCACGACCAGGCCGTCCTGGTCCTCGAGGTGCTCCAGGAAGACGTCGAACTCGTCGCCCTCGGCGATCTCCGTGGCGCCGAACTCGTCGAGGGCGATGATGCCCTCGCTCTTGAAGCCGATGTTCAGCAGGACCTCGTTCTCGCGGACCTCGACCACGGTGCCCTTGAGGATCTGCCCCTCCTGGATCTCGTTGAGGGTCTCCTCGTACTGGTTCAGCAGGGCCAGCATGGCGTGGTCGTCGAGTGCCTCGCCTTCCACGTAGTCGCGGTTGATGATCGCGGACTCGTCGAAGGTCGTGGTCAGCTTGGGTGCGGCCGGACCGATGGAATCGGATGCGGGCGCGGCCGCGGCCGGTGCCGGTCGGTCTTCGGGGACTGAAGGAGTGCGCTCGGTGACGGCGTCCTCCCCCGTGTTGGGGTTGGGATTCATTTTTGGGTTCCTCCTAAAAGACGTATTTACCCGACTGGGAAGTCGGGCATCGGCAGAATATACACCAGTCCTCCCGTGTTTGCAAGGAATTAGGGGTGCGGTCGGGGTCAGGAGCGGGACGGGGTTCTGCGGCGCCCGAAGACGCGCATCTCCTTGCGGCGTACGATGTTCTCCATCCGGCGCGCAGCCTTGCGCTCCCAGTCCGTGATGGGGATCCGAGCGGCCGAGCGCGCCAGCATCTCCCGGTAGATGTTCTCGAAGAGGCGGGACACGGCGTGGTTGACCGACTTTTCGGAGCTCCGCGACAGGAGCGTGGGCAGGGCGTAGAGGCGCACGGGCGGAGCGATCCAGAACTCCAGGGGCGCGCGGACGGATCCGCCGGGCTCGGGCGCGAGGGTGCCGCGGCAGAAGATCGGCAGGGCCGGCGCGCCGGTCCGCTGCATGAGCATTCCCAATCCGTTGCGAACCGGTCCCGGGCTGCCGAAGACCCGCCGCGTCCCTTCGGGAAAGAAGAGGATGTTCGCCCCCCGCTCCAGGAAGGCGGTCGCCTGGTCGAAGGCCGCGGCGTCGTAGATGGAGCGCTTGATGGGGATGGCGTCGAGAAAGCGGTAGAGGAGCCGGGTGGGCCAGAACCGGAAGAGCTCCGCCTTGGCGACGGCCCGCAGGGGATAGGCGTCCCGCACAGCCGCGCCGAGGAAGGGCGGATCCCAGGTGCTGATGTGGGTGGGTGCGAAGATGAGGCCCCGGGTGTTGAGGGCGTTCGCGCGGCCGTGGACCTTCAGGCCGAAGAAGCGCCCGAGAGCGCCGAACACCGCGTAGGCGAGCCGGTAGCGGAAGATCACGCGCCCGCGGCGCCGCGTCCGGTCGTCGTCGGGGGGGCGTCTCTCCTCGAGCATGTGGAGGACCGCCTCCGTCGTGACGTCAAGCTGCTCGCGGAGCGCCATGTCGCTGTTGTCGATGACCATCGCGTCCGGAGAGATGGTCAGCGGGCTCTCCTCCCGCTGGCTGTCGAGACGGTCGCGCTCAGCCAGCTCCCGCAGGACGACCGCGCGGTCGATGGCGACGCCCCGGCGCTGGTGCTGACGCAGGCGGCGCTCGGCGCGCGCTTCCGGCGAGGCCTCCAGGTAGATCTTGGCCGACGCCAGCGGGAAGACGACCGAACCGATGTCGCGCCCCTCCATCACCACGCCGCGGGCGCGTCCCAGGGTGCGTTGGCGCTCGACCATGCCGCGCCGCACCTCTGGGTGGGCCGACACGGCCGAGACGCGCGACTCGACGGCCGGCGAGCGGATCTCGGCCGAGATGTCGCGGCCGTTCCAGGTGACGCGCGTGTCGCCGCGGGTGGTTTCGAGGCGCAGGTCCACGTCTTCGAGCAGGGCGGCCAGTCCCTTCGCGTCGCCGTCGTCGACGCCGTGCTCCGCGGCGGCCCACGTCAGGGCCCGGTACATGGCGCCGCTGTCCACGTAGAGCAGGCCGAACCTGTCGGCGAGCGCGCGGGCGGTGGTCGACTTGCCGGACCCGGCCGGACCGTCGATGGCGATCACCGTGTCGGACGGCACGAGCGGGGACGGTGCTGGGGATCCTCCGTTCAAGCCAGTATCTCCCCCAGGGCCTCGATACAGCGCCGGTTCTCCTCGGGCAGTCCGACGCTGATGCGGATGGCGCCGTCGCCCAGGCCGAAGGCGCTCATGGGGCGCACGATCACACCGCGGGCCAGGAGCTGCTTGGTGAGTTCGCCGGCGTTGCCCGGACAGCGCACGAGGATGAAATTGGTCTGCGAGGGCGTGATCTCCAGGCCCAGGGCGGCCAGCTCTCGCGACAGGTCCTCCAGCCATTCCCGGTTGCGGGCGGCGCGCGCCTGCGTCTCCGCCTTCTCCCCCACCATGGCGATGGCCGCGGCCTGCGAGAGGGCGTTCACGTTGAAGGGCTCGCGGGTCTTGTGCATCTCGGCGACCAGGTCCGCGTGGGCGACGGCGTAGCCGACCCTGAGGCCCGCCAGGGAATGGATCTTGGAGAAGGTGCGTGCGATCACGAGGTTGGGATGCGCCTCCAGCATGGGCAGGGTCTGGGGGTAGTCCTCGGCGACCACGTACTCGTAATAGGCCTCGTCCACCAGGATGATCACGTTCTCGGGCACGTCCCGCAGGAAGGTCTCGAACTCGGCGGCCGTGTTGTAGGTGCCGGTGGGATTGTTGGGATTGCAGACGATGACCAGCTTGGTGTCGTCGTCCACGGCCGCCGCCATGGCGGGCAGGTCGTGACGGTCGGCGTCGTCCAGGGGAATGACCCGGCCGCACTCGAAATGGACGCCGCAGGTCAGCGGGTAGACGATGAAGCTGGGATGCGCGAACACGACGTTCTCCCCGGGCGAGACGAGCGCCCGGATGAACATGTCGATGATCTCGTTGGAGCCGTTGCCGAAGATGAGGTTGCCGGGCTCGACACCCAGGTCCTCGGCCACGGCCTTCGTGAGCTCGTAGCAGGACGCGTCGGGGTAGCGGTTCAGCTCGAGTGCGGCGCGGGACAGGGCCGCGATCACCGAGGGCGGCGGTCCCTCCGGATTCTCGTTGCTGGCCAGCTTGACCACGCTGTCCAGACCCAGCTCGCGCTGGACCTCGCCGATGGGCTTGCCGGGCGTGTAGGGGCGTGTCGCGAGGATGCCGGGCCGGAAGAGTCGCTTGAAGTCCATCGGGTCCTCCTGCTGAGCGATTCGTTAGCTCTCAGTCGGCCAGGCCGGCGCATCTCGCGAGGGCCTCGGCCTCGTCATTGTCCAGTTCACGGAACGCGCCCGCACGCAGGTCGCCGAGCTCCAGGCTGCCCACGGCCGTGCGGTGCAGGGCCACCACCCTCGCGCCCACGGCCTCGAACATGCGTCGCACCTGGCGGTTGCGTCCTTCCCGCAGGGACATGCGCCAGAGGCGCCCCTCACGGTCCCGACCGTCCAATCTTGCCGCGAGACACGGGTATCCGTCCAGCGAGATCTGTCCGTCGCGCAGCCGGGGCAGGGCGCCGGTGCCGAGCGGCCGGTCCAGGCCGATCTCGTAGGTCTTCCAGACCTCGCTGCGGGGGCGGCAGAGGGCCTGGTGCAGATCCCCGTCGTCCGTCCAAATGAGCAGGCCGCTCGTGTCCGCGTCAAGGCGCCCCACGGGGACCGCGCCGGCGGGCAGGATGCGGGAATCCACGTAGACCTCGAGGCAGGGCGTGCGGCCCTGCGGGCGGAGCGAGGCGACGACGCCGACGGGCTTGTGGAAGGCGAATACGCGCCATCGATCCGGCCAGGCCACGACCCGTCCGTCGACCGTGACCTCGTCGCGGATCGGATCGACGCGGCGGCCCGGTTCGGCGATCACGTCGCCGCCGATGCACACGCGCCCGGCGGCGATCAGGTCCTCGACGGCGCGGCGCGAGCCCAGGCCGGCCCGGGCCAGGAAGCGGTTGAGGCGGGGCTGGACGGTGTCAGACCGTCGACTCATCGGCCTGCTCCCGGCCGGCGCCGTCAGGGGCGTCGTCGGGGGCGGTCTCCTCCGGATCGGCTTCCCCCTCCCCGGGCGCGTCCGCCGGGACGTCCGGGCTCACGACCATGATCTCGTCGCCCTGCACGGAGACCGTCTCGAAGTCCTCGTCCGAGACGTCCTCCCCCAATTGCGCGGCGAAGAGCTTGATCTCCTCGGGATCGTTGATGATGCCCTCCAACTCGGGCAGGTCGGGGAGCTGATGGAGTCCCTTGAGACCCATGTAGTTGAGGAACTCGCGGGTCGTGCCGTAAAGGATGGGATTGCCGACGGCCTCGGAGCGGCCGGCCACGGTGACGAGGCTGCGCTCCGTGAGGGTCGACAGCACGCCGCTGACCTGGACGCCCCGGATCTCCTCGATCTCCATGCGGGTGACCGGCTGGCGGTAGGCGATGATGGCCAGGACCTCGAGGGCCGCCTGGGACAGGCGGACGTAGCGACGCCCCCGGTAGAGCTTCTGGATCAACGGGGCGTATTCGGGGCGCGAGGCGAGCTGCCAGCCGCCACCGAACTCGACGATGCTGAAGGCGTGGTTCCGGGCCTCGTACTCGGCGTTGAGCTCGTCGACGGCGGCGCGGATCTCCTTGGCCTCGACGTCGCCGAAGAGGCTCCGGAGCCGGGCCGCGGAGAGCGGTGTGTCTGTGGCGAACAAGAGGGCCTCGATGTCCTGCTTCAAGAGTCTGTTCCTCCCGCGGAGGCGGCGGCCGCCCGCGCTTCGCCGCCGGTGACCCAGATGGGGCCGTTGGCCTCGGTCTGGAGGATGCGGATCGTGCCACGCTTGGCCATCTCCAGGATGGCCATGAAGGTGACCACGACCTCCATCCTGATGTGATCTTCCTTGAAGAACTCGTCGAAGCGGACCGTGCCGCCCTCGGCCAGACGCTCGCGGATGAGCTTGACCTTCTCGGTGACGGTGTAGACCTCGCGCGCGACGTTGTGCACCGCTTCCTTGGCGACCCGGTCGAAGACCTGCGAAAGGGCGAGCAGCATCTCGTGGAGGTTCAGGCGCAGCGCCGGCGGTTCGGCGCTCTCGCGCAGGAAGGGGTAGCGCTGGCTGCGCACGTGGAGCCGGCTGCGCGCCGTCTCCCGTTCCTTAAGACGCTGCGACATCTCCTTGAAGCGCTTGTACTCGAGCAGGCGCCGCACCAGTTCGGCGCGCGGGTCCTCCTCGTCCATTTCCTCCTCGAAGGGTTGGGACGGGAGCAGGAGGCGCGACTTGATACGCACCAGCGTCGCGGCCATGACGAGAAAGTCGCCGGCCGTGTCCAGGCTGAGGGCCTTGATGACCTCGAGATAGGCGAGATACTGGGCGGTGATGTCGGCGATCGGGATGTCGTAGATATCGATCTCGTCCTTCTGGATCAAGAACAGCAGAAGATCGAGCGGGCCCGCGAAGACGGGCAGCGCGATGTCGTAGGCCTCGCTGGTCTGGAAATACTCCAGCTCCGGCGGCAGGTCCCAGGAGATCACGCGATCCTGGTCGGGCCCTCGGGTCGTCGGGTCGTCGTGTGGCGTCTCGCTCAAGTCGGCTCCTCGTCGGTCGGTCGGCGGTCAGCCCACCTGCATGGCGTCGTGGACGCGCGCCAGGGTGTCGGCGGCCTTGGCGCGGGCGCGTTCGCAGCCGGCGGCGACGATCTCGTCGACGCGGGAGGCGTCGTCCGCGTACGCGGCGCGGCGCTCGCGCAGGGGGGCGAAGTGGGCGATGGCGCCCTCGGCCAGGCGCTGTTTGCAGTCCACGCAGCCGCGGGCGGCGCAGCGGCACTCGCGCGCGGTCTCGTCCGCCTCATCGGGCATGAATTTCCGGTAGTAGGTGTGGATGGCGCAGACGTCCGGATTGCCAGGATCGCTGCGGCGCAGGCGCTGCGGGTCCGTGAAGGCGGTCTTGAGGGCGTCGCGGATCTCGTCGGGCGAGGCGGCCAGTTCCACCGTGTTGCCCAGGGATTTGCTCATGCGCTTGCCGTCGGTGCCGGGGAAGCGGCCGAACTTGGTGACCAGGGCCTCGGGCTCGGGGAAGAAGTCGCCGAAGTGGTGGTTGAAGCGCCGTGCGATCTCGCGCGTCAGCTCCAGGTGGGGCAGCTGGTCCTCCCCCACGGGCACCGCGTCGGCGCGGTAGGCCAGGATGTCGGCGGCCTGCAGCACCGGATAGCCCAGGTGACCGAAGCTGATCTCGCCGGCGAGGTTCAGGTCGCGCACCTGCTCCTTGAAGGTGGGGTTGCGCTCCAGGCGGCCCAGGGAGATGAGCATGCAGAACAGCAGGTAGAGTTCGGCGTGCTCCTTCACCTCGGACTGGACGAAGATGACCGAGCGCTCCGGATCCAGGCCGGCGCCCAGCCAGTCCAGCACCATCTCGCGCGAATTGGCGCGGATCTCGCCGGCCTTGTCCAGGGCCGTCGTCAGGACGTGCCAGTCGGCGACCATGAAATGGCAGTCGTAGGTCTCCTGCAGCGCGATCCAGTTCTCGAGAGCCCCGGTGTAGTTGCCCCAGTGGAGGCGGCCCGTCGGGCGGTTGCCGCTCAGGATGATCTTCTTGGTCAAGTGACTTTCCTTTGCGTGGCGTTCGGGTGAGGTGCGGCGCGTCGGCCGACCGCCAACGTTACCATCGGCACGGACTCCTGTCAAAGCTCAGCGGCGGCGGGCCCTGGGATGGGCGTTGCGATAGGCCTCGGCCAGGAAGGCGCGGTCCACGTGGGTGTAGATCTCCGTGGTGGTGATGGCCGCGTGACCGAGGAGCTCCTGCACGACGCGCAGATCCGCGCCGCCCTCGAGCAGATGCGTGGCGTAGGTGTGACGGAGGGTGTGGGGCGTGACATCCACGGAGAGATCCGCGGCCAGGCCCGCCTTCTTGACCAGGGCCCAGACCGAAACGCGGGACAGGCGGCCGCCGCGACGGTTCACGAAGAGGGCGCGCCCGGCGCGACGTCCCAGTAGCGCGGGGCGGCCCGTGGCGAGGTACGCCTCCGCCGCGCGCTGGGCCGGGGCGCCCACGGGGACGATGCGCTCCTTGCGGCCCTTGCCGCGGACGCGCAGGGAAGCGTCGCGACGGTCCAGATCCTGGGGATCGGTGCCGCAGAGTTCGCTCACCCGCAGGCCGCAGCCGTAGAGGATCTCCAGGATCGCCCTGTCGCGCAGGCCGGCCGGGTCGTCCGGGTCGGGAACGGCGAGCAGGCGGACGACCTGCTCCGGAGAGAGCACGATCGGCAGCTTGCGTCCCACGCGGGGCGAGAGCAGGGTGAGGGTCGGGTCGCCGGCGGCCTGGCCCTCGGCCGCGAGGAAGCGGTGGAAGGAGCGCAGGGTGGAGACGAGGCGCGCCCGCGAGCGCGGGCCGAGCCGGTCGGCGCTGTCCAGCAGGAAGGCCCGCAGAACCTGGGGACCGGCGGTCGCCGGGTCCGTCAGGCCGTGCTCGTCCGCCCAGGCGCGCCAGCCCTGGAGGTCCCGCGCGTAGGCTTCCAGGCTGTTGGGTGCGAGCCCACGTTCAGCCGCGGCGTGCGCCAGGAACGACCCGATGGCCCGGTCCCAAGGACCGCTCATGGTTCTTGCTCCGGCTCGGCGGCGAAGAAGGCGATGATGCGTTCGACGTCGCCGCTGTGGATGCCGCGCACGGCGGAGAGCTCCTCCGTCCCGGCGGCGCGTATGGCGTCCAGGGAATCGAAATGATGCAGGAGGGAGAGCTTCTTCACGCGCCCGATGCCGGGGATGCGGTCGAGCACCGAGTCGGTCGTGCCCCGGGCGCGCAGCAGGCGGTGATAGGTGATGGCGAAACGGTGGGCCTCGTCCCGGACCCTCTGCAGCAGCTGCAGGGCGGGACTGTTGCGGGGCAGACGGACCGGCGGCAGGTCGCGCTCCCGGTGGATGATCTCCTCGCGCTTGGCCAGTCCGACCAGCTCGACCTCGTGCAGTCCGAGGCTCGTCAGGGCGGCCCGCGCCGCCGCGAGCTGTCCGGCGCCCCCGTCCACCACGACCAGATCGGCCGGCGGCAACGCCTTGTCGAGGAGGCGGCGGTAGTAGCGGGAGAGTACCTCGCGCATGGCGGCGAAGTCGTCGGTGCCCTCGACCGTGCGGATCCTGAAACGCCGGTAACGCGATTTGAGAGGGCGGCCCGCACGGAAGAAGACCAGCGAAGCCACGGTCTCCCGGCCCTGCAGGGTCGAGATGTCGAAGCACTCGACGGTCTCGGGGACCTTCCGCAGGTCGAGGGCGTCCTGCAGCTCCAGGGCGCGGCCGGGGGCCACGCGGCGCGCACGCGTCAGGTCCCGGGCGCGGCGCTCGTTCAGACGGTAGGCCGCGTTGTCCAGGGCCATCTCCACGGCGGCCTGGCGCGGCCCGCGTCGGGGACGCACGATCCTGACGCGCCGGCCGCGCATCGCGCCCAGTCGGTCGGACCAGTGGCTCCGGTCGGGCAGCGCGTGGGAGGTCAGCACGATCGGGGGCAGGTCGCCGGCGCGGGGATAGTACTCGCGGCAGAGCTGGGCGAGGAAGGCGGGCGTTCCGCTCTCGAGGCGGTCCTCGAGATGGAAGTGGTGGCTCGTCATGACCTTGCCGCCGCGCACGCGAAGGATCACGCCGCATCCCGCTGCGCCGTCGCGGACGACGGCGCAGGCGTCGAGGTCGCCGTCCAGGCCCGGGATGCGGCCCACGTCCGCGAGGTTGCTCTCGAGCAGGGCCAGACGGTCGCGGACCTTGGCCGCCTCCTCGTAGCGCCGCGCGGCCGCAAGGTCGGACATCTCGGTGCGCAGATCGTCCAGCAGACCCCTCTCCCGTCCCTCGAGAAAGCGCACCAGGGCGTCCACGCGGCAGCCGTAGGCGTCCTGCGTGTCGTAGTCGACGCAGGGGGCGCTGCAGCGTCCGATCTGCCAGTCCAGACAGGGACGCGGCACGGTCTGCTCGGGCAGGTCCAGGTGGCAGGTCCGGACCTGGAAGACGCGCAGGGCGTGCTTCAGCGTCTCGCGCATGGCGCGGACGTTCGTGTAGGGACCGAAGTAGCGGGCCCCGTCGTCGGCGAGCCGGCGCACGACCTCCACGCGCGGATAGGGCTCGGCCGTCGAAACGCGGAGATAGGGATAGTGCTTGTCGTCCTTGAGCCGGATGTTGTACCGGGGGCGGTATTCCTTGATCAGCTGGTCCTCCAGGACCAGCGCCGCCGCTTCGTTGGCCGTGGTGATGTAGTCGATGTCGGCGATGCGCTCGACCAGTCGCGCTGTCTTGGGATCCTGGTCGCCGGTCTGCTGGAAGTAGGAGGCGACGCGCTGGTTCAGGCGGGCGGCCTTGCCCACGTAGATGACCTTGCCGCGGCTATCCTTGTGGAGGTAGACGCCCGGCGCGTCGGGGAGCGCACGGAGCCTGTCGGACAGGTCGGGCGGAGTGTTTTTCTGCCGGGGACGACTTGACATCCCGATGTCCCCCTGCTAGTTTGCCTCGGTTGCACCAAGGAGGTCAGACGTGCCGCACAACAAGAGCTGTAAGAAGCGCATGAAGACGAGCGCCGAGCGACGCCTGTCCAACCGCGAGAACCGCACCGAGATGCGCACCGCCATCAAGAAGTTCCGGGCTCAGGCCGAGATCGAGGACAACAAGGCCGAGGCGTTGAGCGCCATCTACCGCGTGCTCGACACCCAGGCGCGCAAGGGTGTCATTCCCAAGACGCGCGCGTCCCGTCTCAAGTCCCGCCTGGCCGCGCTCTACGCCAAGTAGGCGCCGCCGCCGGATACCGTATCGGCCGTCGGGCCGGAAGGGCCGCCAAGCAGGCGGTCCTTTTTGATGCCCTCAACTCCCGTCCGCCAGGATGTCCTCGAGGGCGTAGAGGCCGGGTCGCGCATGCGCGACATAGCGCACGGCCGGCGCGAGGCCCCGCAGGAAGGCCCGGCGGGAATGGGCCCGGTGGCTGAGGATCAGGGTCTCCTCGTCGTCGCTGAAGATCCACGCATGCTCTCCCGTCACGCCGCCCACCCGCACGCTGTGTGTGGGCACGCTCCCACGACCGCGCTTGGCCTCCCAGGCCAAAGCCAGGCTGCGGGCCGTGCCGCTGGGCTTGTCGAGCTTGTGGCGATGGTGCGTCTCGACCTGCTCGGGCATGAATCCTTCCGGAAGCAGGGCGGCCAGCCGCTCGAGCAGGAGCTTCATGACCGGGATGCCGATGCTGAAGTTCGAGGCGAGTACGACCGCTCGCTCGGCGGCGTAGCGCCGCAGCGATTCCATCTGCCCCTCGTCGTGGCCGGTGGTTCCGATCACGAGGGGCGCGTCCGCGGCGGCGCCGCCGGCGAGCAGCCCTGCGAGGGCTGGCGCCAGGGAGAAGTCCACGATCACGCCGCCGGCGGGATGGACCGTGTGCAGCTGGTCCTGGGCCGTCAAGGGCAGTCTGGCATGGAATTCCCCGGCGGGCCGATCGCGTCCCACCTCCGTCACCAGGGCGCGGAGGGTCAGGTCCTCGGTCGCCTCGATCAGGTCGGTGACCAGGCGGCCCATGCGGCCTTCGGCCCCATGTACGCTGACGTCGATCATCTCAGGCCTCCGCCCGCAGCAGGTCCGTCAGGGGACCGTCGTGGAAGGCGCGCAGCCACGCGCGCGTCTCGTCCGTGGCCCGCACCAACGGCAGACGGAGATCCGGGCGGCAGAGGCCCATCAGGCCGAGCAGTTCCTTCGCGGGGACGGGATTCGTCTCGCGGAAGCAGGCCTCGATGGTCGTGGACACGTCCGCCGCGAGTTCCGCGGCCCGCGTCTCCTCGCCCGAGTCCCAGGCGGTCCACATGGCCACCAGGGTGCGCGGCAGCAGGTTCCCCAGGACGGAAATCGCCCCCTGGCCGCCGAGTCGGAAGATCTCCAGGTTGAGTCCGTCGTCGCCGGAGAAGACCTGCAGGCCAGACGTGCGGCAGATGGCGCCGATCTGGTCCAGGTCGCCGCTGGCCTCCTTGACCGCCGCCACGTTGGGGTGGGCGGCGATGGCGCGCACGGTCTCGGGCAGGATGTTGACCGCGGTGCGGCCGGGCACGTTGTAGATCACCAGCGGCACGTCCACGGCGTCGGCCACGGTCGTGTAGTGGGCGATCAGGCCGTGCTGCTGGGGCTTGTTGTAGTAGGGCGCGATGAGCATGGCCGCGTCGATGCCCCACTCGGCCGCGGTGCGCGTCAGCTCCAGGGTGCCGGCGGTCACGTTGGTGCCCGTGCCGGCGACGACGGCGCAGCGTCCGTCGGCCAACTCGACGCACTTGCGCACCAGCCACTCCCGTTCCGCGAGGGAAAGAGCGGCGGCCTCACCCGTGCAGCCCACGGGCACCAGGCCGGCCACGCCGGCGGCGACCTGTCGGTCCACCAGCCGCTCCCAGGCGTCCCGGTCGACGGCCTCGCCGTCGAAGGGAGTGACGAGCGCCGTGTAGACGCCCTTGGGCAGGGTGTGTCGCGTATCACTCATCGAGGATCACTCTCCCGCTGAAGACTTCGACCGCCGGACCGGTCAGGCGCGGACACGCGCCCGGATCCCCCGGTCGGACCGCGATCGTCAACCGATCGCCGCCGCGTGTCAACAGATCGACGGGGGAATCCGCCAGGCCGAGGGCCGCGAGCACCAGGGCGGCGGCCGTGGCGCCGGTGCCGCAGGCCAGGGTCTCGGCCTCCACGCCGCGCTCGTAGGTGCGCACCAGCCAGGCGTCGCCGTAGGCCTGGGGCATGACCCAGTTGACGTTTGTGCCGCCGGGGGCGAAGGCCGGATCGTGACGCAGGGTCCGACCCCAGCGCGGGACCTCCACGGCCTCCAGGTCGTCGACGGGGACGACCAGATGGGGCACGCCCGTGTTCACGGCGTGCAGGCGCCCGAAGGGGTGCGAGGTCTCGAGGGCGATGTCCAGGGCGAGGTCGCGCGGGGGCGTCAGGTCCACAGCGACGGCGTCGCCGGCGAAGCGCCCCGCGACGGGGCCGGAAGCGGTGCCGCAAACGCCGCCGTCCTCGCCCACGAGGCCGGCCCGGCGGGCGAAGGCGAAGGCGCAGCGGGCGCCGTTGCCGCACATCTCGGCCTCTCCCCCGTCGCTGTTGTAATAGGCCATGGCGAAATCCTGGTCCGTGTCAGGACCGATCAGGATCAGGCCGTCCGCGCCGACGCCGCGGCGCCGGTCGCAGAGACGCGCCACCAGGGCGCCGTCCAGGGCGTCGATGCCGGTTCCGAGCTCCCCGCGGGAGACCATCAGGAAGTCGTTGCCGGCGCCGTGCATCTTGACGAATGGCAATTCGCGGGGCAACTCGCGACTCATTCCAGGCCTCCCTCGGGCGAACGCGTTGAGTCCGGCAGGTCCGGCACAACCGCCGCGGTGTCGCGCGACGCGCGGGCGGGCGGGGGTGTCGGACAGGAGGTCAGCGTGTCGGGCACGGCCGGCAGGGGCGCGACCAGGTCGAGTCCGGGCGCGATCTCCAGTGGCTCCGCCGTGACGTGGGGCTCCCAGCGCCAGAGGACCGTGTCGGGGACGGCCGAGGAGTCGGGCAGGGCGCTCAGCAGGCTGTCGCCGTCGAGGTCCGCGAAGAGGATGGCCCGGATCGTCCCCGGTCCGGCGGGATCGAAGACCGTCGTGTCGCCGGGAGCCACGGGCGCCTGTCCGGGGGGCGGCGTCTTGAGGTGCTGCGGGGCGAAGCCCGTATCGCCCTCGGCGATCTTCTGGGTCCAGCCGAAGAGGTGACGAGCGTCGGCCTCGGAAGCGCCCGCGAGTCCCAGGAGACGACCGGGGGCCTGGGGGCCGTAGAGGATGTGGGTGCCGGCGTCGGCCGTGGGAGATTCCGTCGTGAGCGTGATCTCCACGGGCAGCAGCCTCTGGGGCTCGTTGTCGGCTGGGCGCAGGTCGCCGTTGCGGTCGAGAAAGGCCCGCAGGAGGTAGGGGCCGCCGGGCGTCGCCAGCCAGGGCAGGACGAAATCTCCGGTGCTGTCGGTCTCGGCCCGGCGCAGGAAATCCTGCCGGAAGTATTCGAGGGTGTCCGGTGGGACGGGGTAGAGCTCGATCACGGCCCCCGCGGCCGGCTCGTCCTCGAAGCGCAGGCGGCCTGTGATGCGACCGGACGGCAGGCTGTCCGCCGTGGCCAGGGGGTAGCGGAGCGAAAGCCGGCTCTCGACGCGATGGACGTCCGAATAGCCCCTGGGGATCTCCACGACGATCACGGTGTCCGGCGGCAGGGGTTCGCGCAGTTCGACGGTGACGCGGCGGCGCCCGTGCCACTTGGTGGCGCCGTACTCGAGCGGCGGGTAGAGATGCAGGAAACGGATCGCGGGCTGGGGATTCACCTTCTCGGAGAAGATGATCTCGAGTTCGCTCAGACCGTCGAGGCCGACCGCGCCCGAATCCGGGCTCACGGCCAGAACCGACGGCGGGGTCCGGTCGACGGGCCCGCCCTGGGGCGGTTCGATGGTCGCGCAGGCCCCGAGAAGACAGGCCAAGAGCAGGCAGATCCCGAGGGCGACGCCGTCGGCGGCGCCCCGGAACCTGCGGCTGCGTCGGCCGGCGGACACGGCTACGGCACCAGCGAGGCGATGATGGCCCGCTGGATGTGCAGGCGGTTCTCGGCCTCGTCGAAGACGGCCGAGTGGGGACCGTCCATGACCTCGTCCGTGATCTCCTCGCCGCGATGGGCGGGCAGGCAGTGCAGGACGATGTGGTCGTCCTTGGCCGCCGCGAGGAGGTCGGTCGTGATCTGGAAGGGCGCGAAATCCTTGCGGCGCTTCTTGGCCTCCTCCTCCTGTCCCATGCTGTAGAAGGCGTCGCTGTAGATGACGTCGGCGCCCTCGACGGCGGCCTGCGGGTCGTTCATCACGCAGAAGGAGGCGCCGTCGTTCTCGGCGGCCGTCAGGACCCCGGCGTCGGGCTCGTAGCCCTGCGGGCAAGCCAGCACGAAGTTGAAGGGGAAGCGTCGGGCGGCGTTGAGCCAGCTGTTGGCCAGGTTGTTGCCGTCGCCGACCATCACCACGGTCCTGTTCTCGATGGTGCCCAGGTGCTCCTCGACGGTCAGGATGTCGCCCATGACCTGGCAGGGATGCAGGAGGTCGGTCAGGCCGTTGATCACCGGCACCGTGGCGTGCTCGGCCAACGCCTCGACCTCACCCTGGTCGAACCAGCGGATCATGATGCCGTCGACGAAGCGGCTGAGCACCTTGGCCACGTCGTAGACCGACTCGCGCGTGCCCATGCCGATCTCCTTGTCCGTGATGAACAGGGAGGTGCCGCCGAGCTGGCGCATGGCGAGTTCGAAGCTGACGCGCGTGCGCAGGCTCGGCTTGGCGAAGACGCAGGCGAGCGAGCGGTTGGGGTGCGAATGGGGCAGCTCGTGCCGGCGGGCCAGGGGCTTCTGCGTCTTGGCCAGCTCGAGGATGGCGCGCAGTTCCTCGGTCGTGAACCTGTCGATCGACAGGAAGTCCTTCTGTCCGAACTTCATATAGCCTCCTTGCGGGACCTCCCGTCCCGCCGCCGCCGCGGGGCGGGCTAGAGTATGTAGCGGCTCGTGTCCTCGTCGCCCACCACGTCGGCGAGACGCGCTTCCACGAAGGCCGCGTCGACGGTCACGGTGCCCGTGCGGGTGTCGGGCACCTCGAAGAGGAGCTCGTCGAGCAGCTGGGCCATGATCGTCTGCAGACGACGGGCACCGATGTTCTCCAGGCGCTCGTTGAGCTCCTGGGCATAGTGAGCCACGGCGGCCACGGCGTCGTCGGCGAATTCGAGTCGGCAGCCGTCGACCTCCAGCAGGGCCCGGTACTGCTTGAGCAGGGAGCTGTCCGTCTCCTGCAGGATGCGAAGGTAATGCGCCTCGGTCAGGTTCGCGAGCTCGACGCGGATCGGGAAACGACCCTGCAGCTCCGGGATCAGGTCGCTGGGCTTGCTCATGTGGAAGGCGCCGGCCGCGATGAACAGCACGTGGTCGGTGCGGACGGGGCCGTACTTGGTGGTCACCGTGGAGCCCTCGACCACCGGCAGCAGATCCCGCTGGACGCCCTCGCGGCTCACGTCGGGGCCGCTGCCGCCCTTGGACGTGCCGGCGATCTTGTCGATCTCGTCGATGAAGATGATGCCCCCCTGTTCGACCAGCTCGACGGCCTCCTGGGCCAGCCGCTCCTGATCGACGCGGCGGTCCAGCTCCTGGTCGAAGAGCAGCCGGCGCGCCTGGGCCACCGGCAGCACGGTCTCCTTGGTCTTCTGGGGGAAGAGATTTCCCAGGCTGTCGCCGAAGGAGGCGTCCATCTCCTCGCCGGCTGCGGTGAAGATGTTGGCGATGGGCACCTGCTGGCTCTGGGTGGTGATGGTCACCTCGCGTTCCTCGAGGGCGCCGTCGCGCAGTTGCTGGCGGATCTTGTCTCGGCTCCGCTGCCAACGCTGCTCGCGCTCGGTGTCGCCGCCGGCCAGGGGCGGGAAGAGGGCGTCGATGAGCCTCTCCTCCACGACCGTCTCGATCTCCTCGCGCAGCAGCTCCTCCTTGCGGCGGCGCAGCAGCGACATGCCGTGCTCGAGCAGATCACGCACCATGGAGTCGACGTCGCGCCCCACGTAGCCCTTCTCAGTGAACTTCGTCGCCTCGACCTTGACGAAGGGCAGGCCCGCCAGTTGGGAGAGCCGGCGCGCGATCTCCGTCTTGCCGACGCCGGTCGGCCCGATCATGATGATGTTGTTGGGAACGACCTCGCGCCGGATGTCGTCGGCCAGACGCAGGCGCCGCCAACGGTTGCGCAAAGCGATGCTCACCGCGCGCTTGGCGTCGTCCTGGCCGATGATGTAGCGGTCGAGCTGGGCGACGATGGCGCGGCAGGTCCAGTTCGCCGCCTCGCTGTGGGAGACGATGTTCACTTCAGTTCTCCTCGTGATCCGGCGCGTCCTCCGGGGACCCGTCCAGGGCCAGCAGGGTGACGTGGTCGTTGGTGTAGATGCAGATCTCGCCGGCAAGGGTCATGGCCTCGCGGCAGACCGATTCGGGAGGCAGATCCGTATGGCGCAGCAGGGCTCGTGCGGCCGAGAGGGCGTAGGGTGCGCCCGAGCCGACGGCCGCGGAGCCCTCCTCGCCCTCGATGACGTCGCCATTGCCGGAGACCGTGAAGATGGACGCTCGGTCCATCACCAGCAGCATGGCCTCGAGTCGGCGCAGGATGCGGTCGTTGCGCCATTCGCGCGCCATCTCGACCGTGGCCCGCCTCAGGTTTCCGCGGTAGCGTTCGAGGTGCCCCTCGAACTTCTCGAAGAGGGTCAGCGCGTCGGCGGCCCCCCCGGCGAAGCCCACCAACACCTCGCCCTCGAAGAGGGCGCGCACCTTCACGGCGCCGCGTTTGGCGACGGTCTCTCCCATGGTCACCTGGCCGTCGCTGGCCATGGCGCCCCGGCCGTCCTTGAGGATGGCCAGTACGGTCGTCGATCTCGTTCTGCTCATCTTCTCCCCCGTCTGACGCGCGGTCTCACTCCGCGCGCGGATGGGCCTTGCGGAAAGCCTCGCGCAGCCGGGCCCGCGTGAGGTGCGTGTAGACCTGGGTGGTGGCCAGGTGCTCGTGTCCGAGCAGCTCCTGCACGACGCGGATGCCCGCGCCGCCGTCGAGCATGTGCGTGGCAAAGCTGTGGCGCAGCGCGTGGGGCGAAACGCCCTTCAATCCCGCCAGGCGCCCGGCGTAGTGGGCGACCCTCTGCTGTACCGTGCGCGGGCTGATGCGTCGCCGCGGACGGCCCTCGAAGACGGGACGACGTGCGAGCGCCCGCGGCGGATTGCCGTCCAGAAGGTCGAGCATCTCCTCCGGAGCGAGCCCCCCCGCAAGGTGCTCGCGCAGGCGCCGTGCCGTGATGCCCTGCAGGGGCAGGATGCGCTCCTTGTCGCCCTTGCCCAGCACGCGCACGCGCTCGGCCGGAAAATCGAGATTCCCAAGGTCGAGGGCGACGATCTCGGCCAGCCGCAGCCCGAGTCCGTAGAGCGTCTCCAGCATGGCGAGATCGCGGCGTCCGCGCGGCGTCGAGGTGTCGGGCAGTTCGAGGAGCTGCTCGATCATCTCCTCGGTCAGGTCGCGCGGCAGTCTACGCTCCCGGCCCGCCGAGGTTCCCCGGGCCAGTCCGTCCGGCACGGCCGGCAGGAGACCGCAGAGATGGAGATAGCGGGCGAAGCCCCGGATCGACGCGATATGCCGGGCGACGGTGGCGCGGGCGCGGCCGCGACGGTGCAGCAGGGCCAGGTGGTCGCGCACGGCGGTGCGGTCGGTGAACAGAGCGCGCCAGTGCTCGTCGGCCGGATCGTCCGGCAGGTGGCCCAGCTCCCGGCACGTGGCCACGAACTGGGACAGGTCGCGCACGTAGGCCTCGACGGTGCGAGGGCTCGCCCCCTTCTCGATCTCCATGTGACGCGCGAACGCCGCGACGTGGTCCATGCGCTGCCTCCCGGGCGAGAATCTATCACCGGGTCGAGTCGGCGGCAAGGAGACGCTGCAGGGCCGGTGTGCGCAGGTGCCGGGCGAGACTCGAGAGGCTGCGCTGCGCGAGGGCCTCGCGACGGCGGCGTCGGGCGCCGCGGCCGCGGGGTGCGTCCGCCAGGGGCGGCAGCAGGCCGAAGTTCACGTTCATGGGCGACAGGCGCGGCGCGGTCGCGTCGAAGAGGAAGCCGTGGAGCAGGGCCCCGAGCAGGGTGTCGGACGGCCAGGGCGGCAGGGCCTTGCCCAGCAGTTCCGCGGCGAGGATCCAGGCGGTGGTCAGGCCCGAAGCGATGGATTCGACGTAGCCCTCGACGCCGGTGACCTGCCCCGCGAAGCGCAGGCCGGGGGTGGCGGGCAGGGCGAAGGCACGGTCCAGGACGCGCGGCGTGTCCAGGTAGAAATTCCTGTGCAGTTGGCCGTAGCGCACGAACTCGGCGTGCTCGAGTCCCGGGATCATGCGGAAGACGCGCTTCTGTTCGGCCCGCGTCAGGCGCGTCTGGAAACCGACGAGGCCGTAGAGCGTCCCCTCGCGGTTCTCCTGGCGCAGCTGCACCACGGCGTGGGGACGCTCGCCCGTGCGGGGGTCAGCCAGGCCGACCGGACGCAGGGGGCCGAAGGCCAGGGTCTCGGGGCCGCTGTCCGCGATCTCCTCCACGGGCTGGCAGCCGGCGAAGAGGAAGCTGCGGTCGAAGTCGTGGACCTCGGCGCGCGCGGCCGAGGTCAGGGCGGCGTGGAAGTCCCGGTACGCGTCCACCGAGAGGGGCGCGTTCAGATAGTCCGCCTCGCCCCGGTCGTATCGGGCGGCGCGATAGAGGATGTCCAGGTCGAGGGACTCCAGGGTCACGGTCGGCGCGATGGCGTCGAAGAAGTGCAGGCCGCCCCCGGCCAGGGCCTCCAGACGACCGCGCAGGGCCTCGGAGGTCAACGGTCCGGTGGCGACGATCCAGGTCTCGCCGTCGTCCGCGGCCGGTGCCGTCACCTCGCCGCGCGCGATCTCGATCAGGGGATCCTCGGACAGGCGCGCCTCCACGCCCGCCGAGAAGTCGTCCTTGTCCACGGCCAGGGCCGCGCCCGCGGGCACCGCGCACGCGCGCGCGATCTCGAGAAGCCGGCACCCCGCCGCCTCCAGCTCGGCCTTGAACAGGCCCGAGGCGGTGGTCGGCACCACGCTCTTGAGGGAGTTGCTGCAGACGATCTGGGCGAGGGCGCCGCCCCGGTGGGCGGGCGTGCCGCGTTCGGGGCGCATCTCGTGGAGCGTGACGGGAATGCCGAAGCGGGCGAGCTGGAGGGCCGCCTCGCAGCCGGCCAGGCCGCCGCCGGCGACGTGGACGGCGGCGGCGGCCATCAGGTGGTCTTCTTCCGGGCGGTGCCGCCCGTCTTCTTCCGGGTGGCCTTCTTGGCGGTCTTCTTCCGCGTGGTCTTCTTGCGCGGCGATTTCTTTCCGGACGCCTTCTTGCGCGTGGTCTTCTTGCGCTTGGCCGCCGTGGCCAGCAGCGGGAGGGCCTCCTCCACCGTCAGGTCGGAGGGGTCGTCCCCCTTGGGCAGGGAAGCGTTGACCTTGCCGTCGGTCACGTAGGGCCCGTAACGGCCCTTGATAACCTGCAGGTCGACGCCGGTCTCGGGGTGGGGGCCGAGTTCCTTGAGGACCGTGCGGCGGTTCTTGTTGCGGATGCGTTCGAGGGCCTCTTCGAGGGTGACGGTGAAGAGGGTCTCCACGTTCTCGACGCTGGCGAAGACGCGCTGGCATTCCACGTAGGGTCCGAAACGCCCGAGTCCGGCCCGCACGGGCTGGCCCGAATCGGGATCGACGCCGATCTCGCGGGGCAGCGACAGCAGCTTCAGGGCGAAGGGCAGATCGACGCCGGCGGGATCGGTGCCTCGGCCGAGGCTGACGCGCTTGGGCTTGGGCCCGTCCTCGACGACCTCGCCGAGTTGCAGGTAGGGACCGAAGGGGCCGGTCAGCACGAAGATCGGCAGGTCCGTTTCCGGATCCCGGCCGATGGGTTCGCGTGAACGGTCGCGGGCCTCCAGGAGATCGGACGCGACCTCGGGCGTCAGCTCGTCGATCAGCAGGTCGACGGGCAGGGTGACGCGGCGGGCCTCCTCCCCCTGGCCGCTCTGCACGTAGACGTAGTTGCGTCCGATGCGAACGCGCAGCTCCCGGCCGTCCCGGGGGTCGGTTCCCAGGGGAATGGCCGGATAGTCGATGTCCGGCAGCTCGCGCTCGATGGTGCGGACGAGGCCCTCCTCGCTCGCGTCGTCCCCGTGGTAGAAATCGTCGAGGAAGGTGCGGCGGTCGAGCGTGCCCGCGGCGATGTGGTCGAGCCCCTCTTCCATGCGGGCGGTGAACTTCAGGTCGATGTAGCGGGTGAAGTGCTCGCGCAGGATATGGATCACCGCCATGCCCACGTAGGTCGGCAGCAGCGCGCCCTTCTTCTTAACGGCGTACTCCCGCTGCTGGATGGTGGAGATGGTCGGGGCGTAGGTCGAGGGACGGCCGATGCCCTCCTCCTCGAGGCGCTTGATCAGGCTGGCCTCCGTGAAGCGGGACGGCGGCGACGTGACGTGGCGCTGTGGCTGGACGCCGGCCAGCGAGATCCCGCCGGCATCGTCGCCGATCGCCTCGCCCTCGGACATCTCGGGCAGCAGCGCGTCCTGGGCGGAGGTGCCGGTGACGCGCTGGAAGCCCGGGAAACGCACCACCGAGCCCGTGGCGCGGAAGACCAGGTCGCGATCCGCGGTCTTCGCCAGCAGGTCGACCGTCGTGCGGTCGAGGACGGCGTCCGACATCTGGGACGCGATGGCCCGCTGCCAGATCAGCCGGTAGAGGGCGAGCTCGTCCTTGTCCAGGTAGCGCGACATGGCGTCGGGCGTGCGCATCATGTTGGTGGGCCGGATGGCCTCGTGGGCCTCCTGGGCCGACTTGGACTTCGTGCGGTAGCGGCGCGGACCGGCGGCGTACTCGGTGCCGAACTCGGCGCGGATGAACTCGTCCGCCGCGGCGAGAGCCTCCTCGCTCATGTTCAGCGAGTCGGTCCTCATGTATGTGATCAGTCCCTCGCGGGAACCGCCCAGATCGATGCCCTCGTAGAGTCGCTGCGCCACCTGCATGGCCCGCCGGGGCGACAGGCCCAGCCGGGAGCTGGCGGCCTGCTGCAGGGTGGAGGTGATGAAGGGCGGCGAGGGCCGCTTGCGCGTCTCCTTGCGCGTGACGGTCCCCACGCGCCACGGCAGGGCCTCTGCACAGTCTCGGGCCAGCGCTGCGGCCGTCGCCTCGTCAAGGTGGGCCAGACCGGTCTTCTTGACGAGCCCCGTGTCGGGGTCGAAATCCTTGCCCGCGACGAGACGCTGGCCGCCGAATTCGACGAGACGTGCGGTGAAGGGGTTGCCGCCGGCGCTCAGGGTGGCCTCCAGGTCCCAGTACTCGGCCTCCTTGAAGCGCAGGCGCGCCTCCTCGAGTTCCACGATGAGGCGCAGCGCCGCGCTCTGGACGCGCCCGGCGCTGAGCTTGGTCCGCACCTTCTTCCAGAGCACGGGCGAGAGGGAATAACCGAAGAGGCGGTCGAGGATGCGGCGCCCTTCCTGGGCCCTGACGACGGCCAGGTCCAGGTCGCGGGGCGAATCCAGGGCCCGTTCGATGGCCGCTCGCGTGATCTCGTGGAAGGTGATCCGCTTGACGGGGATCTTCGGCTTGAGGACCTCGAGCACGTGCCAGCTGATGGCCTCGCCCTCGCGATCCTCGTCCGTGGCCAGCAGGAGCTCGTCCGCTCCCCTGACGCTCTTGCGCAGAGCCGCCACGTGCGCCTTGCTGTCGCGACCGATCACGTAGACCGGGCCGTAGTCGTCGTCGACGTTGACGCCCAGGCGGGCCCAGCTGCTCTTGCGGATCGCGGCCGGGATCTCCGCCGCGGAACCGGGCAGGTCGCGGATGTGGCCGTAGCTCGCCTCCACGCGATACTCGTCGCCCAGGAACTTCTCGATGGTTCGGGCCTTGGCCGGGGATTCGACGATGATCAGCTTCAAACCGACTCCTCTTCCCGCCGGATCAATTGGGGCGGGAAACGTGGCAGCTGTCAGGGGCGCCATCCTCCTGCGGGAAGGCGAAGATGAGTTGGTCGAGGAGCTCCTCGATCTCCACACGCTCCAGTGGGGCCCCGCCCAACTGGGAGGCGTAGTGGATGATCAGCTCCCGCTGCTCGTTCGGGATCTCGCCGCGGTGGCTCAGTTCCAGCAGATAGCCGCGCGCCTCCGGCGAGAGCGCCTGCTGCTCCAGCGTGTCGAAGTGACGGATGCCTCCGCCGCCGCCGTGCAGCCCCATGGCCTGTTCGTCGTCGTGTAGCATGTGGACCAGGAGTTGCCGCACCTTGTCGCTGAATCGATTCACTGAGTCCTCCGGTGCAGGGTCGTGACGGACGGGCAAGGCGGAAACGCTAGCACAGGGACCGCCCCTCCGCAAGTCCGCCGGAATCTCAGCGGCCGCAGCACTTCTTGTACTTCTTCCCGCTGCCGCAGGGACAGGGATCGTTTCGCGACACCTTGGGCTGGCTGCGCACAGTCGGCTGCGGACGGCCAGGCGGGGCCGCGGCCGGCGCAGGGACGGGCGGGGCGCCGGGCGCCTCCGCCGCGGGCGGCTGGCCGCCGAGATAGCCGACCTCGGCCTTCTTGGTCTCGAGCTGCTGGGGCGTTTCGGGCGCCGGGGCCGGGCGCTGGACCAGCTCGGCCCGCATGATCAGGCGCACGCTGTCGTGCTCGATCGTCTGCATCAGGTCCTGGAACATGCGGAAGGACTCCGACTTGTACTCCACGAGCGGATCCTTCTGTGCGTAGGACCGCAGTCCGATGCCGCTGCGGAGCATCACGAGCTGGTTGAGATGGTCCTTCCAGTGCTCGTCGATGACCTGCAACTTGACGAATCGCTCGAGCTGCCGCATGACCTCGGGCGTCAGCCGGGCCTCCTTCTCGTGGTACTTCTCCAGCGCGCCCTCCTCGAGACCCTTCTGCAGGGCGCCGTGCCCGATGTGCAGCCGTTCCGAGTCGTCCACGGGCAAGGGTGTGAGGAAGAGCCCCTGGAAGTCCTGGGCCAGCATGTCGAAGTTCCAGAAATCGTTGGCCTGCTCAGGATCGGCGTGAGCCTCCAGGAGGCCGCCCACCACGTCCAGGATGTCATCCTGCACCACGTCGGAGATGTCCTCGCCGAGCAGGATCTCGCGGCGCAGGGAGTAGATGACCTCGCGCTGCTTGTTGACCACGTCGTCGTACTCGATCAGGTGCTTGCGGATGCCGAAGTTGTGTCCCTCTACGCGCTGGGCGGCGCGCTCGATGGCCTTGGTGACCATGGGATGGGTGATGACCTCGCCCTCGCCCACGCCGAGACGGTCCATGATCTTGATGAGCTGCTCGGAGTTGAACAGCCTCATCAGGTCGTCCTCGAGCGACAGGAAGAAGACCGAAGAGCCCGGATCGCCCTGGCGCCCGGCGCGACCGCGCAGCTGGCGGTCGATGCGGCGGCTCTCGTGGCGTTCGGTGCCGATGATGTGCAGCCCGGCGGGTTCGCCGTCGACCTCGGCGCTCTCCTTGTCGTATTCGGCGCCCGCGGGCAGGCCGAGCAACCCGGCCATGTCGATCTTGATGTCGGTGCCGCGTCCCGCCATGTTCGTGGCGATGGTGACGGCGCCCTTGCGCCCCGCCTCTTCGACCACCTCGGCCTCGCTCTTGTGGTGCTTGGCGTTCAGGACGTTGTGGTTGATGCCGCGCCGCTTGAGCAGCCGGCTGATGAGCTCGCTGACCTCGACCGTGGTCGTGCCGACCAGTACCGGCAATCCCAGCGCGTGGAGCCGCTCGACCTCCTCCACGATGGCGTTGTACTTCTCCTTCTTGGAGCGGAAGACCACGTCGTCCTGGTCGAGCCGGCGCACGGGCTCGTTGGTGGGGATCTCCACCACGTCGAGGTCGTAGATCTGGCCGAACTCGGCCTCCTCCGTGACGGCGGTGCCCGTCATGCCGGCCAGCTTGTCGTACATGCGGAAGAAGTTCTGGAGCGTGACGGTGGCCAGGGTCTGGGTCTCCTTCTCGACCTTGACGCCCTCCTTGGCCTCCAGGGCCTGGTGCAGGCCCTCGCTGAAGCGGCGACCGGGCATCAGGCGCCCGGTGAACTCGTCGACGATCTGGATCTTGCCCTCCATGACGACGTACTCGTCGTCCTTGCCGTAGAGGGTGTAGGCGCGCAGGAGCTGGTCCACGTTGCTGATCAGCTCGTTCTTGGCCGCGTAGGCCCGCTCCACCTCGTCGATCGCCTTGGTCCGGGCCTCGAGGGACAGGGACTTGTCCTGCTGGATCTCGCCTACCTTGACGGCCAGGTCGGGCAGGATGAAGAAGTCCGGATCGTCGGCCGAAAGGCTCTCGCGGCCCTTCTCGGTCAGGTCGGCCCCGTGGTGCTTCTCCTCCACCACGTAGAGCAGGGGCTCGTCGGCCTCCCACAGGGCCTTGTCGCGCATGTAGGCTTCCTCGGTGCGGTTGACGGCGTCGAGGACGCCCGGCAGCTGGGCCAGGCGGCGGAAGCGCTTGTTCTTGGGCGCGCCGCGGGAGATGCGCAGCAGGGCGAGGGCCGTCTCCTGGTCGATGGAAACCGTCTCGCCGTCCTCGGTGGCGCCCTTGAAGGCCCGCTCCACGGATCCCAGCCACTCGTTGATCAGCCGGTTCTGCTGCTTGACGAGCCTCTGGACGCGGGGGTTGAGCTCCTCGAAACGATGAGTCGACTTGTCGACGGCGCCGGAGATGATCAGCGGC
>Ga0180429_10000969_pt1 | contig 24665 bp, 20 predicted proteins | sample SS_ome_FD_132428 | JGI IMG/M metagenome (GOLD analysis project Ga0180429, IMG submission 132428) | Hypersaline lake sediment archaeal communities from the Salton Sea, California, USA - SS_1_S_1 metaG | ecosystem: Environmental > Aquatic > Non-marine Saline and Alkaline > Hypersaline > Sediment ...
AGAAGAGCCGATAGTAGTAATATGCATTACATACTATGTAAATAGGAGGCTCGCAGTATGAAAATCGGTGAGCGAGGTCAGGTCACGATCCCGAAGAAGATCCGGGAGAAGTACGGGCTCACGCCGAACATGGAGGTGTCGTTTGTCGAGGAAGAGATGGGTGTGCTCATACGCAAAAAGGGGTCTCACACAAGTCCTGTGAGTCAGGTGTACGGGATTCTCAAGAAGAACGTTTCTACCGACGAGTTCATAGAGGACATTCGGGGCAGATGATTACCTTCGTTGACACGAACGTGTTGCTCGACGTGTTTCTTCCGGATCCTCAATGGGGCGAGAAATCTGCGCGTGCCCTCGAGAGAGCCTTTCAGGATGGTTCGATGATCATCAACGAGATTGTCTATGCCGAACTGGCACCACAATTCGGCAAGAGGGATCTGCTGGACAGTACGTTGGTAAGACTCGGCGTTCGGACACTTCCCGTGGATGAGGAGGTTGCCTTCCGGGCCGGCCTGGCCTGGAAGAATTATCGGGATGCAGGAGGCAGAAGAAACCGCATCCTTGCGGACTTCCTGATTGGCGCTCACGCAGAGATACAGGCAGAAAGACTACTTACGAGAGATCGAGGTTTCTACAAAAAGTACTTCAGGTCACTCAACGTCACCTATTAGACGGCGCCTGTTCGGAGGCTGTGGCAAGGCCCTTGACCAGAGTGCGGAGGGTGGCGGAAGTGATCACCCCGGCGCCCGGAAGAGGTGAGCGGAACTGGGCCTCCCAGGTGATCTTCGTTTCACCGGCCGGTGTCGGATCGAGCGTCACAAAACCGTGGTAGAAGCTGGTACCGGGCACGCCGGTAGCAGTGTACTCCATCCGGTACGGCTCCTCTGCCACGACGATGGTCTCCGTGAGGCTGAGCCCCGCGGGTCCGCCGCTGAGCCTGCGAACCGTGCCCACTTCGCCTGCGTCCCCCGGTCGGCTCAACACCTCGGCTGACTTGAACGGCGCCCATTCCGCCATGCGCTCGTGGTCGGTGAGCACCTCCCAGACCCGCTCCGGCGGGGCCACAGCCCGGCCGCTCGCCCGCGATCGGACGACGGGTGCCTTGGCGGGTGCAAAGCCAAGCTCGAGCAGATTGAACGGATTGATGGCCATCTTCCGTCCCGGCCTCGCGTGGTAGAGCAGCTCGATGCTGAAACCCATGGGGTCATTGACGTAGCTGGCGTACCACAGCTTCTTGACGATCGTCGACTTGGTGGAGTTCGGGGCAATACCCGCGTCAATGCACCGTTGCACGAGCCGTTCCTGCTCGCCGAGGGAGCGCAGTCCGAAGGCGATGTTGAGCAGCCCGTGGTCGCTGATCCTGTAGCCCTCGGGCCAGGGCTTGCCCACCGGGTCGGTGTACTGTACGACCTCGATGAACATGTCGCCTGCATGGAGCAGGAACGACTCGCGAGACGCGCCCTCCAGTCCCCAGAGCCGCTCGTGCTCGGGTGTGTGCAGGACGATACCGCGTTCCTCGGGCAGACCCAGCACCTCGATCCAGGTACGACGCGCTTGCGCCAGGTCGGGCACGGACAGGGTGACGAAGCGGGTCGCAACCGGCACTTCATAGGGACGAGAGCGCTGGTCGGATGTCCTCGGGTCGTCCTCCATGATTTCCAGCAGCACCCCGTCGGGATCGCGCGCACACACCCTTCGGGATCCCGGCTCACCGATCGGGTCGGACAGGAGCGGCACCCGGCGACGGGCCAGGCGCTCCAGGGTACCGTCAAGGTCGGCAACGTGGATCCCGATCGTCGTGTACCCGATGTCGCACGGACGCCAGTCCGCCGGGAGGGGCTCGGGGGTCGGCTTGCTGAACTCGAACAGCTCGAGCTGGAAGAAGTCCTGACGGTCCATCAGCCACCAGCACACGCTGGTAGCGTCCGGTACGCCCTGGACGTCGGCCGCCCCCAGCAGCGGAATGAACATGTACGTCCCACCGGACTCCTGGTAACCGAAGATGTCCCGGTACCAGCGCTGCGACCGCTGCACGTCGGACACACTGATCGCGATCTGGCATAGAGGCAGCTCTGTCATGGAGTTCCCCCTTTCGGTGAGAGTCGTCGTTCCTCTAGATCAAGCCCTCGGCGCGGGCCCATTCCTCGGTGCGTCTCATGCCCTCTTCGAAGGAAACCAGCGGCTCGTACCCGAGCATCGTGCGCGCCTTTTCGATCGAATAGGCCCCCCGGCGGTTCAACAGCAGCATCATTGCCGCGCTGAGCTCACTGGCCTGGCCAAATTTCCGCTGCAACGCCCCCACCGTACCCAGAATCCGGGTAGCCAGCCACACGGGCATCGTCCGGACCTTCCCGCCCGCCATCGCAGCGATTCGGCCGAAGTATTCGGCACACGTGACCGCCTCGGCATCCCCCAGGGTGAAGATGTGGCCCGCAGCCTCCTCGGAAGAGATGGCCAGCATCATGCCGTCTACCAGGTTGTCGATATAGACGACCGCGAAGACGCCCCTGCCGCCATCGGGGAGCATCATCTGGCCGGATTTTGCGAGCGAGAGCGGCTCCCGGACCCAGACCGAGCCCGGTCCGTACACGTCGGTCGGGCGGATCACCGTGACCTCGATTTCGCCTGCGGCGTGCGCGGCCAGGACCACCGCTTCGGAGTTGACCTTTGTGTCGTGGTAAGTGCTCATGCCGGTCACCCTGCATGGGTAGGTCTCATCCACCCGGTCCGGGAACTCGAAGCCGAAAGCGGCAACCGACGACAGGTGCACGAAACGTCGGACGCCTGCTGCCTTCGAGGCTTCCAATACCCGCCGGGTGCCCAGGACGTTCACCGCCCAGGCCTGGTCGTACGGGGCTGCCATGCCGACGATCGCCGCCGTGTGGATCACCGTGTCCACCCCGTCAAGGGCATTCGCCCAGGGACCTGGATCCGTCGTGTTCCCCTCTACGACGCCATTCGCGGGGTCTGCCCCGAGATCCACGCCGCCCACCTGCGCTCCGAGTTCGCGCAACCGAACCGCCAGGGCCCGGCCGATGAAGCCACTCGCTCCGGTGATGAAAACCTTCGACGGAACCGCAGGTGCAGGGCGTTCGTCACTCATGGTCTCAGCCTTTCGTGAATCGTGTCCCGGGCGCGGGGGGCTCTTCGGGGGGGCCGGCGAAGCACTGCGCAATAGACATCCAGCGCGTGGCTACTTCCCCGGTCACCTTGAGGTCCGTATCCGCGATGTTCCGAACCTGGGCCACTACCTGACAGAATTCCGAGGCTACTCCTTCCACGCGGTTCTCCTCCGACGGTTCGTTCCATTCCCAGGTGTCGCCGGACGGACCCGTCAGCTTCACATAAGGGGCATCTCCCGGAACTTCGAGGCCACGGCAGGCGAAGGTCCAGCCAAAGGTATTGACCCCCAGCAATGCAATGTTCTTGATCCGGTCGGTGTCGACCCGCTTCACTCCCAGCAAGTCATAGACCTCCTGCCCGTGCGCCCAGGTCTCCATGAGCCGCGCGCTGATCTTCGACCTGACGCTCATGTCCGGCCCGGCCCATTTCACGCGGGCTTTTGGATCGGCGGCTGCATATCGCTCCGCCATGGCAAGACAGAAGGTGTGCCACTCGTTCAGCAACGCCCTGCCCTTGAGTCCCTTTATCCACTCGTTCTCGAACCCACGGATCGAGCCCTCTGCCACATAGGCCGCCACTTGCTGCAGGAAATTGTCAAAACCAGCGCTGTCGTTCAGGGTCAAGTCGGCTGCCCAGTTCCACATGTGCAGGTGCGTGAGCACATCGTTGATCTTCCAGCCCTTGAACTGGGTCGCACGTTCGAAATCCTCGTCCTTCAGCGGTTCGAGCAGCTTGTAGAGTGCCTCGCTTTCATCCCGAAAATCGATCGCTTGTTGAATCATGCTACACGCTCCTTGTCTTGAGAAATTCCCAACCGTCCAGAAGCTTCTCGGCTCCTTGCACAATGCCATCCACCAGGTCCCTCACCGGGACCACCCCTTCCAGAACACCCACAGCCAGCGAAACGATCTTGCTCGGCTTCTCGCCTATCCATTCATCATCAAAGCCGAACTCGCCCGCTGGGTCGACGTCCGTCTTCCATGCCGGGTCCTTGAAGTTCACACGCTCCACCATCCTGAGCCACTCCTCTACAGGCAGTTGATCGCGCATGCCCATTGCTTCTTTAAAAGCGGCAGGATCCGGAGGGGACAGGACCTGACTGCGAAGTTGAGGATGATAGGGAGAGGACCGGACAATCTTCTCCTTCGCCTTCTCGCCGAGCGGGCACTCGTCGGTGGCCATGAAGGCGGTTCCCATCATGATCGCTTCGGCCCCCATCCCGAGGGCCCCCAGGAACCCGTGGGCGTCTCCGATACCTCCCGCAGCGATGAAGGGAACCTCGAGCATTCTCACCGCCTGGATCGTGGTGATCATTGTGGGTAGTTGCTCCGGGCTCTTGAACCCGACGCCTTCCAAGCCCACCACGATGAGGGCGTCTGCCCCGAGCTTTTCCGCGTGCACAGCGTCTTTGACTCTAGCACACTTGTGCACCCAGGTCAGTCCGGCCTCCTTGATCCTCGGCGCCAGGGAATCCGGCTTGTAGCCGGCCGTTTCCACCGGCACCTCCTGCTCGATCACGACCTCCAGCATTTCCTCGATGCGAGGGCAGATCCCGAAGCTCAGGTTTACCCCGAACACCCCATCCGTCGCGTCACGGCAGTTCCGGATCGCCTCACGCAACTTCTCCGGGCTCCGGTACGCGGAAGCGGTAATGAGGCCGTACGCCCCCGTGTCGGCCACAGCCGCTGCGAACCTCCAGTTACCGATTCCGGCGTAGGCGCCCTCCAGAATGGGGTACTTGCATCCCAGCAGATCGGTTATCCTCGTTGTCCACTTCACTCGCTATAGCCCCTCCATCTTGGCAATGACCTGGCACATGACCTCGTCGGCCCCGCCTCCGACGGAGAAGACGCGACCGTCACGATAGTACCTCGAAATCAGTGTTTCGTTCATGAATCCCATCCCGCCGTACATCTGCATGCAGCCACTCGCCACTTCCTGAAACAGCCTGGCAGCTTTCAGTTTCCCCATGGTGATTTCCTTGGTGGCGTCCAGACCGGCTTGTTTCATCTGCACGATGTGATAGGTGAAACGCTTCATGCATTCCATCTCCGTGAGCCATTCTGCGATGCGGAACTGCAGGACCTGCTTCGCAACCAGCGGTTTGCCGAACACGATTCGCTGCTTGAGATAGTCCACGGTCATGTCGATCATGTCCCGGGTCGTGATATAGGAAGAAGGGAGAATGGAATAGCGTTCGTGCTGGAACTGCTGCATCTGATAGATGAAGCCCTCCCCTTCCTTGCCGATCAGGTTTTCAACCGGCACGCGAAGGTCGTCGAAAAACAGCTCGGCCGTGTCGCTGCTCCTCATGCCGAGCTTGTCCAGCTTCTTGCTCACCTCGAATCCGGGCAAGGCGGTAGGAACGACGAACAAGCTGTAACTATGGTACCCGGGGTCGTCACTCGTTCTCGCCAAAAGGGTCATGAAGTCTGCCTGTGTACCATTGGTGATGTATGTCTTGGACCCGTTGATCACGTAGGAGTCGCCGTCTCTCCTGGCAGTGGTTGCCAGGGCCCCCACATCCGAGCCCGCCCCGGGTTCCGTGACTGCGATCGAGGTCACCATATCGCCGGCCAGGGCCGGTTTCAGGTAGGTCTCTTTCAAATATTCGCTGCCGAACTCGGCGATCGCAGGCGTCGCCATGTGCGTCTGCACAGCGATCGCTACGGGGATGCCGAGACCCTTGATGTGTGCGATTTCCTCGAGAAATACCAGCTCGAACCAGTAGTCCAGTCCCTGGCCCCCATACTTCTCATCATACCGAATCCCGAGCAGACCCAGGTCACCCAGCTTCTTGAAGAGATCATGCAGGGGCGGCATGCCCGATTCTTCCCATTCGTCCAGGTTCGCATTGATCTCTTTTTCCACGAAATCGCTGACCGTTTGCCGGAGAATGCCGTGGTCTTCGTTGAAATAGATTTCATCCGGGTGGGTGATCTTCTCTGCCATACTCTGCTCCTTCCTCTTCTAAGGCTGGTTCAGCTCCGAAGGGCCTTCTTGTTCACCTTTCCCACTGCGGTGAGAGGCATGCCGTCCACGATCTCAATGATCTTGGGCACCTTGTACGGCGCCAGCTTCTCGCGTGCAAAGGCCGTCAGTTCCTCTCTCACTTCATCATTCGATCGATTGGAATATTCTTCGCTTTTCTGGACAACCAGTTTGACGAGTTCGCTTCCCGGGCGATCCGGGTTGGGCACCCCGACGATCGCACAGAACAGAATGGCCGGGTGCTCGTACAGCTTCCCCTCCACCTCCGTGGAAAACACCTTGTACCCGCCCACAACCACCATGTCCTTCAACCGATCCACCACCCAGATGTAGCCGTCCTCGTCCATGTAGCCCATGTCCCCGGTGTGCATCCACAGCTTGCCGTCGTGTTCGCGCAACGCATGTGCGGTTTCTTCAGGCTTGTTGTGATAACCCTTCATGACCTGCGGTCCGTGCACGATGATCTCTCCAGGCTCCCCCAAAGGCATTTCCTGGTCCCCGGTTTCAACGTCCATGATCTTGACCAGGGTGGACGGGACCGGAAGACCAACGGACCCGACCTTCTTTCTCCCCTTGAAGGGGTTGGTGGTGAACATGGGGCTGCACTCGGTCATGGCCAGCCCTTCGGTCACCTTCCCCTTTCCGACCAGTTCTTCGACAGAGTTCATTCCCTCCACGGAAAAAGGGGCCGAACCGGAGAAGCATTTTCTCAGTGAGGAGAAATCCAGTCGACGAAAGGACTCCTCGTTCATGAGCATGGTATAGAGAGAAGGGGACAAGACGCCCCAGGTCGGTTTCAACGCATCCCATTCCTTGATCAGGTGAGCGAGGTCCCTCGGATCGGGGATCAAGGTCTGTTCGGTACCAAGATGCAAATTCACACAGCAAATCATGATGCCTGCCACATGGAACATGGGAAAGACGACAAGATTTCGCTCTGCGCCTCGTTCCATTTGATGCCACGCATTGAATTGGGCCAGGTTGGCCAACATGTTTCCGTTGGTCAGAATCGCGCCTTTCGGCACGCCGGTGGTGCCTCCCGTGTAGAGGATGAAGGCCGAGTCTTCCCGAGTCAGATCCACGGACCGTGCCTCAGGCGGATAGGCCCGGCAGAAATCTACGAAGGACATGACCTCTTTACCTTCTACAGGGGAACCCTTTGGGGTCGTGTCGGCTTCCGAGAGAAGATCGAGCGCACCGGCCACGAGCACGATGCGGAGGCTGTCCACCTTGTCCGCTATCTTCAAGAACACGTTCTCGAACGTCATGTCCAGGGAGACCATGGCCTTGGCCCCGGAGTCGCTCAATTGATAGGCCATTTCATCCGGGGCGAACAACGGCGACAGCCCGGTAACAATGCAACCCGCCTTGAGCGCTCCGGCGAGAGCGATAACATTCTGCGGAATATTGGGCATGTTCAAGGCGATCACGTCACCTTTTCCAAGCCCCTTCTCGGCCAGTCCTCTCGCAAAGCGGTCGGCCCAGCCCATCAATTCCCGGTAGTTCATCCGCATGCCCAGGTAGTTCAAGGCCGGCCGCTCGGCATACAGGCTGCCGGTTTCTTCAAGAATCTGAGCAAGCGACTGACCATAGATCTCAACCTCCGCGCCTACGCCCGGATCATAGTTCTCGAGCCAGATCTTCGGATCATAAATCACAGCACTCATCCTTTCGACTGGACTACCCTCAAAATGTCTGCATTCCCTCTCCTTCGAGAGGGAATGGATCAATCGAGAACCTCTACATATCCGTCATTGCCGTCCCCGCCTATAGGATCCCTCCGGATCATTCATCATCATCGTCGTCCTCATCATCATCGTCATCCTCCGGGACGAATTTCTTCACGTATCCCGTGTGGATGTCCCCTTCCTGGAAGGCGGGGTCATCCATGATCTTCAGATACAGGGGGATCGTTGTCTTGACCGGCCGAATCGTGAATTCCTGGAGCGCCCTTCTCAAGACGCGGATCGCCCCTTCCCTCGTCAGGTCGTACCCCACGAGCTTGGCAACGAGGGAATCGTAGAAAATCGGCAACCCATACCCCTCGTACAGGTGCGTGTCCAGGCGCACGCCGAATCCCCCCGGAGGGTTGTATTCTTCGATGGTCCCGGGACACGGCAGGAAGTTGCGGTCCGGGTCTTCGGTATTGATCCTGCACTCGATGGCCCAACCCTTCAGATTCAGGTCGCCGAAGGTGTACTCGAGCTTTCCGCCGCCGGCCAACCGTATCTGTTCTTTGACCAGGTCCACGCCGGTAACCATCTCTGTCACCGGGTGCTCCACCTGGATACGGGCGTTGATCTCCATGAAGTAGAAGCTGCCATCCCTGTCGAGCAGGAACTCCACGGTGCCGGCATTGAAGTAGTCCACCGCCCTGGCCGCGTCGATGGCGGCCCGGCCCATGGCCTCTCGAAGCTCGGGCGTCACGGCCGGTGAGGGCGATTCTTCGATCAGCTTCTGATAGCGCCGCTGAATCGAGCACTCCCTCTCACCCAGGTGGATCACGTTCCCATGCTTGTCGGCCAGGACCTGAAATTCGATGTGCCTGGGATCGACCAGGCATTTCTCTACATACAGCGTGTCGTCGCCGAAGGCGGCGTTCACTTCCGCTCTTGCGATGGCGAAATCCTCTCGCAGCACCTCCTCGTCGGGACAGATGCGGATGCCTCGGCCTCCTCCCCCTGCCGAGGCCTTGATCATGACCGGATAGCCGATCTCGGAAGCGAAAGCGGCCGCATCGTCAACCGAGGCCACCCCTCCCGGGCTGGACGGAACGATTGGTACGCCTGCCTCGTTGATGATCGTCTTTGCCCGGATCTTGTCGCCTGCCAATTCGAGGGTCTCCGGAGCCGGGCCGATGAAGACCAGGCCTGCCTCCCGACAGGCCCGGGCGAACGCGCCGCTTTCGGCCAGGTAGCCGTAGCCGGGGTGCACAGCCTCTGCCCCCGACTTCTTTGCCGCCTCGATGATGGCCTCCATGTTGAGATAGCTCTTGGCGCTCAAGGGCGGTCCGATGCAAATGGTCTCGTCGGCATGACGGACGTGCAGGCTGTCCGCGTCCGCCTCGGAATACACAGCCACGCTCGTTATGCCCAGGTCTCTGGTCGCGCGTATGACCCGGAGCGCGATCTCACCCCTGTTGGCAATCAGAATCTTGGAAAACATTCCTCTTCATCCCTTTGTATTGTCCAGTCTCAAAGACCCAGACTCCTGGCCACCTGCTCGTGATGGTAATCGGAGTCACCGAACAAGATATCGGCTGCCACGGTTCGGCGGTGGTACAGGTGCAGGTCGTGCTCCATGGTGAAGCCGATGCCGGCGAAGATCCGGTGGCCCACGGTGGTTGTCTTCCGGCCCATCTCCCCTGCCCTGATCTTGGCCATGCTGACCTCTTTGTCGGCTGGTTCTCCGACAGACAGCTTCCAGGCCGCCCGATGCACCAGGTTGCGCGTGCCGAGGATGTCGACCCACATATCGGCCATATAGTGCTGCATGGCTTGAAAACTCCCGATGGGCCTTCCGAACTGCACCCGCTCCTTCGAATAAGCCAAGCTCAAGTCCAGGGCCGCACGCATGGCACCAACGGTTTCGGCGGCACGGGCTACAGCGGCCTTGTTCAGGGCTGCCTTAACGACCGGCCATGCCTGACCCACTTGACCGACCACACTGCCCGTGTCCAGGCGCACCTTGTCAAAGGCGACTTCGCACTGATTGTCCCAGGAAATCGTCTTCAATGGGGCAACCGTCACCCCGGGGTGGTCACGCTTGACCAGGAACAGGGTGAGGCCGGCCTCCGGGTCTGTTGCTTCGCTCGTTCGCGCCACGCACACCATGTAATCCGCCACCAGGCCGTCGGGCACGAAGAGCTTCACACCGTCGATGACCCACTCCTGGTCTTCCTCCTGAGCCTTGACCTTGATCGTCTCCGGTTCGCATCCACCGTCCGACTCGGTCAGGGCCATGGTCAGGATCAGTTCTCCGCCGGCCGCTTTGGGAAGGATCTCCTGCTTCTGGGCTTCCGTGCCGGCCTTGAGGATGGGTACGCACCCAAGGATGGTCGTGGAGATGAACGGAGCGGGGCAGATGTTGTATCCCATCTCTTCCATGAGCACGGCCATGTCCAGAAAGGACCAGTCCGTTCCGCCGTATGCCTCCGGCAGGTTTAGCCCCATCCACCCCAGCTCGGCCATCTTGCGCCAGAGCTCGGGTGAGTATTTCTCATCGGTCTCCGCCAGTTGCCGGACCAGCTCTTTGGGGCATTCCTTCTTCAGGAAGTCTGCGGCCGAGCTCTGGAGTATCTTTTGTTCTTCCGTGAGTTCGAATTCCATCTTGAATCTCCCTCTTGTATCTAAGTTAGCCACTGGATTCCCGCCGGAGCCTGTTCCCGCGAAAGCGGGGACGGGAATGACAAACCGGTGGCGATCTTATCGTCCGCGGGGCAGGCCCAGCCCCCGGGTGGCGAGGATGGTCTTTTGTATTTCCGAAGTGCCGGCACCGATCGGGCCGGAGATCGAATCCAGATACCCCATACCGACCCTGCCGCCGAAGGGGGCCCATTTGGATCCCTTGTCCAGCAGTCCGTAGGGGCCGAGAAGGTCCACGGCCGTATTGGCCATCTTCACGCTGAGTTCGGTGAAGATGAGCTTCAAGGCCGAGGCCTCGAGTTCCGGGACCTCGCCCTGGTCCTGCATCCAGGCCGACTTCCAGTAGAACGAGAGAAAGATCTCGAGCTCCACGGCAAGGGCCGCCAGTTCCTTCCGCACCCGTGGATCTTCCGCCAGGGGACGGCCGCCGCGTTCGGTCTCCTTGGCGAACTGGACGAGCTCTTCGAGCACCCTCCTGAAGGACCCCGCGCCGATCATCATCCTCTCGAACTGGAGGGCCAGCATGACGTAGTAGAAGCCCTTGTTCACCTCTCCAACCACGTACTTCTTCGGCACCCTCACGTCGTCGAAGAAGACCTCGTTGAAGGAATGAGTGCCGCAGATATTGATGATCGGGTTGATCGTCACCCCGGGCGTCTCGTTCGGAATGATCATCAATGTTGCGCTCTTGTGCGCCGGGGCGTCCATGTCGGTCTTCACGATGGCCCAGCCGTATTCGCTCACGTGGGCGGCGGTGCTCCAGATCTTCTGGCCATTGACGACAAAGTCATCCCCGTCATCCACACCGGTGGTCTTCAGGGAGACCAGGTCGGATCCTGCGTTCGGTTCGCTGTAGGCAAGCCAGAACCCGATCTCACCGGCACGGATGGGCGGGAGGAACTCCTTCTTGATCTCTTCATTTCCGACCAGGATAAGGGTGGGGCCCACAATACCCGCGGCTATACTTCCCGCCGGGACTCGGTAGTATGACAGAATGTCACCGGCAATGGCCGCCTTCATGGCCGAACCCTGACCTCCGTGCTCCTTGGGCCAGCCCAGACTCAGCCATCCCTTCTCACCAAGCAACCGGTTGAAACGCTTGGTGATTTCCTGGAATTCGGCCTCCGTCTGGGGCATGGTCCCGTAGCTCCCGGGCCAATAAACGACCGTCTCGTTCCAGTCCGGAGGCAGTGCATCCCTGACAAACTCCTCGATCTCCTGCCGGAGGTCCAATTCCTCCTGTGTAAATGAAAAGTCCATGTTCAACCCTCCATCATGTTCTGTTTCATCAAGCCTCGATGACGAAGATCAGGTCGTCGTCGCTCAAGGGCGTCTCGTTCTCCGCCACGATCTCCACGATCTTCCCCCCAGCCGGCGACTTGATCTTCTGGAAGACCTTCATCGTTTCGAGCAAGGCCAGCACCTGCTTCTTCTTGACCGTATCGCCCACCTCGACGTACGGCGGCTGGTCAGGGGCCGGCCTTCTGTAGAAGACTCCGGACATCTTTGCTCGCACTTCCACTCTCTTGCTCATATTTTCTCGCCTCCTCAATCGATTGCTGAAGGGCCAACAGACGATGGCTGCTATTTCCCTTTCCACTGCGGCTCTCGCTTTTCCATGAAAGCGGCGATTCCTTCCGCGATGTCCTCGGTCTGCGAGTTGATGGTCAATTGGGAGTGAAGGTAGCCAAGTCCATCCTCCAGGGGCATGTCCGCGATCTGGTAGAACGAGGACTTGCCGAGGCCCATGACGGCCGGGCTGTAGGAGGAGAGCTTCTTGGCCATGTCCGCGACCTTCTCCTGAAACCGGTCCTTGGGCACACAGTAGTTGATCATTCCGAGGCGCTCCGCCTCGGCCGCCGGGATACGCTCGCCGGTCATGCACAACTCGGCGGCTTTCTTGCGACCCACATTGCGGATGAGAACGGCCGTTACCATGTAGGGCCAGAGGCCCCGCTTGATCTCCGGCAGGCCGAACAGGGCATCATCGCTGGCGATGGCCACGTCGCTGGAGAGGCACAGGCCCACGCCACCGGCAAGGCAGTACCCTTCGATGGCGGCCAGGATCGGCTTCTTGCACTTGTTCATTCCGGCCATCAGGCCGGCGAAGTAGCGGCGGTCTTCATGCATTTCCAGGAAGGACTTCGTCTTGCCGAAGGTGCCGCCCAGGTCGGCACCGGCACAGAAGGACCCACCCGCACCGGTCAGAACAATTGCCGACACGTCCGGATCTGCGCCGGCCTTCTCGAAAGAGTCTTTCAAGCCGGCCATGACCGCGGGGTTCATGGCGTTCTTCCTCTTCGGCCGGTTGATCGTGATGGTAGCAATCTTGTTCTCCACGTGGTAGAGGAGTTCCCTGTCTTCAGCCATGGTCTTTGCTCCTTGTGTCTCTTGCTGTTAGGTTTTAGGTATTAGGTCCCTACCCCCTCCGCACCAAGACGGTGGGGGACGGGTGGTGGGCTAATACCTAACAGCTAATACCTAATACCTGTCTTTTCATTTCAGTTCTTCAGACCCAAAATCTCGCGTGCCTCGTCCGCCGTGGCGATTTCACGGCCTACCTCGCGGGTGATCTTGGCCAGGGCCTCGACCAGCTCGCCGTTGCTCTTCGCCCTGTCGCCGTTGGGCAAGTAGAACGTATCTTCCAGGCCGGTGCGCACATTGCCGCCTTCCTCAAGGGCCTTTCTCTGGAGGTCCCAGACTTCCTTCCTGCCCACACAGATCACCTGCCAGTGGGTGCCGGCCATCATCTCGTCCTTCAGGAGCGGGACCCATTCCGGCTTGGCCGGCATGCCGCTCGCCACGCCCATGACCAGAGAGATGTGCGGGTCTCCCTCGAACATGCCGGCCCTCTTGTAGAGGGCCACGCTGCGCACGATGCCCGAGTCGAAGCATTCGAATTCCGGGATCACGTCATCGGCGGCCATGGCGTCCAGGAAGGCCTGCACCTTCTCCACCGGATTGTCAAAGGCCAGGGGCGGCCAGGCCCAGGTGCCGTCCCCCTTGAGCTTCAGGTAGTTGAGGGTGCCCGCGTTGCAGGCGGCCATCTCCGGCTTGATCGCCTTCATGCAGGCCACGGGCTGGGAGATGTCGGGTCCCATGACACCGGTGCTCTGGTTGATGATCATTCCCGGCACACGATCCCGGACCGCATCGATGATCGATTTGACTACATCCACATCCCAGGTGGGCATCATGCCCTTGCCCGGCCGCTGGTCCCTGAAGTGACAATGGACGATGGTGGCCCCATGGTCCCACGCCTGTTGGGCCGCCTCGGCCATCTCTTCCGGTGTAACCGGAATGTTTCCCATGGAGGGGTTGGTGAGCACGCCCGTGAGGGCACATGTCAGAATGGCTTTGTCACTCATGTCCTTCTCCTGTGCGTTTGTCAGGGTTCAAGTCTCTAAGGCCTACATCAGGTCGGCGCAGACCCGTGCATCTTCTTCCTGGCCGGAAGGGATTCCTCCTTCTTCTCCAGAATCCTCAAGGCCTGGATGATCTTCTTGCGCGTGTCCCTGGGCAATATGATTTCATCCACGACCTGGGCCGTCCAGGACTGAGCGGCCGCAAAGGCGTCGCTCCTTTCTCTCGAAGTCTTCCAGTACGCCTCATGCGCATCCTCTTCGATGCAGTCGCCCAGGACCTTTCCGTAGTCCAGGGTGGAGGCCTCGACCGAAAACTCGGCGATGGGCCAGGCGTAGATCAGGTCCGCACCCATGCCCTTGAGTCCGCTCATGATCAGGCTTCCTGCGTCCGCGTGAGCTTGGCGAAGCACGACGCCGATCTTGGGCACGGTGGTGGTGGCGTACACATCGACAATCTTGCCGACGTGCCGGATGAGGCCCCGGGCCTCTTCCGACTCGCCCGGGACCACCGGCGGCGTGTCCGTCAGGTTCACCAGCGGGATGTTGTACGCATCCAGGACCTGCAGAAAGCGGTAGTACTTGTCGCAGGTATTCACCTCCAGGGTGCTGCCCGGAACCTTGGGGTTGTTGGCCACCAAGCCCACGACTCGACCGTCGAAGCGGCAGAAACAACAGATCAGGTTCTTGGCGTACTCGTCCTTGATCTCGAAGTATTCGCCGTCGTCCACCAGGACCTTGATCACGTCGTGCATGTCGTAGGTCTGGTCCAGTTCATCCGGGACGAGTGTCTCCAGGATGTCGACCTTCCGGTTTGGCGAGTCGGTCCTCTCCCACTCCGGGGGCATTTCCCTGTAGCTGGACGGCAGATAGCGCAACATCTCCCGGCACTTGAGGATGGTCTCCGCGTCATCGTCCCCGACCACGTCACAGGTCCCGGAGAGCTGCATGTGATAGTCCGCGCCGCCTACGTTGCGGTCGATCACCTCCGACGTCGCCGCCTGGGTCTGTCTCGGACCGCCCAGCCACATGTTGCCCGAAACCCGACTGATGAACAGAAAATCGCAGAGCGTGGGCAGGTAGGCCCCTCCGGCAATGCAAGGACCCATCAGGACAGTGATCTGCGGGGTAACGCCGGAGAACCTCGATTGAATCCGGAACTGCCAGTCGACGCCTGCCATGGGGACTTCCCGGTACCCCAGTCGACCGCCCGAGGAATCCAGCAGATGGACGATCGGGATGCCCCACTCGGCGGCCATCTGCATGGACATGGCGGATTTCACCATGGTCTGTATGCCGAGCGACCCGCCGAGGACGGTAAAATCCGAGGCGTTAACCATCGTCAACCGGCCATGGACCTCGGCCGTGCCGACCACAATCCCGTCGCAGGGCGCGTCCGTGAATTTGCCGTCGATACGCGTCCCGGTCGTATTCACAAAGGAGCCGATTTCGTTGAATGTGCCGGGATCGATCAGGATGTCGATTCGCTCCCGGGCGGTCAGCTTGCCACGGTCGTGCTGCCGGTCGATGTGTTTCTGTCCGCCTCCGAGCTTGTTCTTCTCCTGGATATCCTGGTATTTCTGTATGGCCTCGTCCATTCGTTTGCCCATTCTTGTCCCCTCCAACTCGCCTTCACGCCGGTTTGACAGACCTTCTCTTGTTGGGCACCTCTTCACGCTTGTTCCGCGACGCCCGCAAGGCCCGAATGATGCGGCGCCGGGTGTCCCGGGGGTCGATGGCATCGTGCACGGTGTAGTAGTGCGTGAACCCCTTGCCCATGTTCAGCACGCTGAACTGCTCCCTGAGGATGCTCAGGTAAAAGTCGTACACCTCATCGTAGTTGCCCTCTTCCTTCGCCTTTGCCAGCTCCTTGTGGAATACGGCCAGCACGATCGACTCCGGTCCCGTGGGGGCGAATTCAGCCGTGGGCCAGCCGTAGATGAAGTCGGGCCCCATCTTTATGCAGCCCATTGTGATGTTCGATCCTCCGTAGGACCGCCTGAGCACGATCGTCACCTTGGGGTTGGTCAGATGGGAGTAACCGTGCAGGTTCTTGGCCCCGTGACGGATGACGCCCATCCGCTCCCACTTGTCACCGGGCGGATAAGCCGTGGTGTCGGACATGGTAACCATGGGGATATTGAAGTTATCCAGAAACATCATGAACCTGTCGTACTTGTCCGAGGAGTCAGGGTCCATGATCCCGCTGAGCTCTTCCGGATTGCTCGCCGCGATGCCCACAGGCATACCGTCGAACCGGGCGAACCCCACCGTGAGGTTGGGGGCAAAATCCTCCTTGATCTCGAAGAACTCGCCGTCGTCCACGATGAGGTCGATGATTTCGTGGATATCGTAGGTGAATTTTACATTGTCCGGCATCACGTCGAGGAGCTCTTCTTCCCTGCGGTCCGGGTCGTCGTTCGATTCCACTCTGGGGGGCGTTTCCCAGCAATTCTGAGGCATGAACTCGAGCAGCCGTTTGGCCATGTCCATGGCCTCCTGGTCGCTCTCCGCCACGAGGTCGACCTGGCCACTCTTCTGCATATGAAACTCGGCGCGTCCTGCCTCCTCGGATTCGATCTCGCCGCCCAACCAGAGGAAACCGGAGTTCTCGTTCATGATGAGGAAATCGGAGAGCACCGGGATCTGGGCAAACGGACCGGTGCAGGGCCCGAGCACCAGGGCAATCTGCGGTATGACCCCGGAATAGAGACAGTAGTTTCGGGTCAGCCGGGCCAGACCGTGCAGGCCGACGAACCCGCGCGTAAAACCGATCCGAGAGCCCACCGAATCGAAGATGCCGATGATGGGTATGTTCCCCTGCCCGGCCATTTGAACCAGTTCTGCAATCTTCCAGATGCCCTGGTCACCGATGGCCCCGGACATGACCGTGAAGTCGGTGGCGTAGATCATGGCCTGCCTGCCGTTGATTCGAGCAGTGCCCATGACCACGCCGTCTGCAGGGCTGGGTTTGTCGAGCTCTCCCAGCTGGTTCCGCATGTCTCGGACCAGAGAGCCCAACTCTTGAAACGAGCCGGGATCCGCCAGACAATCGATCCTCTCCCGGGCCGTGAGCTTGCCCAGGTCATGCTGGAGGCGGATTCGTTCTTCCCCCCCCCCTTCCCGGTTCTCCCTGTCGTTCGCGGCCATTCGTTCCAGAAAGCCGTCCATCCATTGTCCCATCTGAGCCTCCTCCTCTATCTCCTGCAGGTCGACCTACTCCTCTTCCAATCCCTTTTCCTTGTCGTATTTGAGCCCGGCGTGCGGAACCGGCCCGGCGGCGAGGAAGTTGGAGCGCAGGCGCCGCTCGAGGATCGCCTCGGCCCGGTGTCCGGCTTCCAGCAACTTCTCGATGTCGATACCGGTGGACACGCCCATCTCCTCGAGCATTCCCACCAGGTCCTCCGTACAGGTGTTACCGGTAAAGCCCTTGTCGTAGCGAGCCGCGCCGGTCTTGGGTTGGCCGCCGATGGCCCCCAGCGAGGTCTCGATCCGGCCCACGCCGTAGGTCAGGGCCACCAACGTGTTCGCGACCCCCCAGCCGCGGGTATCGTGGAAGTGCGCGATCACCTGCTCGGGCTTGAAGCCCTCGTCGAAGATTCGCTCGTAAAACTCGGCCACTTGTCTGGGGTTGGACGATCCGGTGGTATCACCGAAGCCTATGGTGGTCGCCCCCATGTCGAGCCACCACTTGCCCATCTCGATCACCGGCTCGATGGGCAGGTCCCCCTGGATCGGGCAGCCGAAGGCGGTCAACACCCACGCTGATAGTGCGTGACCCGTATCCAGAATGTCCTTGATCATTCCCTCCAGGATCTTCCGGTTCTCCGCGTGTGTCATGTTGATATTCGCCTGGTTGTGCGCCTCACTGGCGCTCATGGCCATACCGATCTCCTCGACGCCGTAGCCCTCCTCCTTGGACCGTAGGGCCCGCTCCACCGCCTTGGGCCTGAAGCAGCCTCCCCGGTAGACCAGGTCAGGACCCCTGGGGATGCGCCGCAGCACCTCCTCAGCATCCGCGAACTGGGGCAGAAATTTGGGGTGGGCGAAGGTGGTCGCCTCGATCACCTTGATGCCCGCTGCAACCATCATCTCGATCATCTCCACCTTCTCGTCGGTGGAGACCTGCTTCACCTCGTTCTGCAGCCCGTCCCGGGCCCAGCATTCGCAGATCGCTATCTTCTTGGGCAGATTCTTCTCGTTCAACTGGATTCCATTCGTCATGTCGACACCTCCTCTTCTCATGGCCAACACCTGAGCGCCGCGGATCGTTCGACCCTTTTCGCTCAAACCTTCTCACCGGTCTGGACCTTCCTGGCCAACTCCACAAAGAACTCCATGGCCGTGGGGTTCTCCATGGAGTCCACGTTCACCGCCTTTTCCAGCTCCCAGCCCATCAGTAGTTTCTTGACCGGCACTTCCAACTTCTTTCCGTTTAGGGTACGGGGCACCTGGTCGATCGCGATGATGGCGTCGGGCAAGTGGCGCGGACTCATGGCCGAACGGATGCGGCCCTTGATGAGGTTCTGCAATTCCTCGTCAAAGGCCTGCCCTGCGGCAGGGACCACGAACAAGGGCATCCAGTAACTGCCCCCCGGCACGTCCACACCCACGATGAGACTGTCGGCCACCTCCGGCATGGTTTCGATGACGCTGTAGAAATCGCTCGAACCCATGCGGACCCCCATTCGCTTGAGGGTGGAGTCGGAACGGCCCAGGATCATGCCGCTGCCGTGCTCAGTGAGCTTCATCCAGTCCCCGTGGCGCCACACCCCCGGGTACATGTCGAAGTAGCTCTCGTGGTAGCGACTGCCGTCTGCGTCGTTCCAGAGATAGATGGGCATGGACGGCATGGGCTCGGTAACCACCAGTTCCCCTACTTCCCCGACCAGGGAGTTTCCCGCATCGTCAAAGGCCTCGACCTTCACGCCCAGGCACCGGCACTGGAGTTCCCCGGCACGCACGGGAAGCGTGGGGACCCCGCTGAGAAAGCCGCTGGCGATGTCCGTTCCCCCGCTCGCGGATGTGAGCCACACGTCCTCCTTGATGTTGTCGTAGACCCACTTGAATCCCTCGGGAGGCAACGGTGCGCCCGTGGACCCGACCCCGGTGATGCGGCTCAGGTCGAACTTCTTGGCAGGTTCAACCCCTGCCTGCATGCAGGCCCGAATGAACGGAGCGCTCGTGCCGAAAAACTCGGCTTCGGAGTCCTGAACGAATTCGAACAGCCGTTCGATGCTCGGATATCCCGGGTTCCCGTCGAAGAGCACCGCCGTTGTCCCGTGCACCAGGCAGCCTTGGACGATATTCCACATGATCCAGCCGGTGGTGGAGAACCAGAAGAAGCGAAGCCCCGGCCTACACTCCATGTGAAACGCCATGGTCTTGAACATTTCCAGGAGCACGCCCCCCTGACTGTGCACGAGGGGTTTGGGCAGACCGGTGGTTCCGGACGAGTATACCACCCAAAGTGGATGGCTGAAGTCCACCTGTTCGAAAGTCAGCTCAGCATCTTCCGCCAACAGGGAATCCCACCGCACGCTGCTGTCCATGACAGCATTCGCGTCCAGGTAGTTGACCAGAACCGTATGCTCCAGTGTGGGCAACCCGGCTCGGATCGTGTCCACATCGGGCCTGCGGTCAAACTTCCTGCCGGTGTACTGGTATCCGTCCACTGTGAACATCAGCTTGGGTTCGATCTGACTGAACCGGTCGATGACACTGCGGGTCCCGAAGTCGGGCGAGCAACTCGCCCAGATTGCCCCGAGAGAGGCCACGGCAAGGAACGCGATCATGGTCTCAGGGATGTTGGGCATGAACGACACCACCCTGTCTCCCTTGCCGACGCCCATCTTCTTCAAATACGCTGCTACCGAGGCCACCCGCCGCTCCAGCTCGCCCCATGTGATTTCCATCATCGGAACCGTCTCCGACTCGAACACGATTGCCGTCTCGCCCGGCGGTCGGTCCCGAAACACGTGGCGGGTGTAATTGAGTTTCGCCCCCTTGAACCAGGTGGCGCCGGGCATCTTGCGCTCGTTCAGCACTCGGCTGTACGGGGCGGAGGCCTGAACGTCGAAGTACTTCCAAATCGACTCCCAGAACCCCTCGATGTCGTCCACCGACCAGTCATAGAGCTCTCCGTAAGACGAGAAGTTCGTGCCCTTTTCCCTGTTCACCCATTCCATGTACTTCGTCACACTGGACTCGCCAATACGCTGGGCCGACGGCTTCCAAAGCACGGTTCCTTCGGGGACTCTCTCGATCGTCATGGTACCCTCTCTTAGAAGGATGTATCGCTGCATTTCTTTCGAAGGGGACAACTCAAGGCGGGGATCCTTGGATCAGGAAAAGCAACGTACATGCCAAATAGCCATCGTCCGTATCTTTTTGATATTATTGATTATTCAGCAACGACTCGAGGGCGGACCGGCTCGTTATTGCCTGAATAGCGGCAATGATGTCGGTATAGCGGCAACTCCTCTTGACCGACCTGCCCTCCACCAGTAGACTGGCTCCACGGGCACCGCGGACAAATGAGGTGTCAGGAACCTTCTTCTTCCGAGAAAGCCAATTTGGAGGTGGCCCCAATCTAAGGATATTGCGAGGAGCCGCAGGCGACGCGGCAATCTCCCGACTACAACCGCAGAAAAGCACTGGGCGGGGAGATTGCTTCGGTAGTAGCTCTCGCTCCCTCGCAATGTCCGCTGGTTTGCGTAATCGTCCACACTCACGTGACCACCTTGCATAAGACAAGGAGCCCAGCGACATGAATTCCAAGATTCCGGATTTCACCCAGGCCCAGTGGAGTTTCCTGGCGGCGCTGGAAGCCTGCGGCGAAACCGTACCCCTGAACGCAGCCAAGACCATGGCACCCTTGCGGCCGGGCCCTCTCGAGGACCTGATCAGGAAATGCGATCAACTCGGCTGGATCCACAGGACCGAAGACGACCGGATCGGGCTCACCAAGGACCTTCCGGAAACGGTCCGGTACGACCTCAAGCTCATCAACACTCCGGAACACATGTCTGCTCTTATAGACAGGATCCACTCGGCGGGAATGCCGGAAAGCCTGCCCGACAGCGCCATGATCAGGCTGCTGACGGCTTCGGGCAAGATAGACCAGGCAGCAGACATCGAAATGGATCTGGCTCACGCCTCCCTCGAGAAGCGCGACCACGAGCGGGCATACCAGTACCTCAGCAGGGCCGTGGGAAGGCTGCACAGCTATCTCACCGGTGGAGGAGACGGCAAAGACCGGGTTTTTGTAGAAGCAGCCCTCGAGTTGTCGAGCGTCTCTTTTGCTGTGGGCCGGGGGATGCAGGTGTTGGCCTCTTACCTGAGAACAGCGGTCAACCTCGCTGAGGCCTCAGGCAACGTTCGGTCCCACGCCCTGGCCTGCCTTCATCTGGGCCGGCTGCTCGCCTATCTGGACCAACAGACCGAAGCCCTTACCATGCTCACGACGGGCAAGGAAGAAGTGGAACGGCTGGGGGACACCGACATCCTCAAGGCGGCCGCTGAATTCCTCGGCCTCTACTTCATGATGCAGGGTCGATTCACAGAGGCCTTGATTCACTTCGAAAGGGCGGAAGAGCAATTCAGACAGGAGGGAGACCGACTGCTCGTCTACCCGATGATCCTCTGGAGCCTCGGCATCACCCTGTTCGCGGCAGGACAGGTGCCCAGGGCCCTCGGCTTTTTTCAGGGGTACTGGCGATCCGCCAGGGACATGGGCCTGCCCGCAGTGGCCTCCATCGCAAGGGCCATCCTTGGATTCTCGCTGGCTGTGGCCCGAAAGCGCCGGGAGGCGCTCTTCCATCTGAACGCTTCCCTGGATGAAGCGCATGAGGGCCGCTACGCCTATTCGCTGTTCATAGCCAGGGCCGGTCTGGCAATTCAGTGTTACCACGATGGAGATCTGCAGAAGGCATTCGAGCTGCTTCGATCGGCCGTCGTGGAGGGGCACAAAGCGACCTCCGCACTCGTCATGCTGCACGTTTACCTCCTCGACGTGCTCGCTTCACTTCATGAACACGGCTTCGAGCCCGTAACCGAGGGTTGGGAGTACCGAGAACAGCTGGAACTCTTCCTCAAAGAGCCGAGTCTCCCTCGACGGGGTATCGCGCTCAGATTGCGGGCCCAGGACAAGCTGCGTTCCGGCATGAACGCTGTCCAGGTGATGGAGGACCTATCCGTCAGTCAGGACTACCTTGAGCGCGCCGGGGCCACGTTTCCGCTGAACGACACCCTGCTGACCATGGCACGGCTCAACCTCCGGGAAGGGAACCTCGATGAGGCGCGCGCCCTTGCTCAGAAGGCATGGATTCAATTACGAGGGATGGGGCTCGAGTTGGAGTATGTCCCGGAAGAATTGCGGTTCATGCTCGAGGAGGAGGACGCATGGCGAACGGAAAGAGACTCTGCACAGATCCTGGTGGATCATTACTTTGACTTCCTGCATGCCCTGGATGCCGCTGCAGATGAGGAAGAACTCTTCCATCGGGCGGTACGTCGGCTGAGCGAGATCCTGGGGGCCGAACGAGGGGCCCTCTTCTGGACCCCCCCCCATGGGAGTGCGGACACCCTGGACCTCAGGGCGGGACACAACTTCACCAGGCGAGAGATGCATTCAGCGGCCTTCCAGCCGAGCCTGGCAATCATCAGGAATGCTTTCGAGGAGAACCGGTACATCCGGACGCGGCCGGAAGCCCCTGAATCCGCATCCCTAGACGAAGAGATCAAAGGTCTGCTCTGCGTTCCGATTCAGGTAGGACCCGACGTGAGAGGGGTGCTCTATTATGACAATTCCTACGTGAGTGTGAACTTCGACTTCCTGCCCCCCCTGTGGACACCCCTCCTCGTCAGCCACACGAACAACTACAGCGGCCACATCCTCGAGCTCATTCAATTGCGGGAAGAAACGAGCAGGCTCGTCGCGGACAAATCGATCCAGCTGGAACGTCTGGGAGGTGACCCGATCCTGGCGCAGGCACCCATCATGCTCAAGGTGCTCGATCAGGCGGAAAAGGCGGCCCGCTCGGAAGCCACGCTCCTGGTGACGGGCGAAACCGGCACAGGCAAGGAACTCCTGGTGAGCCGGATCCACAGGCAGAGCCAACGGGCGGACGGGCCGTTCATCGTGGTCGACGCGACGACCATACCGGAGAACCTGGTGGAGAGCGAGCTATTCGGCCACGAGAAAGGGGCCTATACAGGGGCCGACAGCAGGAAGAGAGGCCGTATCGAGCTGGCTCACGAAGGCACGCTCTTCATCGACGAGATCGGTGAACTGCCCTTGCCGGTACAGGCAAAACTCCTGAGGGCCCTGGAAGGAAAGACCTTCTACCGCCTCGGAGGAACGCAGCCGGTGAAGTCCGACTTCCGGCTCGTAGCCGCTACGAATCGCCGACTCTCGGATGAAGTGGCAGCGGGACGCTTTCGGCAGGATCTCTACTATCGACTCAATGTCATTCCTGTCTCTCTTCCACCCCTGCGAGACCGACCGGATGACATCATCCTGTTGGCCCGGAACTTCTTCCGCCACTACTGCAACCGATACGGACGCGGGGGGCTCGAGCTCACCCGACAGGATGAAGACAAACTGACTACTTATCCCTGGTTCGGCAACGTCAGGGAATTGAAGAACGTCATCGAGCGGGCGGTAACCTTGTCGAGCGGAAAGAAACTCATCCTTGATCTGCCCATAGGACAGACCTCGCCCGAAAAACAGTCTTTTCCGGACACGCCCACCATGGACGAGCTTCAGCGCCGCTACATCCAACATGTGCTCGAAAAGACAGGCGGCCGGATCTACGGACCTGACGGCGCCGCGGAGATCCTTGGCATGAAGAGGTCAACGTTGTATACAAGGATGTACAAACTCGGAATACGCCCATGAACAGACCAGGAGAGACACATGAAGAACCTCAAAGACAAAGTGGCGGTCGTTACCGGGGCGGGGAGTGGCATTGGGCAGGCAACAGCCATTGCACTGGCGAGAGAGGGCTGCCACTTGGCGCTGGCCGATATCCATCAGCCGGGGATCGAGGCCACTGCGGGCGACGTTGACGGATCAGGGGGCAAGGTCTCTCAACACAAAGTTGATGTGGCCAGCAGGGAGGAGATGGAGCGGTTTGTCGAGGAGGTGATCGCACACCATGATCGCGTGCACATCATTGTGAACAATGCAGGCGTGAGCGTTTTCGCCGACTTCATCGAACAAAGCATCGAAGATATAGAATGGGTGCTGGGAATCAACCTGTGGGGCGTCATCTACGGCTGCAAGTTTTTTCTCCCCCACTTGGTGAAGGAACAGGAAGCCCACATTGTGAATATCTCCAGCTCCGCCGGTTTCTTCCCGACACCGAAGATGTCCGGCTATACAACTTCCAAGTTCGCTGTCCGGGGATTGAGTGAGACCATTCGGACAGAGCTGGCCAAGCACAATGTGGGCGTCACATCCGTACACCCGGGGGTGATCAAGACCAATATTCCTCATGCAACGAAGTACCAGGAAAAGGACAGGAAGAAACAGGAAGCTGGGGCGGCTTTCTTTTCCAGGTTCGGTCACTCCCCGGAAAAAGCGGCCCACAAGATCGTCAAGGGGATCAAGAACAACTCGCAGCGCGTTCTCATCGGGCCGGAAGCCTACGCGTTCGACATGCTGAAACGGGTCTTCCCTGTTGGCAGTGACTACCTGAACGGGAAGATGTCAAAGATGGTTGAGATGGAAGAATAGAATCAAGTCGTTGTTGACGACGCGTGCCTCCTCAAAAAGCTAACACCCTGACCCGGAAATGTGGTATGGTTTCCGCATCCCTCAGGC
>Ga0180429_10000972_pt1 | contig 24654 bp, 21 predicted proteins | sample SS_ome_FD_132428 | JGI IMG/M metagenome (GOLD analysis project Ga0180429, IMG submission 132428) | Hypersaline lake sediment archaeal communities from the Salton Sea, California, USA - SS_1_S_1 metaG | ecosystem: Environmental > Aquatic > Non-marine Saline and Alkaline > Hypersaline > Sediment ...
AATCGCCACTGCGTTCCCGGGATCGCAAGAACAGTGTCGGTCTTCTTCTTCCCCACCTCAACCGCACCATTCTCGTCGTACCCCGCTAGGGTATACCCGCCACTAGTTACTTTCTTATACTCCCCATCCTTCAGAATATAGACTGTGTAGCCCCGCTCGGCATTGCCACCAATCTTCACACGTCCTTGTGCCATTCGTTCCTTTAGCGTCTTGGGATACCCCTGCCAGTTTCCTTCACTGCCATCTCTGCGGATCGGAAGCAATGCAACATGACCGGAGACGGGCTTGGCTTCCGATATTCCCGCAGGCAGCGGGGACCCTACATCACTTATACGAGGTCCGCTCGGATCGATGTAGATAGGGTAGAACAGTTTTGGGCGATCGGCCCTTGCTGCGTTTGTACCCGATCGACGCAAGAGGTCCCATCGCACTGTACCCGTATGCGTACGTCCCCTTGCTGACACCCATTCTCGACCCAGCGCGACGCGTTGCGGGCCAGCAGCCCCCATCATCACAAAGAACAGATATTCGTCAGCTCGACCGAACCCGCTCGCTTTCGCAACAACGGCTGGGTTGATTTGCGTGCTAACCATCTGAATCTGCGCTTCCGGAAAGAGCTGCTCCAGCAGCAATCCTAGCCGCAGATATTCCTTCTCATCGATCGTGACGATCAACACCGAGTCTTGCGAGTTTAGCAGTTCCTTGGCGATGAGCAGGCGGCGTTCCATCATGGCCAACCATTTGCTGTGGCGGTATAGGTCATCGCCCTCGACGTAGTCGTTATTGTACTTCCAGTCCTTCGCGCCGGTGTTGTAGGGCGGATCGATGTAGATGGCATCGACCTTGCCGCGGTGGGTCCAGGTCAGGGCTTTGAGCGCGTGGTAGTTCTCGCCGTTGACGACCGTGTGCCACGGCCGATCGCCGCCACGGGAAACCTTCCCGGTCGAGACGAGACCGGGGTAGATTGTGTCGCCGAACTCGGCGACGACGACCAGATCATCCAGCGGTGCGGTGCATGACTCCTCGGGGCCTTGGATGGCCTGCAGCTGAGATTGCCAGGCCTTGCCCGACTTGGAGATCTTGACCACCTCCCACAGCCGGGGGGCGCCTTTCTTGATCGAGCCACGCGCGGGCAGGATGCAGACCTTGTCGCCACGGCGGATGGGACGCTGCGGCAGTTCCACGGCCTCCGGGCGGTGTCGCTCAAAGTTCAGACCGAAGGACAACCGAGAGGACATCGCCCTGAATTCTCGCTCCAGGTCGGCCCCAAGCTGCGCGTCTTCTGCCTTGGCCTTGGCGATCAGGTCAGTCGATCGTGACACAGACATTCCTCCCCTGGCTGTAGCGTCTCGGCCAATGCTGGCTGAAGCCTCAGATCAATATTGTCGAATATTCTCGGCATTTCGCGCTCTTCCAAATTCGCAGCCCTGCTACGCATTCTTCCTCTTCTTTGCCTTCGCTCTGGTCTTGCCGTACGCCTTGCCGGCCATGCGCAGATCTTTTCCGCACACGAAGATGGCCACCCCAGCGCCACAAGATGGGCGGCCGAGATAATACGTCACCTGTCGGTCGCTGTCAAACCACGGCATGACCGGATGCGATGACGGCTGGATTGTACTGGCGAGGTGCGACAGGTGCGGTCGCGGGTGCGTGAGATTCTTGAGCGCCCGGGCCTGCCGGAATTGGCGGCCATCGGAAGGTCGTCCCCGAATTGGCAGACCTGATGGCGGCGGCGGTACTGCTGTCCGGCGGTGTCACCCGCTGTCAATAGGTACTACCCGGGCCTCCTGCCAAGATGGCACGCGAACGAGTCGACTGGGGACACACAGTTTGTTGCGCACGCGCCGATTTTGCCACACGGGCCCGGGGTGCCGGAGTGCCAAAAGTGCCAGAAGGTCGGTCAAAGACCTTACCAGCGGACCCTTTTGGCACTTTTGGCACTGCGCGCCCCGGGTTCCGTTTTTGCGGGAAGGGCCCGTAGGACGTGCCAGACCCATATTCGCCGGCGCAACAAACATAAAGAATGGGCCTGACTGTTCCCATCGCGGTCGGCGGAAGACATGTCAGGAAGGAACCATGCGTCGATTGGTCTGTCGATGCATGCCCGCGCCATGGGTGCCTATCGCGCGGGCCCGCCTCCGGGCCGCGAAAATCTGCATCGAATCTGGGCCAGCGGTCGTAAGTCGCGATGCTTCAAAAGCATATAAAATGCTGAATATGCTGCATTTACAAGGAATTGCCTTGGATTCTTAGCGGACATGAGCGACTGATGTGTGTGATGGCAAACAGAAAGGATAACGCGATGAAGACCACCGAAAACACCCACGAATGGTTGATGGCCCGCGGCCGCGGCGGCGTCCGCCGCATCGAGACCCTGGGCTGGAAGCGCCTGGCCAAGATGTACTTCGACGCCAAGCCGGGCAGCCCGATCCGCAAGGCAATCAACGCCGAGGCCCGGCGGTGTGGCTACACGCCCCGGGTGATCCTGGCACTCAACGCCTAAGAGAAGGAGACGATCATGCGCATTACGAGCATCGAACTGGCAGGCAGCAGCGACACGACCCTTGGCGACGGCAGGTCCGGCCTGCCCCGGGCTTTCGCCCGGATCAGCCGTCGCGACACCGCTGAGAGCAGCTACATCGACGTGACCATCCTCACGCCCGGCGGCGAACGGAAGCATTCGGTCCACGCGGACTGCGATGAGGACATCTGGTCCATGGCTGAGTGTCTCCAGCGCCACCTCGATGGGCACGTCGGCACCAACAGCATGATCCATGACTACTACCGCGAGTTGCAGCGCTTCGCAGACTGAAAGGGCCCCACCATGAACGAGTACGACATCGAAACCATGCTGTACGAACTGCTCCAGGACGAGGACCAGGCCTGTGAAGTCGACGGCGTCCAGACCTTTGAAGAGGCTGGCCTCCTGACCGACAACCGTGGGGTGGTAGTTCGCACCCAGGATGGCAGCACCTTCGAGATCACCATCGTCCAGAGCAACTGACGAGCCCGGCTCTGCGTAGAGCTGGGACGGTGAACCCCTAACGGAAAGGATTGCATTATGGCAGCGAAGAAGACCAACAAGAAGACCAGCAACAAGAAGCAGGCCACCAAGCAGCAGACCGCCAAGGCCCAGGCCGCACCGAAGGCAGCCAAGACCGACAAGCCCAAGCGCCCCAGCGGGCTGAACGCCGCGGCGCAGGTTCTAGCTGAGGCGAAGCAGCCGTTGAACGCCAAGGAGATGGTCGAACGCATGCTGGCCAAGGGCCTCTGGACCACCGGCGGCAAGACACCGGCAGCGACCATCTATGCCGCGATCATCCGCGAGATCGCCTCCAAGGGCGATGCCTCCCGGGTCCGCAAGACCGAACGCGGCAAGTTCGAGCTGGCCAAGGAAGCATGACCCATGGGACGCCGAACTGAAAACCGCCAGGTAGAGTTCCAAGGCACGCCCGGTGGCGCGCTGGAGCGAACCGTCCGATTGTTTGATGGCCGCGAGTACGCCCATCGCTGCTCCAGGAAGATCTTCGAGGCAGTCGCTGGGTATATCGATGAACACCAGGGCGAAGGCATCAAGATGCAGTCGGTCGCTGATGCCATCGACGCCCCGATGACACAGGTCAACGTGGCGCTGCAACTGCTGACCGAGCGCGGACTCCTGGAGACCCACGGCCGCCTGGGCTACGTCGCCAGCGGCTACGCCAGCGCATTCTTCGAGCACGCGATGACCGAGTTCCTCGCGCTGATCGAAGGCTGCCCGCCAGAGTTCCGCGAAGGCTGACCTCACGCCTGCACCCCCGCCACCCCGGTCGATTCGGCCGGGGTGCTCTTCGGCCTCAGCGTCCCCGCATGTCCCCCCGGTACTGGTAATGCCTCCTTGACTACTCGTTGTTCCCATGATCGTCTGCTTCTACCGGGCGTTGAGGCCGTCGAAAAAGACGACCTGGCCAAGGGCGTAACGGTGCCCACGGGCGCCAAGAAGGCCCCGGAGGTGGCCCACGGGGGCCAAGGGCACCACAAAACGCCCCGCGGGCCAACGTGGCGCCAAGGGGGTAGCCCCTGCACCGGATCCACCACCTTTACCACCCCGGTCTTCTCGGCCAGGTGCTCTTCGGCCGGCTCAAGTCCCGCCAACGCCGCCCAGTAGATGCCAGCGAATGCCCGTGCGTGCCGCTGATTGCCCACCAGGACATCGGGAGCATTCATCTGTCCGATCTGTGTGCTGAAAACGCGCCCCGGGGCGCGCAGTGCCAAAAGTGCCAAAAGGTCGAATGACCTGGTTGAGGGGCCTTCTGGCACTTTTGGCACTGCGTCACTGCGGCCCCGCGCAAAAACCGGACAGCGCAAACAAAGTCTCCCTATGGGTTCAACTGGTTCCGAGGCCATCGGGGACCTACGCTCCAGGAAGGAACCATGGGACAGCGACAACTACCACCGAGAACACTGCACTTGATCCCCGACGAGGGGGTACCACACGGATCAGTGCTGACCCCATTTCACAGCATGGTCTCTTGCATCCCCGGCGACCTGCCCAGACGAACTCAGTAGGGGTAGCCGGCGAACTGTATCTTCAGGACGGCGTAGCCGCAGATCGGATCGGGACAATTCTTCGGCAGTCCACGGATCGTCACGCGCGTGACGAGCTTGTCCGCTTCGTCGGGCGCCGTATGCTCGAAAGGCACCCCCCGACCGGAAGAGAGGATCGAACAGGCGGCGACCTTCGTGTGGACGTTCGTCAGGATGATTTTCCCGCCGGAGGACCGGTGGAGCTTGGCAGGCCGCCGGAACAGGTCCGCTTCTTCGGTTGGCGCGGCTGGGACGTGCAGGTCGAGCGATTAGCCGAGCCGGAGAGTGCGCATGCATCGAGCGACCTCTGCCACCTCCAGTGAAATACTACGCGCGACAGGATCCGGACCTGTAGCCCTCGGTTCCATAGGAGGCCCCTGCCTCTTCCGGCGACAACAGGCCGTCGACCTCGTATCTCCGGTGCCATGAAGGGGCCCGTGGGAACGGGCTTTGAAGGCTGGGCCTCAGAATAGAGATACGGCGGGCCACAGGCTTGCCGATCCGCCCTGTTTGGATCTAGAGGCCGGGCCTCTGCGTCGCCCGACCGGCCCGGATGTCGGCCGAGGCGGAGGCTAGGCCCTCGGCTTTGGCTTTCAGCATGATCCGACCGGGCGTGTCGCCGGCCTGAAGCATGCACTGGGCCAGCCCGCGGAAGGCGCATCTCTTCTCGGCCTTGTCGGGTCCGACGCTGCTGGGGTCGCCGTTGCCCACGCCGAGGATCCGGGCCGGGCCCGTCACGCAGAATTGGATCAGGTCCGATGCGGTGGGCACGACCAGGCCCGTATCATCCACGACGGCAACGTTGACGACGGTCGCGTCCTCGCCGTTGGCGGCTAGTTCTGTCCGGTCCGGGGCGAGCACGAGACCGGCCGGGCGGCCGGTCGTTTGGACGACGCACTCGGTAACCTGCCGGCGGCCCTTGAAGCCGCGGGCCTCCAGCGTGCCGGGTTCGTACGGGACGGACCAGCCGACGTGGCCAAACGGTGGGACGGCTTGGCGACCCAGCGATTCGCCGTTAAGCAGCAGTTCGGCCTCGTTGGCGTTGGTGTAGACCCACACGTCGACGGACTGTCCGCGTTTAGCCGGTGCGTTCCAGTGCGGTAGGATGTGGATCATCGGCTCGGCCGACCACTGCGAGCGAAGGTAGTGGAACCTGTCCTTCGCAAAGCCGCACAGGTCCAGAACGCCGAAGTTGCTTGCAATACACGGAAAGTCTCGCTTCGGTCCCGGCTCGCCGCGGTAGTCGAAGCCTGTCCAGATGAACGTGCCGGCGACGAAATCTCGCTCGGCGACGTGTTGCCACATCGCTTCCAGTGACGTAGCCCACCCGTAGACCACGCGGTCGCGGGCCGAGACGTAGCCCTTACGCTCGTCATCGCCCACCTGTCCCCGCGTCGCCAGGGCGCCGCAGGCCTCGCTGTAGACGATGGGCACGCGGGGGAAGCTCCGGTGCAGCTTGTCGACGTTGCCGCTACGGATGTAGTTGCACCCGTGGACGTCGACGGCGTGCGAGACCCCCTTGCCCCAGTCGGCGTTCATCGCCAGCGTCGCCGGGCGCGTCGGGTCCAGGCGGCGGACGAGGCGCTTCATCGCCCGGAAGATTCGCGCGCCGGTCTCGGTGGCCTGTAGCAGCATTTCCTCGTTCCCGAGCGACCAGATCACCACGCACGGGTGGTTACGGTCGCGGAGAACCGTCTCGGCCAGCTGATCCAGCACGTCGTCGCTCGTGCCGAAGGGACGCGTCTCGTCCATCACGAGCATGCCGAGCCGGTCGCAGGCGTCGAGCAGTTCGGGCGTCGGCGGGTTGTGGGCACAGCGGTAGGCGTTGCAGCCCATCGCCTTCAGCCGGCGGATGCGGTAGTCCTGGATCGCGTCGGGAAGCGCGGACCCTACGCCGGCGTGGTCCTGGTGGCAGCAGACACCCTTGAGCTTGACCCGCTTGCCGTTCAGCAGGAACCCGCGATCGGGATCGAACTTCGCTGTGCGGATGCCGAACGTCGTCTCTTCCACATCCGTCATCTTCCCGCCAACACAGATCTCCGTGACGAGCGTGTACAGCCGCGGCGTCTCCGGCGACCACAACTGGGGTCTCGCCACACGGATCATCGACTCGACCTCCGCGCCGGCGGCGGCGGGCACACGAACGGCCGCACGGCCGCTCGCGACTTCGCGGCCCTCGGGATCACGCACTACGTAGCGCACGTCGCACCGCGCCGCCTTCTCCGTCGCGTTCTCGACCCGCGTGCGAATGGTCAAGGCCGCCGCGCCGCGCGCGACCTTGGACGAGACGAACGTCCCGTGTCGTGCGACGGCGAGAGGCTCGGTCTTCGTCAGCCAGACGTGGCGGTAGATGCCCGCACCCTCGTAGAACCAGCCCTCAGACCTGCTCGCGTCGACGCGGACGGCCAGCACGTTGGCCGCGGGCGTAACCAGCTCGCCGACCTCGAAGCGGAAGCCGTTGTATCCGCCCCAGTTCCGCCCAACGTAGTGGCCGTTGAGGAACACCCGGCAGTCGCGGAATACGCCGTCGAAGGTCAACTCGATCCGTTTGCCGTCCCAGCCGGCCGACAGGCTGAACGTTTTTCGATACCAGCCGACTGAGTTGCCTGGGAAGTTCGGCCCGATGGCCTTGAAGCCGTTGGCATCGCTGCCTCGCCTGTCGAACGGCAGGGCAACCTGCCAGTCGTGCGGCAGGTCCACGGGTTCCATGCCCGAGTCGTCGAAATTGATCGCCGGCGGCCCCCCACACGTGCCGGCCTTCCAGAAGCCCAGGCTCGGCCCGTAGCCGAAGTCCTTCTCCGGGTCGGCGGCGTGGCCGAGCGCGAACCGCCAGTTCCGATCCATCAGCATTCGCTGTCGCGGGGATTTCGTATTCCGAGGCATGGTCGCCCTCCGGTGGCAGGTTCAGTTCAGCGTTCCGTATTCGCGGCACGCTTCGCACAGTGCGTCGATGTTCTCCAGCGGCACTTCCGGCTCGAGCATGTGGGTAGGCGCGAGGATCAGCCCACCTTGCTGCCCGTACTTCTCGACGCACTCAGCCACCCGCGCACGCACGTCGCCCGGCGTCCCGAAGGGCATGGTCGTCTGCGTGCCGATGCACCCGTGCAGCCCCAGCCGGTCGCCGTAGCGGGCCTTCAGCGCGTCGGCGTCCACGCATTCAGGCTGGACCGGGTTCAGGAAGTCCAGCCCGGCGTCCAGCATCTCGCCAACAATCTCCGTGCAGTTGCCGTCCGTGTGATAGCCGATCGCGCATCGCGGGTCCGTATCCTTGATCGCCCGCCAGCACTTGCCCCAGCGGGACAGGATCATCGTCCGCCAGGTCTCGGTGGAGAACATCATGGCCTTTTGACTGGCCACGTCATCGCCGCAGAAGATGTAATCCACACCGGCCCGGGCGGCGCCGACGGCGGCGTGATAGTTCTGCCGGAGGAACTTCTCGAGCAGGCACTCCGCCCAGGCAGGACGCTCGATGGTATCCATCAGGAACTGTTCGTACCCACGGACCTGCCAGGCGCTTTCGTACATGTTCCCGAGGGCGATCATCACACTGCGGCCGGCTTCGTGCGCGGCGGCGACTTCGGCAACGGCCGGTTCCCAGTCGTGGGCCTCGGGGTCCCACGTCGGGTAGTCCTCGATCTCGGCCAGGCTGGTCGCGTTGCGCAGTGGGGAGATATAACCGGTGAAGTGGTAGTACCGCGCCGGCACCTCGGCGACGCCCAGGCCGTTGATCTGCGTGCCGTCGGGCAGGTCCACGCCGTCCCAGTAGCGGCTGAAGTTCGGCGGCCCGGGCTCGCCGACAACTCTTGGCCCGACCCATGCCGGCTGCCAGAAGCCGTAGTGGCCGGCGATATCCTCAGTGCCGATGTGCTCGACCACCCGTCGGGCCAGGTCCGGCGTGAAGCCCATGCCAAAGGGAATCCACTCCGGCCGCCGGTGCTCCACAACCGCCCGGAAGTTCTCCAGTTTCGTCATCGCCATCTGTCCTCGCCTTGCGTTTCTTCGCCCGCCCGGGCGACGCTCGCTACTGCGGCCGTTGTCGTGATCGCGAACGCAAGGCATGCGGAAATCTTCATCGAGAGTCTCCTTGTGGTCGACATGGACTGCAACCCCCCGGCCTGCCCGTCGGCAGACAGGTCTCCGGGGCCCGATAGGTGCGCACGGCATCCATGATCCTCTCTGCCTCCGCCTGCGAGTCTGTGCCGAAACAGTATTGCGCGTTGGGCGGAAGATCGCTGTCGGCCAGGGCATGCAGGAACTCGTCCCGGGCGCAGTAGATGCGCAGCGGGACGTCCCGCATGCGACGCCGAAGCTCCCAGCGGATGTCGAAGGAACGCGGGTAGCCCGGCCCGTCCGTGAAGGCGACCTGCCGCCAGCGGGGAATCTCGACGACCTCCTCGAGGACGTGACGCGCGTTCTCGTGGATGTGAAGCGATGCGCCTCCGGCCAGGACGTTGAACTCCGTCAACTGCAACATCCCCCACTGCCGCAGCGTGCCAGCGGCACAGAGGCCGTAGGCATCCACGCTGGACTCCGGCCGGCGATCGGCGCGATACTCCGCCAGCGGATGGTCGCCGTAGAGGCCGCGGTTGTACTCGCCGACGATCGCGCCGACGCGCGCACGGAGATGCTCATTGAACCGGACCGAGTACTCCAGCAGGCGCCGTAGGTTCTCCGGATCGTCGTACAGATCCAGGTAGGCACGCTCCGCGCCGCGCAACTGGACGGCGAAGTTCATCGCGATGATGCCGGCGTTGAACCCCAGGTCGAACTGCCCGTCGGAGGCCGCGAGGAAGTATCGGTAGGCATCCAGGTACCTTTCCAGCCAGACGTTCCCATCATCGGGCAGTCGCCAATCGAACTGCTCGTAATCGGCGATCAGCGGCTCGGAGGGCTCACCGTACGTGTGGAGCCGCGTCCCCACCCACCGCACGCGTCCGCCGAGCATGGCCGTTTCGATACCGCCCTCAAAACCCATGACAGGGATGACTGACGGCAGCACGTCGCTGGGATTGTCCCGGTCGGCACGGGCCCGGCGGCGGGTCAACTCCAGCAGGGCCGGCAGTTCGCACCACGGCGCCGGGCCGCGGCCCTTGACCACGTCGTCATCGTCGCCGGCGGCCGCCACCGGCGGCAGGTCGCCCGCAGCCGGATCCGGGTAGTAAATCGCTGCGGAGATCTCCGTCCGCATCCGGCGCGAATAGAACCGCCACAACCGATCCGCCACCTGCGACGCATTCTTTCGATCGGAAAACACTGCGCACCCATTGCCTTGCCACACACCGCCAGCGTTCGATATTCAGCCTCTACTTCGCTTTCACCCCCGATCCATCTTCCGCCAGCTTCACCGACAACACGTTTCCTTCCTGGGCTACCTTGCCAAGATCGCCCTTCAGGCCGGTGGCGTATATCCAGGTCCGGTCGCCGATCTTCACCGAGCCCCTCTTCCCTCTGTGCAGTTCGATCAACTGGTTGACCTTGTCGAGCGTGTAGGCCAGGGACTTGGTCGTCGCCAGACTGTGGATGACGGTGACGTAGCCCGGTGCAAGCGCGTAGCTGAAGACGCCCGCTTCGTCGATGTCGCCGATCATCGCATAGTTGCTGGCCCCGGCGCTGACGCGGTCTTCCTTGGTCCAGCGGGCGCGGCCGCCGAGGCAGTAGGGCCGGACCACCGCCACGTCCCGGCTCAACTGGTCCATGATCACGTTGTTCTTCTCGCCCTTGACACCGTCGACGTAGAAGGTGATGCCCGCGGCCTTGCTTGCCCCGTCATAGGTGACCGCCACGTGATGCCACTTGTTGTCTCCGGGCACCGTAAGCGCGTCGTCGCTGAGGACCTTTATGCGGTTGTCCCGGATCGAATAGGTCACCGAGTTGATCAGTTCCAGTTCCAACTGCCCACCGGTGATCATGAATGCGATGCCCTTGATGTCGGCGGCGGAGCGTTCGGCGGCGCTGGCCCCGTCACACTTGGTGATGATGTCGGCCGCCTTCTTGAAGTCGTCGCCGCCCCGGACCCAAGCCGTCAGCGTCATCGGGTGGTTGCGTTCCCACGGTGCGCCCGCATCGACCGCGGCCTCGTGCGGGAAGCTCACAGCCGTCGCGAAATGCGGGCCGTATTTCGGGCCTTGCTTGGCCGAGAAGTTCACAGCCGACCCAAACAGCCCGTCTTTGACCCACTTGGCGTCGAAGAACTTCCCGTTCATCTTGCCGATGGCCGCGCCGGTCGATTCGCCCTTGCCTTCGTCGAGGGGCCAGTAGGCTGCCAGCTTCGCCGGCAGCGTCTTTTCTGCGATGAGGTACTTGTCGTCAGGAGACGCTGCCGATGCTGCGGGGATGTGCGGCACGGGCACGGTTGCCTTTCCGTCCAGCAGGCGGACCTCGTCCCACGTGACGAAATCCCGCTGCTTGTGATCGCCATTCGACGCCTGGGGCGGGCTGAGGTTCGTGTCCTGCGTGTAGATCTGCATGCGCGTCATGTCTACCGTCGAACTCCACGTCTCGACCTTCACGCCCTTGCCGGAGTTCTCTTCGTTGAACTTCGCGGGCGTCAGTTTCTTCTCGCCGTCGATGGCGTAGAACCCGCGGATGTATTCCTCGCCCTTTCGGTCGACCGTCATTTCGGCCATCAGCAGGTACGTGACGCCCATCTTGTACGTCTCGACGATGGTGAAGCTCTTGCCGCCGGCAAAGACGCGCAGGTCGTCTTCGAAGAACCCGATCGACAGGCCCTTCTGGCCGCTGTTACCGCCGCGGGCGCCGCCGTCGATGGGCGGGCCCTGCGGGACAAATCCGATCATCGCATAGGCATCTTTGAAGTTGGTCGTGTGCCCGTTGACGCCCTTGGCCCTGGTGTAGATGTTGTCGTGGGCGTGATACAGCAGGCAGAGCGTGTAGACGCCCGTGGTGGCGGTGGGGCTGACGGGCAGCTTGCGCCCAAGTGCGCGGTGCCCGTTGAACGTCCAATGCCCCAGGGACCCGCCGGCCAGTTTCTCCACCAGGCTGTGCTTGAGCTTGCGTCCCCATCGCGTGCGAAAGTGGCTGGTGCTGCCCGACCATCCACCGCCGCCCTCGATGCCAACCGTCTCAGCGATCGCATTGCTCGAGGCCGCCAAGCGGTTGTGATTACGATACGTGCCGCCCTTGCCGCCCGTGGCGAACCCATCATAGACCAGCGTCTTGGGTCTGTCCGCCGCATAGCCGCACAACGCGAATCCAGCAATCGCCGCAATGATTGTCAGACTTTTCAGTCGACTCATGGTTTCTTCCTCGTGTTCTTTCTTACTTCGTCGTTACGCCGGACCCGTCGTCCGCGAGCTTGACGGAGATCCCGGCGTCGCTCTTGACGACCTTGCCGAGATCGCCTTTCAAGCCAGTTGCATATTCCCACGTCTTGCCACCGACCTTGGCCGAGCCCTTCTTCGCGCGGTGAAGCTCTATTACCTCGTTGACCTTGTCCAGCGGCAGCTTCAGGTCCGTCGCCAGCGAGTGAATGGCGATCACGTGACCGGGTTGCAGCACGTAGCTGAACACGCCCACCTCGTCGATGTCGCCGACCATGTTGTATCCGCACCCGCCCGCGCTGGGGCCGTCCTTCTCGGTCTTCAGCGCGCGGCCGCCGATGCAGTATGGGTCCAGCGTGCCGATGTCGGCCGTCAGCATGTCCTGCACGACGGCGACCGGCCCGTCCTTGACGCCGTCGATGTAGAACGTCACGCCCGTGGCCTTACTGTTGCCGTTGTAGGTCACGGCCACATGGTGCCACTTGCCGTCGCCGGGCACCGGCAGCTTGCTGCGCACTTTCAGGCGGTTGTCTTTCTGCGGGAAGTTGATCGAGTTGGTCAGCTCGAACTCGAGGGTGTTGTTGATGACCATGAAGCCAATGCCCTTGATGTCCGCAAAGGAGCGTTCTGGCGCCCGCGCGCCGCCGCATTTGGTGATGATGTCGGCGATGTGCTTGAAGTCTTCGCCCCCGCGCACCCAGGCGGTGTAGGTCAGCGGGTGGTAGCGCTCCCACGGAAGCATCGTGTCGACCACGGCGGTGTGCGGCACGGAGACCACCGAGCCGAAGTGCGGGCCGTATTTCGGGCCCTGCTTGGCCGTGAAGTTCATCGCCGAGCCCAGGAAACCGTCCTTCGTCCACTTGGCCCGCAGCAGCTTACCTTCCAGGCCGCCGACGGCATCCTTTGCGACCTTGCCCGTGCCCTCGTCGAGCGCCCAGTAGGCGACCAGTTTCGGCTCGAGCGTCTTCTTGGCCGTCAGCAGTCGCTTGCGCTCCTTGGCCAGCTTGACCATCTCCGGGTCGCCCTGGTCGTTGGGCACCGGGACCGTCGCCTTGCCGTCCAGCAGGCGGACTTCGTCCCACGAGATATAGTCCGTCTTAGCCCGGTCCGCCCACGAGGCCATCGGATAGTTGTCCGGCCGCAGGTGCTGCTTGCCGGGGATCCAGTTGCCGTAATCGTTCATGTACAGTTCCAGCTCGATCATGTCTTTGGGGCTGGACCAACTCTCGACCTTGGCGCCTTTGCCGTCGTTCTCGGCGTTGAACTTGGCGGGCGTGAGCTTCTTGTCGCCATCGGCGGCGTAGAAGCCCTTGACGTATTCCGGGCCTTTCGCGCTGACGGTCATCTCCGCCATGAGCAGGTAGGTCGTGTCTTCCTTGTACTTCTCGAGGACGATCAACTGCTGTCCGCCCGCGAAGACGGCCAGGTTGTCGGCCTTGTATCCCACTGACAGGCCCTTGGCCCCGTTGTTGCCGTACTTGGCGTCGGAGGCCTTGCGCCAAATGCCCGGGTTGTCGGGCGTGAACCCGATCATTCCGTAGGTGTCTTTGTTGCCTGTGGTGTGTCCGTTGCAGTCGGGCTTGTTGTTGAACTTCTTGTTGTCCCACGTGCAGATCAGCAGGCACAGGGTGTAGGTGCCGCTCTTGGCCACCGGTGCCATCGGCAGGTCGCGGCGCAGCGTGCGCGGACCGTTAAAGACCCAGTGCCCCATTGACCCCGGCTGTGTGCCGGATACGAGACTGTGCTTGAGTTGCCGCGTCTTGCCCGGCCGCATGTACACCACGGACGTGCTGACGTCCCAGGGCCGCGTCTCATCGAATCCGACGACGTTGAGCGTCGGCGCCGCCCCCCAGGGCCGCGAGTGTACGGGATAGGTGCCCGCGCCGCCGCCGGTGTTGAACCCGTCATAGGCCAGCGTATACACCTTGTCACCCGCCCAGGCCGCCTGGGCCAGTGATATCGCCAGAATCAAGGCAATCGCAAATACCGTTCGCGTGTTGTCTGTCGTAGTGGTCATGATCACAAAACTCCTTGAAGGTTGAAGATTTCTCAGTTTCGGTTCTCTTTGCGGTAGTCAGCCGGGGTGCATTTGTATTGGCGCCTGAACGCACGAATGAGGCCGCGGTGTTCAGTAAACCCGCAGGTCAGGGCGATCTGTTCACCGCTGAGGGCGCTTTCGATCAGCATGCCTGCAGCCGCATCGACGCGGCGGTGCTCGATTTCCCCGGCGATCGTGCGATTCAATTCCCGCTTCATCGCCTCATCCAGGCGCCGCCGGCTCAGCGATGTTTCCTCGGCGACGCGTTCGGAGGTAATCGGCTCGCGGAAGCGTGCGGCGATGAAGCGGACGGCCGCTTCGACGTCCGGGTGGCCGCATCCGGCGTACTCGGTGCTGCGGCGGGCCACCACGCCTTTCGGCGGGATGTTGATGGGCCGCTTGGGGACCGGTCGGCCATGCATGAGTTTGTCAAGAAGCCCGGCGGCTTCGAACCCGACCCGTTCCAGGTCTGCATCAACGCTCGATAGCGGCATTTCGGCCAACCGACACAGGATGCCGTCGTTCCCGGCCCCCAGAACACCCGCCTGTTCGGGAACGTCCAGCCCTGCCATTCGGCAATGCCGCAGGAGCAGATCCGCCAGCCCGTCGGCGACTGCGAGGATACCCGTCGGGACCTGCAGGTCGGCCAGCACATCCGGCGGGATTGCGGGGTCCACGGCCTCACACTTGAGAATCTGCACCGAGCCGGGCCATGCCGCACGCAGGCCCCGGACCATCCTCCGCGAAACCACCCCCTCCGGCGTGAAGGTCGCGCAGGCCGCATGGCGATATCCGCGCCGCTGAAAATGCTCGGCCGCCAGCCGACCGACGGCCACATAGTCTGGCTGAACGATGCCGATGTCGGATTCGGCGGACTCGCTGGCGACCTGCACCACGGCAGCGCCCGTCCGCCTGGCTCGCGGAATGACCTTCTTGGCGTCCGTCCAGTCGCAGAGAATCCCGTCCTCGCGCCGGGTCTCCGGCGCCAGTTCCCGCCGCCGCCAATAGTAGACTTCCAGGTTCCACCCGGCTGTGTGCGCGTAGCGGGCGACGCCTTCCACCAACTGGTGATCCAGGCGTGGCGCCACCAGGACCCTCGGTTGCCCGTCCGGTCCCGAAAATGTCTTGCGCCTGCGTCGTCCGGCCATGGCCGCTCCTTCCCATTGGGTTGCGTCCAGATGTGGATAATAAAATAACATAAAATGGCATTTACAAGGAAGAAGTTTCCGATAGGCTGTCAGGCAGATGGCGTTGGGTCCGAAGTTCGGGTATCGAAGTCAGAAGGGAGACACGGGGTATGACAGGCAGAATTCAGAATATTGAAGTGGTCTACGCAGACGAGGCCAGGACGGCCGTGAACCGGGTGGTGATTCAGTTCGGGGACGACCACGAGTTGGAAGTGGTCGGCACCGATGGAAAGGCCTGTGTCCATCTGCGGACCAAGGCAGCCGAGATCGCCTTGCCCGCTGACGGGCCGCTCTGCCCGTTCGAGCGAGCCATCAATCTGCTGCAACTCCACCTGCACTTGCACTAGCATCTGCCTGGGCGCCCGCACGTGCCGTGGTTCGATCACCCCGAACACCGACCGATCTGGGGCCGGAACACCTAGTCCAGGAAGCTGCGACGCAGGTTCACTGCGTCGGCCACGTCCGCTTCTTCCCGGCCGGCTGCGTCCAGATATGGATGATGCAAGAACACAAAATGGCATTTGCAGGGAAGAAATCTCTGATAGGCTGTCAGGTGGATGAAGTCGACGCCGCTGAGACTCCCCTGAGGATGACAAATCGAACGGCGATGAGACGATCGGTAAAGATCATGGTTTGGGTCGGCGGGGTGTGTTGCCTGGTGCTGGCACTGGTTCGCGCGGGGGGCAGTGCCCATACCGACGCCGACAATCCGACAGAAAGTCCGCAGGAACTGTTCACCGCGGCCCTGGGCTCTGGGGCCCTCCCGCGCCCCCCGGCGACTCCGATCACTCCGGCGGATCGCTCGATTCCGGCGCTGACCTCGCAGGCCGACGCCACGTGCGAAGCGGCGGCGCTGAAGCTCATCGCCCATCCGGAAACCGACACCGCGATGGTGCGGCGGGTCCTGCGCCAGACGCCCTCACCCCGCGCTCGGGCGGTCGCGGCGATCGGGCTGGGGCGCCGCAAAGACCTCGAATCGCTCGACGACCTGGTCGACGCGCTGGCCGACCGGTCACTCGTCGTCCGCACGCGGTCCATCTGGGCGATTCGGAGAATCCTGCACAATCCATACCTGCATTTTCAGCCCGATGCTCCGGCAAGCATCCGCGACTCCCAGCTCAAAGCCCTGCGCCGGGAGTGTGCCTTCGCCAAAAAGGCCTATGCGATCAGGAAGTGGTATGCGGACCGTGGTCTGTTTCCGGGAACCAGAGGCCCGGACGGCCGTCCGCTGTGTCCGCTCGTGCTGGAACGGTCACCTCGGCCGGCGGCCGCGACCGGCAAGGCGGACAGACCATGAACGCGCCGCCTACGGCCCCCGACCGCGCCGGGGCACAGCGCGGATTCACGCTGACTGAACTGCTGGTCGTCCTCGCTGTTCTGGGCATTCTGGTCGCGTTGATTGTTGCCAGTGTTGGCGACCTGGTCCAATGGGGCCACGAGGTGATCTGCGCCTCGCGGCTTCACAGTATCGCCGTGGCCTATCAGAACCGGGCGGCGGACACTCCCCGCGAGGTCGTTCGCCAGCCGATTTCGTATGAATATGCCCCTGCCGGGTCCTCTTCCGACGGGCACACCAACGCGCCATGGGCGGTGGCCCTGCTGGGCTACGTTGACCGGCAGACGCTGACCTACGTCTGCCCCGAAGGGTCTCGAAGTGCGGTCTACACCGTGTCCGGATCGGGCCCGCCGGCCGAGGTGGCGGATGATGTTGTGGTCTCGGAATACGCCTTTCTGAACACGGCTACGACGCCCTATGACCCGGCCCTGACGCCCGGGCCCGTCAGCCAGGGCACCGATGCCGATCACAACCAGAACCCCGGCGGAGACTATCCCAAGTGGGGCTGTGTGCCCATGGACCCCAATTGCTACCGCGTGGGAATTCGCCCCTACGTCAACGGCCAGCCCGCCGAGTTCACACAAGACCTGCCCGCCGGATATGACTGGACGACGGCCGAGGTCTTCGAACTGACCTACGAGGCCCTGTGGGACTACGATTGGAACGACATCGTTCTCCGCATCACGCGCAATGCCGACGGGTCGGTGCTCGTTGAATGCGTGGGGTTCGAGAGCAACGGCTACTACAACGTTCTGGACGGTGTGGCCACTCCGCTGGCGGCTCTGCCCGAGTTCCTCAATACGTGCTGGACGTGCCAGCCGCCGCCGACGCAGCGGTCGGCGGTCCTTCTGCCGCGAGGGCACGGCGGTGAACCGGACGACGGACAGGACACGGACGAGACGTTCGAAATCGAGACCTCTTACGGAATCAACGCGGTGGCCCACAAGTTGGACACCGCCCAGAAGGTGCTGATGGTCGAGTATCACAAGGACCTGGCCGATGTGGTCGGCCCGGCCGCCACCGACGACTGGTCCGAACAGGTGGCCCCGCGCCATCGGGGTAAGTGCCACGTGTTGTTCGTTGATGGATCGGTCCAACTCGTCGACCCGGCCGATATCGACCCCACCAACGCCGCCCATCACGACCGCTACTGGAAGTCCGCCGACATTCCCCCCATGACCCCGTGAGGCCGAAGCACTCACCTGAGAGCACCGTTATCCTGAACGCGTGGTGTATAGTGGGGGCGCGCTCACTACCGCTTCACGCAATGAGGGAGGCGTTCTGGGGAGGATGGCTCGTTGCGGCGCGGCCGTTTGCCCTGCAATCACATTCCTGTTTCCTCTGACATCTCGGCCTGCTGCTGCGTCCGCCACGCGCGGGGGGTCAGGCCGGTGGCGTTTTTCACCGCGCGGATCAGCTGCTTGACGGTCCCGTAGCCGCCGGCCGCGGCGACTTGCTGCACGGGCAGGCGGGTCGTTTCCAGCAGGGCCATCGCCCCCCGCAGGCGGACCTGGCGCAGGCGCTCGCTGGGCGACTGGGAGAGGTATTTCTTGAACGCGTCATTCAGCGAGACGGTGGAAATCCCCACGCGCGCGGCCAGTCGCCCGATCGTCAACTCCGGGTCGTGGAAGTTCTCGCGGATGATGCGCATGGCCTCGGCCACCGCCGGGTGGGGCACGGCGGTCACGTCACTGCTCTGGCGGACCACGACGCCCTTGGGCCGGATCCAGACCGGCTCGGTCGGCTGCGCAGCCCCGCCCAACAGGCGATCCAGCAGGGCCGCAACCTGGTAGCCCTGCTCGCGCCAGTTCATGTCGACGCTCGATAGCGGCACCGACGTCCCCTCGCAGATCGGCTCCATGTTGTAGCAGGAAACGATCGCCACCTGCTCGGGCACGACAATTCCTGCGCCGGCCAGTGCCCCGACGGCCTCGATGCCCGTCCAGTCGCTTTCGACCATCAGCCCCAACGGCTTGGGCAGTTCCGCGATCTTCGGGGCCAGCCACCGGCGAAACGTGTCGCTGTAGGACGCGGAGTCCCTTCCGGTCCGCGCCGGCCAGTCCAGGACGTGCAGCGCAACGCCTGCGGCCTCAGCCGCCTCGCGGAACCCGGCCAACTGCTCGTTCAGCGGCCAGAGGTCCCCAATCCAGCAGTACGCCAGGTTCCGGAATCCCGAATCGATGAGGTGCTCGGCAACCAGACGCCCCCCGGCCCGGAAGTCCAGCAACACGCTGGCAAGCCTCGGCGCCCTCTGCACTTGTTCGGTTGTGGCGACCGTGGGAACGGGCGTCCGCCGCGATCGCCTTATCACATCGTCGCTGCCGCCCGGCATCCCTCCGATGAGGACCCCCTCGGCATCCCAGTGCCGCGCCAAGGCCGCGACGGTCCTGCCCTCCGCGGGTGCGAACGTCAGGGCCCATCCGGCCTGGCGGGCGTATGCGATCGCACCCAGGGCGATCGGATGATACTGGTTGATCTGCAGAAACAGGATTCGTCGCAGTGTCGCGGACGGGCGGGCCGTCATCGCAGTTCCTTTCCCGCGGCATGATGCCGCGCAAACGGGGGCCGTGAGTGCCTATCATAATGTCCCTAAAATATACTAAAATGTCCTCTAGACAGCAAGCTGATTCGTGGTAAATTGCATCTGACAGCACACAGATGTCCTGAGTTGTCCGCTGTAGAGGTGGCTGTCTTCCTCGGACCCGGCCGCAGGCGGTGTCGAGGTCAGCCGAAAGCGGGAACGGAGGCAGGGAAGCCCGGCTGCATCGGGCTTCGCCCGGCGATGGTGGAGGCGACCATCGCGGGGTTCGCATCTGACGCCTTATACCGATTGGCATTCTATCCTCGCACGGGATGTGCGTGGTGATTTCGCGACAAGCGGCTCCGGGTTCGGTGCCCGGGACTGACAACGGATAGATGATCGTACGGACAGTCTCATTTGAAAGGACAGGAACATGAAACAGACCACAGCAGTTGTTGTTTTGATGGCGGTCGCAGTGATGCTGGCCGCCGGCTCGGCTGCGAACGCCGCATTCCTTCAGCCCTCGTCGGCGAGCTCGGATGCGGCGGATAATGTAAATACGCCGGCGGTGCTGATTTCGGACGCCACAGACAACGGCGGGACGGCCTACGATGCAGGAAACCCTGATTCCGGAGGCGACCCCCCGGACCAGTTGTCATGGTTTACCCTCGTCAACGGCGTTACCCCCGTGAAGATCTTCTTCGATTTCAGCGGCGCTGTGAATCTCGAAGAACTCTACATGTGGGACTACAACACCGTCACACCCACGCAGTGGACGTTGAACCTCTACGACGGTTCAGGCCAGACGGGTTCGCAGTTGCTCAACTACGATTTCTCGATTTCACCGTACCCAAACCCGGGCGATTCATACACGCACACGCTGGACATCGCCGACACGTCGGGTGTCCTCTCAGGGGAGTTGGTGACCCGAAACAACTCGCAGATTGGTGTCGGACTTGCTGAGTTTGGTTTCACGGGCACCGAAATCCCCGAGCCGGCGACGGTTTCTTTGCTTCTGATGGGTGCGGTTGGTTTGATTGCACGGAAGCGTCGGAAGTAGTCTTCCTATCCGTTTGATTCTGCTCCGCGCCCCTGCTCCGGTCCGCCGTTGTGGGGGCGTTTTATTTGCGCAGAAGTAACAAGCCAAGGGCCGGCCCGGCAAGGGCGTCAGTCGCGATGCGGTGCTTTGCAGCCGCCGGCGGCCCCGCGTCACCGGCCCCCGTCTTCTGGGGTCTGCTTCGAAAATGGATGCTGAAAGCAGGTCACGTTGAGACAGGCACCGGTCACGATTGTCCTTCCGGCAGGAAGGATGGAATGATGGAAGACTGGAAGAATGGGAAAAGGCATTCGCATGCGAACAGTTGTTCTTCCATCATTCCAGTCTTCCACCCTTCCGGCCGGAAACGGACAAGCCGTCCAGAACCATTTTCATACTCTATGCGTGAGCCGGAATGGCTCATGAACGACTGTCCCCTCGCGTGCCAGTGCCCTCTATTCCCCCACGGCGTGACGCCGCGGGGCGAGGGATTATCGTGCCTGCCATAATGTCCATAAGTATTATTTTAATGTCCTCTATACAAGGTAACAGAGATCGAGTATACTGGCCCCAATGGCAGTTCAGGAGTTGCAGAGGTCTCAGGAGCCGCTATCCAGTAGCACTCCCAAACGCCGGCAGGCAATCGGCCTGACGCCGTAGCCGCTGTGGCGGCTGTCTGGACAGCGACAGCCGCAGGAAGGAGGTCCGAACAGAGGCGGCAACAAGTCGGTTCGTGGTAGTGGAGATTCAACTGGTTTTCGTATCGGAAGTGAGCACGAGGCATCTTTCAATTAACTCTGACTGGAGAACAACGATGAACGCAGTGAAGACAATTCTGGCAGTTGGACTGATTCTGGTGTTTGCAGGCGCGGCACAGGCCCAATGGGCGGTCTACAACGATTTCTCAGACGGCACGGCAGTCGGCGGCAACTATCTCAATCATGCCTCCACGGCCGGCTCCCACACGCTGAAGGACACAGCTTCGGTCGACCGGGTGACAATGGACATCGCGGTGTCCGGTGGCGGCGGTCTTTACGGCGGAAACGCCGGGATCAGCCTGTCCGGCGACGCCCTGGCGATTTTCGGGGGCATCTGCAACGGTGACCGAATCTACTCTACCGATGGGCAGCGCGCGCTGATAATGACGTTCACCGGGTTGGATGCCGCCAAGTTGTACGACATCGTGCTCTACGGTGCCCGTCAGTCCTACTCGGGCCGCGTGAACTGGTCGGAAATCTCCGATGTGGATGCCTTCACAAACATCAGTCACCAGGAGACGTTCTATTTCGGTGACAGTCACAGCGGGCCGTCGGACCCGACCACAGGCCTCCCTGCTGAGCTTCCGCCGAGTGGATCGGGAGTCCAACCGTGGGTCCATCACTACACCAACATCAACCCGGGCGCAGATGGGGACATCGTCGTGACAATCGACGGAGACCCGGCCTACGGCGGCCCGGCGTACTCGGCCGAGTGGAATGTGATGCGGTTCTCTGAGATCGAAAACATTCCCGAGCCGGCGACCATGAGCTTGCTGGCGCTGGGCGGTCTGAGCGTGCTGCTGAAGCGCCCGCGGAAATAACGCGGCGGTGCGCCGCAAGAACAGGCAGATGCCAATTGCCCCGGCCGGTGGCGCACAACCGCGCCGCCGGCTGAGGGCCGAATACGTTGAGTGTTCAGGAGACCGGTCCGGTGTGGCCGGACCAAGGAGAGGTTGCTATGCGAGCCCACTGTTTGGCAGCGCCGGTGGCGCTGTGTGTTGTCGCTGCGGTCCTGTGCGCGACGGCCTCGGCGGAGATCAACGTCCAGGGCTGGTACCGGATGGGGGAAGATGACGGAATTGTCGACGGGTCGCCCGCGGCGGCGATCCTGGCCGCGACGATCGGGACCGACGCGGTCAAAGTGGGCTCCGGCGGATCCTTCACCACCGACACGCCCGGACCGGGCAGCACCTACGCGCTGACCTTCAGCGGCGTGGAATCCAGCGGCACGAGCTATTGGGTCGATCCGACGCCCTACAACTTCGGTGTGACGAACAACTGGGGCATGGAGGCCTGGATCAAACTGGGCAACGACTACACCGGCCAGGTCAAGACCATCTATTCCAACGGCGGCTGGGCCTGCGGAATGCAGGTCTCGAACAATCAGTGGCAGGGGTTCCAGACGATTGCCCCCAGTCTCCTGGGCCAGTGGGTGCACACGGCTTTCGTGATTGAGGACGAGCGGGTCACCCGGTACATCAACGGGCGCGAGCTCTACACCAGCGACGACACCCGCATCATGAAGGGCACGCCGCTTTGGCCGGGGGTCCCGAGTTCTCCCTACGAGACCGCGTTGTGGATCGGCCGGGCCAACGCGCATTCCAGCGGATTCGACGGGGCCATCGACGAGGTGCGGGTCTTCAACTTCGAGGAAGGCCAGTTCGCGGTGACCGACCTGAACCTGGAAGTCGCCGCCCCGGTCCGCGTCGGAGGCGCCGGCGCCCTCGGCGACCACGTGCTGCCCGGAGACGGCAGCACCAAGGTGATCTACCAGCAGGGCAGGGAGATTACCGTCAACGGCGTCGGCACGGGCGTGATCTACGCAGGCACGCAGGACACGACGCTGTTTGAGGGCGCGCCCGACGCCAATTACGGCGGCGACGAGCTGATCACGTGGGACGGCCGGAAGTCCGGCGCCCCCGAGGCCAAACAGCTCCTGCTGCGCTTCGACGACATCTTCGGCTCCGAGGCCCATCAGATTCCGTACGGCGCCGAGATCGCCAGCGCCCTGCTGCACACGACGGCCGCGGATGCCGCCGGGGGCAGCGGACGCCTGAGCATGATCCTCAATGTCGACTGGGACGAGGACACCGCCACGTGGAACGACCCCGGCGCCGGTGATAACGGCACGCCGGGCATCCAGAACGATGGGGCCGATTGTGCCGGCGGCTGGCAGCCCGATGCGGCCGGCGGTGGGATGAACATCGACGTCAAGAACTACGGCGGCGCCCCGGTGGCCTGGGCGGCGGGCAGCCCGAACTACGGATGGGTGGTCTATCCGAACGACTACAACGAGGCCAACGGCATCGACCATTACAGCAGCGAGGCGGCCGATATGGCCAGTCGCCCGATGCTGACGATCGTGTATTTCAGCCCGACGGAAATCTACTCCTGGCTGAACATCGAGGGGTATTACACCTGTGAAATCGATGCCGATTCGCTGCTCTCCGATCGCCTGCTTGCGGGCGACGGGGCGGGCCTGACGTCGATCCTGGACTTAAGCGGCGCGACGCTCGAGGTGCAGTTGCTGACCGGCGCGCTGGATGCCGGAGATGCGTGGCAACTGGTGGTCGCCGACAGGATCGTGGGCGACTTCTCGCAGATTATCCTGCCGGATATTGCCGGTATCGAATGGGACACCAGCGGCCTGGCCGCCGGCGGGGACGGCTACCTCCGTGTCGTCGGCGGCGAAATCCCCGAGCCGGCGACGCTTTCCCTCGTACTGATTGGTGCAATGGGTCTGATCACGCGACGAAAACGGAAATAACGCTGACGAAGCCTGAGGGCTTCGTCCAAGGCGAACGCAGTTCGCCCAGCCTGCTGGGTCTCGGCGCCATCGGGATGCTGGCGCGCCGCAGACGCAAATAGCGCGAAGGTGTTCGGCGGGCTTGTGGCCGGCGGCAGAAGCAGTTGGCGCGAGTGTGGGCCCCGACCGGGCGGGCATCGCCCCGTCCGGTTCGGGGCGGGCGTTTCCGCCTCGAAGGGCGTGGCGGCTCTTCTCAGCTTTCCACCGTCCAGGAATGGCTATACGCCTGTCGCAAAGTGGCCTTGGCGGGCCCATGATCTGTGGTAAGCTGCTAGGTAGTCGTCTGTGCCGAGCAACGCGAGGCGGTGGGGTTGGGGTAGCATCACGGATGAAACGGATGTGTGCGTAGGGTAGGCAGCACTGCAAGCCGGGTCTGGCCCGGCTGCCGCCACCCGCAGCAAGGTAATAACTGAGAACTGCTCCTGGGTGACGGGCTCTCCACTCGTCACCTGGAAACTCGGCAGTCGGCTCTTCCTCCGGCTGTCGAACAGGTAACCGGCTCCTCCTCCGGTTACCGTTGACGGGTCGCCGACTACCTCTGCCCGGCGACCTGGTTTCCTCAAGGGCGGCCGGCTCCTCCTCCGGCCGCCCCTTTTTTTTGCGCAGATCCACTGCGTTCCGTGCGCCATGGACCCCTGTCGGATGCCGTCCGCTGCGCAGTCGCAAAGGGACGGACCGGGTGCCGTGGGCTGCGCAGTCCCGGAGGGACGGAGCAACCACGCGGAATGGGGAGGTATCTACGAAGACCAGACGTGGTTGCAGCGCGGTTGTTCCGACGTGGTTGCTGCGCTTCGCTCCGCAGCCCACGGCACCCGGGTTTTTTTCCTCTGTGTCCTCTGTGCCTCTGTGGGAGAAGCATCCTTTTCCCCTTCGTGCCCTTTGTGTCCTTTGTGGTAGACGCTTCTTCTGCCGTAGCTGACCGCTGATCGCTCCGGTCCGTCCAAAAAAGGCTACCGCTTAGTCTAAACATGGCCTTGGCGAATTGCTGGCTTGTGGTAGATTGGAGGAGTTGGCAAACAGATGTCCTGAGTGGTTCGCTTGTTGTAGAGGTGGTTCATTGGCGGCCTTTCTCATGTTGCCCCAAGGGCAGCAAAAGGCGGCCCAAGCGGTATCGGAGGCAGGGAAG
>Ga0180429_10000975_pt1 | contig 24631 bp, 25 predicted proteins | sample SS_ome_FD_132428 | JGI IMG/M metagenome (GOLD analysis project Ga0180429, IMG submission 132428) | Hypersaline lake sediment archaeal communities from the Salton Sea, California, USA - SS_1_S_1 metaG | ecosystem: Environmental > Aquatic > Non-marine Saline and Alkaline > Hypersaline > Sediment ...
CACAAGGACTATACAGATCCGCTTAACACAGATGGGAATCTTAAGGTATTTGGCAGATGGCACATAAAAGGAAGTTTTAGGGCTTTATATACTAGTGAAAGCAGAAAAACATGTATAGAGGAATTGAAAAGAAAAGTCGAAGACAGTGAAATTATTGAATCATTCAGGATACATGCTTTGGAAATAGATGTTACCAAAATATTGGATCTATCAAAAGAAGAAAACTTAAGAATACTGAAACTTGAAAAGATTGATATTCTCTACGGGAGCATTGAAAACCCAGAAGATATTATTGTTCCCAATACACTGGCAAAATGTGTTTATGAGTTGGGATTTGAAGGTATCCTGGTAGATTCCGTAACAAACATAGGGAAAAATATTATTATTTTCCCACAGAACTTAAAGATTAAGTCTTTTATTAAAAAGCTAATAGATATTATTTAACCGTAAACTCTACTGTCTCATAAAGCTCATCATTTACATACACCAGCGCATTGTAATTGCCGGCAGGAAAGCCCTCATCAACCATTACATTGAACCCTATATAGCCTGAACCGGTCTCTTGCGGAGAAAATACGGTGGTGTTTATCTCATCACCGGTCTCCAGGTAATTCCAGGTCACTGCCAGACTGTCCCCTGGAGTCATATTTTCTACTTTTACAGAAATATAGATAATGGAGGTGCCTGCAGGAAATTCCTCCATTATATCCACAGGAGCATAGTCCCCGTCTATATCCCTGCTTATATCCACCGACTCTATAGAGAAGACCCGGGATCCGCAGCCAGAAATAAATAGAAGCAATATTATGCCCAGAAGGATTGCCAGTACGGCTTTTGCCCGCATATCTCCTCTTTCATATTTTGATATCTGGTTAAATAATAAAGAAAAAAGAATCTATTGTAAACATAAATGCATATTTTGCAGTCTTGATTATAGACTCATAAATTAATATCATTATCCTTAAATTCCGCTGAAGCGATTTTTGGACTTATATGGAAGAAAAAAGAGAGAGACTAAAGCAATTTTTCCTGGAGATAAAGGAATGCAGGAAATGCGGCCTGCACAGTACGAGAAATAAGTTTGTATTCGGCAGCGGAAATGCCGAAGCGGATATAATGTTTGTGGGCGAGGCTCCCGGAAAGAACGAGGATCTCCAGGGGCTTCCTTTCGTAGGGCGCGCTGGAAGTATACTTGATACCCTGCTTGCATCTATAGATATGACCAGAAATGATATATTCATAGCCAATGTGCTAAAGTGCAGGCCGCCGGGAAACCGCGACCCTCAGGCAGAAGAAGTATCCATATGCAAGGACTACCTTTTCAGCCAGATCCGGATAATAGATCCCAGGATGATATGCACCCTGGGCAAACATTCCACCCAGCTTATCCTGGATACAAAACAGGGAATAACCGGGCTGAGGGGGAAGGTCTTTACCAGGGACGGGCGCCTGGTAATCCCTATAAACCATCCTGCTGCAGTCCTCTATACTCCCTCCAGGATGGAAACACTCAGGCAGGATTTTTCCAGGATAAAGAAACTTGCGGATTGCGGATATGTGATAGATCCCGGTACCGGCGAAAAGCCGGCTCCCAAAGAAGTCCCGGACAGTGAAGATGTCTCTGAACAGTTAGGATTATTTTAGTATGGAAATAGTATTTACCTCAAACTCCCCGGAGGAAACGACCGGTGCCGGTAAAAAGCTGGCGCATTTCCTGGCGCCGGGGGACCTGCTGCTGTTTTCGGGGGAACTCGGGGGCGGAAAGACCACTTTTATATCGGGACTGGCAGAAGGTCTAAGGATATCCGGAGAGCTTTCCAGTCCCAGCTTTACAATACTTAACCAGTATAGTAAGGGAAAAATAAGGTTTATACATGCAGATCTTTACCGGCTGGACGGCCTGGTGGAGTTTGACAATATCGGCCTGGATGAATATATTTACCATCCACGCTGCATAACCTGTATAGAATGGGGAGAGAAGGCGATAGGATCTATAAAAAAAGATTATTTATTGCTGGATTTCCAGTATGTCCTGGATGAAGATTCCATTGAGAAGAGAAAGATAATATTTAAAGGCAGCAGTCCGGAGTGGGAAAAAAGATTAAAAAAAATAGAAGCGGTCCTAAATAGACAATGAATATACTTAATATAGACAGCACTTCCGGGAAAATGCTCATCACCCTGAGCCGGGACGGAGAACTGGCGTCTTTTATCTCAAGGAGATCTGAAAGAAAATATATGGAGATGATAATCAATGACATAGACCTGGCGCTCAAAAAAGCCGGCATCGGTATAGGAGATGTCGATGCTTTAGGGGTCAATAAAGGGCCCGGAGACTTTACAGGGACCAGGATAGGCATAAGCGTGGCCAAGACCCTGGGATGGGTGCTGGATGTCCCTGTATATGGAATAAATGCCCTGGATGCTGCAGCCTGCGGCATCGCATACAGGAATATGGCCGGCATCCGCAGAGGCTTTAGTTCGGGAAAGGATGTCTTCATACTTCCATGCCTGGATGTGAAAAAAGATGAACTTTATTTTTCCTGGTATAATATAACCGGCACAGGAAGCGGGCATAACCAATCCGGACTTATAGCCAGTATCAGTCATGGGGGCAGGGCTTATGGCATAAAACGTATCTCGGAGATGACCCTTATAAGTTCCGGCGGATTTCCCGGTTCCTTTGAGAAGATGATTTCCGGGGCCGGCAGCAGTAAGGGCAGCTCTGTTTTCCTGGGAGGAAACTGCGCCGCCGGACATGAAAAGATGCTGCTCCAGCTGGCCGGTGTCGTCCCGGGACTTTGGCTTGACAGGAAAAATATATTCCCCCATCCCGGGTCACTGGATGCATGTGTCAAAAAGTGCATAGAATACGGCATACCGGGACAGAGGGTAGACCCTGTATATGTAAGGGATTTTGTCCCCTTCGGGAGGCAGGGCGGCCAGTAAAAAGATGATGGGTAAAAAAAGCAGAAAAAAAGATGATATATATATACTTGGCATAGAGACATCATGTGACGACACCTGTGCCTCGGTTGTAGCCAACGGGAATGAGATCCTGTCCAATATAGTGTCATCCCAGAATAAGATACACGAAAAATACGGGGGAGTCGTCCCGGAGGTGGCCTCGCGCCGGCATATAGAGATGATAGACATAGTGATAAGGGAAGCCCTGGAACAGGCCGGGACCGGACTGGATGATATTGATGCGGTAAGCGTGACAAACAGGCCTGGACTCATAGGGTCACTTCTTGTAGGTGCAGGTGCAGCCAAGGCTATAAGCTATGCCAGAAATATCCCCCTTATCGCTATAAACCACCTGGAGGCGCATCTCTATTCCAATCTTCTGGAAGATCCCCTGGCAGCCGGAGGATTTTTAGGCCTTATAGTGTCAGGAGGACATTCCAGCCTTTACCTGGTAGATGAAAAATGGAGCATAAGCCAGTTGGGGCATACAGTGGATGATGCGGCAGGGGAAGCCTATGACAAGATAGCAAGATATCTGGGTTTGGGATATCCGGGAGGCCCGGTCATAGACAGGCTGGCAGCCGAAGGCGATGAGGAGATAATAGACCTGCCCCGGCCCATGATAGACAGCGGGGATTTCAATTTCAGCTTCAGCGGCCTTAAGACTGCCCTGATATACAGGACCAAAAAAGACAAAAGCCTCATGTCTGGCAAAAACCTAAATGACCTGGCGGCAGGATTCCAGAAGGCCATTGTGGATGTACTCACGTATAAGACTATAGCAGCAGCCGGGAAATCCGGTTCTAAAAGGATCTTTTTAAGCGGGGGAGTAGCCGCTAACAGCAGGTTGAGGAAAGCATTCCGGGATGAAGGCAAAAAGAATGGCCTGGAAGTCCACATACCCCCGCTTTACCTTTGCATGGACAATGCTGCCATGGTTGCCTGCCTGGGGTATCACAGGTTCAAAAGAGGCCTTATTGACGAACTGGATATCGATGTATATTCCAGAAGTGATATATAATAATAAAAAAATATTTTTCACTATAAGTGAAAAATAATTTATCTGATTAGTTAAAAATTTTTTTATAAATTATACTTGATTTTTTACTTTCCATGTATTAAACTTCTTAGAGTCAGCAGTCGATAGACGAGAGTGCTAATTTTTATTAGCTCATTTATGTAAATGTATGATTTACCAGGAGGTAGAAATGGGATACAGACCACTTGGCGACAGACTGCTTGTGTTGCCAAAACCCAGCGAAGAGAAGACAAAATCAGGGATCGTACTTCCGGATTCCGCAAAAGAGAAACCCCAGGAAGGGGAAGTCATCTCTACAGGCCCCGGAGCCAAAGATGACAGTGGAAAATTAATTGCCATGGAAGTAAAAAAAGGTGATGCCGTACTTTATTCGAAGTACTCCGGCACTGAAGTGAAGATCGACGGTGTGGAACACTTAATTATCAAGGAAAGCGACGTACTGGCAATAGTCGAGTAACTAAATCTAAGGAGGTAAATAGTTATGGCCAAAGAACTTAAATATGATGAAGTCTCCAGAAGGGCATTAGAGCGTGGCGTTAATATAATCGCTGACGCTGTAAAGGTTACTCTGGGCCCCAAAGGCAGGAATGTAGTACTGGAGAAAAAATATGGTGCTCCCACCATCACCAATGACGGAGTCACCATTGCCAGGGAGATCGAAGTGGAAGATCCTTTCGAGAACTCAGGCGTGCAGCTTCTAAAAGAAGTTGCTACAAAGACAAATGATGTGGCTGGTGACGGAACCACCACTGCAACCATACTTGCCCAGGCAATGGTCAAGGAAGGGTTGAGGAATGTTGCGGCCGGAGCAAATCCGCTGCAGCTGAAAAGAGGCATTGAAGCTGCGGTAGAATCCGTAGTAAAGGAGATCGGCAAGATCAGCCAGGATATATCTACCGACAAGAAGAAGATAGCTGAAGTAGCAGCCATATCTGCTGCCGATGAGACAATCGGCCAGACCATAGCGGACGCTATGGACAAGGTGGGAAAAGACGGAGTCATAACCGTTGAAGAATCAAACAAATTCGGTATCGAGATCGAACTTGTTGAAGGTCTTCAGTTTGACAAAGGCTATCTTTCACCCTATATGGTAACAGATGCTGAAAGGATGGAAGCAGTACTTAATGAACCATACATCCTTATAGCCAACCAGAAGATGTCAGCAATAGGCGACCTGGTGCCTGTTCTTGAAAAGATACAGCAGTCAGGCAAACCATTGCTGATAATCGCAGAAGACGTAGAAGGCGAAGCCCTGGCGACCATAGTCGTAAACAAATTGAGAGGCACGCTTAACACGGTAGCAGTAAAAGCTCCCGGTTTCGGAGACAGGCGAAAATCAATGCTTGAGGATATCGCAATAGTTACCGAAGGAAAGGTTATCTCTGAGGAAATAGGCATCAAGCTGGAAAACGTGACCCTGGATATGCTGGGTTCAGCCAGACAGGTCAAGGTCGACAAGGAAAATACCACTATTGTTGAAGGCAAAGGCACCATGGATGCTATCAAGGGAAGGATAAAGCAGATAAAGAACGAGATAGAGCAGAGCGATTCTGACTTTGATAAGGAAAAACTTCAGGAAAGGCTGGCCAAGCTGGCCGGGGGAGTTGCAGTAATAAGGGTAGGTGCTGCTACCGAAGTCGAGCTCAAGGAAAAGAAACACAGGATCGAAGATGCATTATCAGCTACCAAGGCTGCAGTGGAAGAGGGCATAGTGCCCGGCGGCGGCGTTGTACTGGTAAATGCTATTAATAAGATAGACCTCAGTAAACTTGATGGAGATATCAAGACAGGCGCTGCCATCGTGGCCAAGGCCCTGGAAGAGCCCCTGAGGCAGATATCAGAAAATGCAGGCCTTGAAGGTTCTGTTGTAGTAGAGAAGGTAAAATCACTGCCGGTGGGAGAAGGCCTTAATGCCTTTACCGGAGAATATGTCAATATGATAGATTCCGGTATCATAGACCCGGCCAAAGTCACAAGAAGCGCGCTCCAGAATGCTTCTTCTATCGCTGCCCTTCTCCTTACCACAGAGGTTGTCATCGCAGACAAGCCCGAAAGGGATAAAGGCGGACCCGCAATGCCTCCAGGAGGAATGGGCGGAATGGGCGGAATGGGCGGAATGGGCGGAATGCCTCCCATGTAATACAGGAATTATAGACGCCTTATACATAAATGATAAAGCCGGCCGGACCAGGCCGGCTTTATTGACATAAGCAGGCATTTTTACCTCTCAAAATTGAATAATCAACCGACTTATAGTAATATTTTTTTTAACTTGATTTTTGGATTGAAGTAATAGCTTTTAAGCTGTATAATCTTCAACTATTATTCCTGTCCCGGGGTATGCCAGGTCAACCGGCTCCGGGCGTAAAGACCGGTTTGCATGGCTCTTTTTACCAGAAAAAATTTATGGGTATAGCAGTACTATTTAAAATTTTAATCGTCATTCTGGCATATCTTATCGGTTCGATACCTACTGCGTATATCCTTTTTAAGATCAAAAAAGGTGATGATATCCGCAAATACGGGAGCGGCAATGTAGGCGGGACCAATATCATCAGGACTCTGGGCACATCCTGGGGATTGATCACAATAGTACTGGATGTCATTAAGGGATTTATCCCGGTCATGGTCTCCTATCTCATCTATCCCGGGGACCTGGTGCTGGCAGCTGCAGTAACGGCGGCAGCAGTGCTGGGACATATTTTTCCTGTCTATATAAAGTTTAAAGGCGGCAAGGCTATCTCTACTTCATTCGGCGTGATAATCGGTGTATCAGCCCTGCCTTTTGTATCAAATCCGGTCTGGATGAGGATACTTCCAATATTTATAATACTGGCGACATGGGGGATGATGTTTGCCATATTCAGGATTGTATCGCTTGGTTCGCTTGTGGCAGCAGCGATAACCCCGGTATCTTTTTTTATTACCAGGTATCCATGGGCAATAGTGATCGCTGCCTTGTCCTGGGGGCTTCTGACTTTTATCAGCCACAGGGAGAATATAAAGAGGCTTGCCAGGGGTGAAGAGAAAAAAATCAAAGGGAAAGGGGCATAAATGGACATTGAGATCGGTCAGGGTAAAACAGGCAGAAGGTCTTACGGCTTTGATGAGATAGCCATAGTACCTTCAAGGAGGACAAGGGATCCGGAAGATATTGACATCTCTGTCAGGATCGACAGGTTCGATCTGCAGCTGCCGGTACTGGCTTCGGCCATGGATGGGGTAGTGGATGTGGCTATGGCTGCAGAGATGAGCAGGCTGGGCGGACTGGCGGTCCTTAACCTGGAGGGCATCCAGACAAGATATGAAGATGCCGGCCAGATGCTGGAAAAAATAGCCGGGTTTTCAGCCGGGGAAGCAACATCAAAGATGCAGAAGATATATGAGGAACCGGTAAAGGAAGAACTTATAAAAAAAAGGGTATCCCAGTTAAAGGAAAAATGCAGCATAGCATGTGCCTCGCTTACCCCCCAGAAGGTAGAAAAATATTATAAGGCCGCCATAGAAGCGGGACTCGATATACTGGTGATCCAGGGCACAGTGGTAAGTGCCGAGCATGTGAGCAAGACCAGGGAGCCCCTGGACCTTAAGAGATTTATACCCGATTGTCCCGTTCCTGTCATAGTTGGCGGATGCTCATCATATGCGACAGCACTCCACCTTATGAGGACAGGTGCCAGGGGAGTCCTGGTAGGGGTGGGGCCGGGAGCGGCATGCACCACCAGGCAGGTACTGGGCGTCGGCGTACCCCAGGCTACGGCCATAGCCGATGCATCTGCAGCCAGGATGAGGAATCTGGAGGAGACCGGCAACTATTCACTGGTCATTGCCGACGGCGGCATGAGGACCGGCGGGGATATTGCCAAGGCTATCGCCTGCGGAGCAGACATGGTGATGATAGGATCTCCCCTTTCCAGGGCAGCCGAAGCTCCAGGCAAAGGATATCACTGGGGAATGGCTACATTCCATCCCGATCTTCCCCGGGGTACCAGGATAAGGACAGATGTGGTGGGAAGCCTGAAACAGATCCTGGTAGGGCCAGCATTCGAAAATGACGGCACCCTTAATCTCTGCGGAGCCCTGAGGACCTCCATGGCCACCTGCGGATATGAGAATATAAAGGACTTCCAGCGGGCCGAGGTCATAGTGGCGCCTTCCATAAAGACAGAAGGAAAGATGCAGCAGCAGCAGCAGAAAGTGGGTATGGGGGCCTGATATGGAAACTGTCCTGGTCATGGATTTCGGTGGACAATACAGCCAGCTTATTGCCAGGCGTGTAAGAGAGCTGAGAGTATTCTCTGAACTTATACCCTATGATACAGATATCTGCGAGATAAAGAAAAGAAATCCCAGAGGGCTGATATTTTCAGGCTCGCCCTATAGCGTGGCCTCCAATAAAGGCAGGGCACCCGGTGTGGACAGCAGGCTTTTCTCGCTGGGAATACCCATACTTGGGATATGCTATGGCATGCAGCTTATGGCAAAACTTGCCGGTGGTGACATAACAGCTACAGGCAGCAATGAATATGGCAAGACAGGTATCGACCTTGACCTGTCATCTCCGCTTTTTAAGGGGCTAAAACAAAAAGAGACATGCTGGATGAGCCACAGGGACAGCGTGGGAGACCTGCCCCCCGGTTATAAAGTCATAGCTTCAACCTCCAACCTTCCAGTTGCAGGCATAGAGGAACCGGATAAAAAGTTTTTCGGCATACAGTTCCATCCCGAAGTTGTCCACACGCCGTCCGGAATGGATATACTGAGTAATTTCCTGTTTGATATATGCGGCTGCAGTCCTACCTGGACCATGGTATCAATAATAGAGAGCGAGACTGAAAAAATAGCCAGGTCAGTGGGCAGGGGCAAGGTCATATGCGGGCTGAGCGGGGGAGTCGATTCTTCGGTGGCTGCACTGCTTGTCCACAGGGCTGTAGGAGAAAGGCTCACATGCATCTTTGTGGACCATGGGCTTTTGAGGAAGGATGAGGCCAGACAGGTAACTGAGACATTCAGGGAAAATTTCCGTATAAACCTCATACATATAGATGCCGGGGACAGATTCATAAGGAAACTGAAGGGCATATGCGATCCGGAACAGAAGCGCAAGATCATAGGCAATGAGTTCATAAGGATATTTGAGGAGGAAGCTTCAAAGATAAAAGATGCAGACTGCCTGGTCCAGGGCACCCTGTACTCTGACGTGATAGAAAGCGGTACCAGGGATGCGGCCAGGATAAAGTCCCATCATAATGTAGGGGGGCTTCCGGAGGACATGAAGTTAAGGCTTATAGAACCCCTGAGGCTGCTTTTCAAGGATGAGATAAGGAAGCTGGGTATTGAGCTGGGTCTTTCTGATGACATAGTGTGGCGGCAGCCGTTTCCCGGCCCAGGACTTGCCATAAGGATAATCGGGGAAGTGACGGCAGAGAAGATAAAGATACTGCAGGAAGCAGATAATATAGTGCTGGAAGAGGTAAAAAGAGCGGGTCTCTATAAAAAGATATGGCAGTCTTTTGCCATCCTTCCCTCCATAAAAAGTGTGGGAGTAATGGGAGACGAAAGGACTTATGCATACCCCATTGCCATAAGGGCCGTTACCAGCCTGGATGCCATGACCGCAGACTGGGTCCGGCTTCCCTATGAAGTCCTGGAAAAGATGTCCGTAAGGATAATTAATGAGGTAGAAGGGGTAAACAGGGTAGTATATGATATCAGCTCCAAACCTCCCAGTACCATAGAATGGGAATAATACACTGGTCATTTAGTATTTAATAGCAGCCCGGATGTGATATTATTAATATTATGAAATAAATTAGCTGCATTAAAGGTTTAGTCAAAGGAGAGATTATGGAGAGTGATTTCAGTAAAAAGCTTGAAGGATACAGGAAAAAGATAAATGATATAGACCATAAAATGGTAGACCTTTTAAACGACAGGGCAAGGATAGTCATCGAGGTCAAGAAGCTGAAACAGAAGGAAGACGTCCCCCTGTATGATGCCCGCAGGGAAGAAGAGCTGGTAGAGAATATCGCCCGGTATAATAAGGGACCACTCTACCGTGATAATGTGATACAGATATTTGAAAGTATCTTAAGGAATGTACAGGTACTGGAAAAAGACGAGAACCTCTAGCAGCCAGTCCCCGGAAAGGCTCCCAGGTATGCGGTCCTGACCCGCCGGACTGGAAAAGGAAATGGATATGACTGAAAGTATTATTGGAGATCTGGTAAAGAAAGAATATATAACCATTATTGCTGGTCCCTGCGCTATAGAGAGCTGGGAGCAGCTGGACAATACAGCCAGAGTGGTAAGCAGCCTGGGGCTGTCATATCTCAGGGGCGGCGCTTTTAAGCCCAGGACTTCCCCCTACAGTTTTCAGGGACTGGAGGAAAAAGGCCTGGAGTTCTTAAAGAAAGCTGGAGAAAAATACGGACTGGGTACTGTTACCGAAGTGACCGATACCGTAAATGCCGACATCGTGGCGGAATATGCCGATGTACTTCAGATAGGCACCAGGAATATGTCAAATTTTGCCCTGCTTAAGAGAGTGGGCGAGATAGCATTTTTAAAGAAAAAAGCTGTCATACTTAAGAGAGGCTGGGCGTCAACTATAAAGGAATGGCTTCTCGCATCCGAGTACCTGACCCTTAAGGGTGATGTGGAGGTCATATTGTGCGAGAGAGGCATAAGGACATTTGACACCAATACAAGGTTTACACTGGACCTGTCTGCCGTACCGGTTATAAGGAAGATGTCAAAACTTCCCATAATAATAGACCCTTCCCATGCAATGGGGCAGAGCGACCTGGTAACCCCCATGAGCAGGGCGGCAATAGCTGTCGGTGCTGACGGCCTCATAGTGGAAACCCATAATGATCCGGTCAAAGCCCTGTGTGACGGACAGCAGTCCCTTGACCCCAGGGAGATGACGGAACTGTTAAAGCAGATAAAAAGTCTGGCCTCAGTCATAGGGAAAAAAGTCAGGTAAAATGATCTTATCTTGGAATTAGAAAAATATCTCAACCGCGAACAGGTAAAAGCAGTAAAAGACACTGACGGGCCTCTTCTGGTCATTGCCGGGGCCGGAAGCGGAAAGACCCGGGTACTCACCTACCGCATAGCTTATCTTATAAAGGTCATGGGAGTGGACCCATTCCGCATACTTGCCATAACCTTTACCAATAAGGCGGCAAAAGAGATGAAAAGAAGGGTCACGGCTCTGGTGGGGAAGATCGGCGAGTATATGTGGGTATCCACTTTTCATTCTTTTTGTGCCCGGTTTCTGCGCACTGAGATCCATAATCTGGGAATGTCCAAAAATTATGTCATCTATGATGAGGATGATTCAAAAAGGCTGATAAGCCGGATAGCCAGGGAAATGGACCTGGATATAAAAAGGTTTCCTCCCCGCATGTTAAAAGCAGCCATAAGCGATGCCAAAAACCACCTGATAGATTTTGAGACATATAATGAAAAGGCTTCCGATTATTACCAGAAGCTTGTTGCCAGGGTATACTCCACATACCAGGAGAGGCTTCTTAATGCCAATGCCCTTGATTTTGACGACTTGCTGGTATTCACGGTAGATATTTTAAGACTGTTCCCGGAGATAAGGAAAAGATACCAGGAGAAATTCCAGTATATACTGGTAGATGAGTTCCAGGACACCAATATGGCCCAGAATGAGATAGTAATGCTTTTGGGCAGCTCCCACAGGAGGATATGCGTGGTGGGGGACGACGACCAGAGTATTTATAGCTGGAGGGGTGCAAAGATAACCAATATAACTGAATTCGACAAACAGTTTGATGATGTATCAGTCATAAAACTGGAACAGAATTACCGGTCTACCCGGAGCATCCTTGATGCTGCCAATGAGATAATAAAAAACAATGAAAGCCGCAAACCTAAAAATCTGTGGACAGAGAACAAAAAGGGTGAACCCGTTTCCAGGTATACCGCCGGGGATGAAAAGGCTGAAGTCAGTTTCGTCATAAACAGGATTAGGCGGTACCGGAAGAAGGAAAGTAAGAAATACAGGGATTTTGCCATATTCTACCGCACTAATGCCCAGTCAAGGGCAGTGGAGGAACAGCTCATAAGGCAAAATATCCCATATGTCATATTCGGGGGCCTTAGGTTTTATGACCGCATGGAGATAAAGGATATGCTGGCATACCTCAAGCTTATTTCCAACCCCAGGGATGTGGTAAGCCTCCTGCGTATAGTCAATGTACCCGGCAGGAAGATAGGCAAGACCACCATAAACAATATCGAAAGATATGCCCGGAGAAATGATATGACTTTTTGCGAGGCTTTCTACCAGGCCGATGCAGTGCCATCGCTTTCCAACAGCGTAAAAGCCAGGATAGGAGACTTCATATCCATGATGGCCGGATTCAGGAATTATGCATCAGAAAATAGTGTAGACGGGCTGCTGAAAGAAGTGTGGAAAAAGACAGGATACTTCAGGCTGCTGGAGGAAGAAAACTCAATAGAAGCATTAAACAGGATAGAGAACCTGCGCGAACTGCTGACGGTGACAAAAGAATTTGAGGAAAAAGCCGCCCTTATGGAGGGAGCGGCTCTTGCCGGTCCAGGCGGAGAGACGGCAGCAGGAGGGTCGAGCATATCCCGTCTGGATGATTTTCTGGCTGAGGTGTCGCTGCTTACGGACCTTGATAATTTTGACCAGTCATCTGACAGCATTGTGCTTATGACACTGCATAATGCAAAAGGGCTGGAATTCCCGGTGGTATTTATGATAGGCATGGAAGAGGGGATATTTCCCCATTCCCGCAGCATGAACAGCCTGGAAGAGCTGGAAGAGGAAAGAAGGCTATGCTATGTGGGCATCACCCGGGCCATGGAAAAGGTCTTTCTGACATCATCGATATCACACAGCATCTACGGACAGTCAAATTATATGGCAGCTTCACGTTTTTTGCGGGAAATACCGGAAAACCTGGTAATCGATGAGAACAGGAAGGAAACTGCGGTAAAAGCCGGGAGCAGACCCGCCGTAAAAGACAGCGAAAAACTGAAGGTCCAGTACAATATAGGGGATTTTGTAGAGCATAAGACATTCGGAAGGGGTCAGGTCCTGAATGTAAAAAGGCTAAGCGATGATGTGGAGCTAGATGTGAATTTTTCCAGTATGGGCCTGAAGCATCTTCTGGTAAGTTTTGCCCCCCTGGAGAAAGTTGACGGCAGCTGAATATGGCGGCAGGCATGACAGAGGTCCTAACCGGACTAATTATGATAATAAAAGTGTGAAAAAGAAGGGGGAAATATGCCGGTTAATTTTGAAGAAAATTCCTGGCCCGAACTGGAAGAATATATTAAAAAGGATGCCCTTATCCTGGTGCCTGTAGGGGCTATTGAGCAGCACGGTCCGCACCTGCCTGTGGCAACCGATATGATAATTGGCAGAAGTATAGCTGCTTCTGTGGCGGAAGGCCTAAAGGATGAGATACCGGTACTGGTGATCCCGGATATGTGGCAGGCATATAATGGGAATATACTGAAGAAAGGCTGGCCCGGCTCCCTTACTATCGGACAGGATATCCAGAAAAAGCTGCTTATCGGGATAACTGAGAGTATTATAGATATGGGTTTTAAAAAGATGATCTATATAAATACCCACGGACAGAACCTTTTTACCCTTGAATCTGTGGTGAGGACTATAGCAGACAAATACGGAATATATCTGCCCTTTGTATTTGAATATAAGATAGCAGCTGATTTTATGGATAAGAACAGGAGGAGCGGTCCTGGAGGGATCTGCCATGCATGCGAACTGGAGACATCACTGATGTTATACCTGACAGACCTGGTCAATATGGAAAAAGCAGTAAATAATACACTCAAATACAGGTCAAAGTTCAGGAATACCGACGGGATGGCTTCCAGCAGGGTCTTCTGGTCTACCTGGGGCCTGGAAGAGACCGAGACCGGAGTATTGGGAGATCCTGCAAAAGCCAGCCGCGAACTGGGGGAAAAAGCTTTTAAATACATAGTGGAGGAGATAAGCGGATTTGCCAGGGAATATTACAGGCATAAAAAAGGACAGCAATAAAATATCATTCTATTATGCCGGCTATTTCTGAAAAAGCCTTATTAGCCATGATAGGGCCGGTGTTGTCTACTATTATCCTGGTTGCCTTTGAAAGCGGACCAAAAGTATAGGTGCCTGTCCTTTCAAATTTGGCTATGTCTGCAAGTATGTAGTTCTCAGGACATATATCCAGCAGCTTTCTTTTAAGGCCTGCCTCGCCTTCTATCAGCTCAGTGAAACCTGATTCCGGGGATATGCCTACGCTGGAAATAAAAGACCTGTTTAAATTGATGCTTTCCAGCAGGCAGTGGCTGTTATCAAGAAGTATATAATTGACCCTTTCAAATCTTCCTCCCAGGCATATAAGGTTGATCTCGGGATTCTTTCCCAGTTCCAGCAGTATTACAGGCGAGTAAGTCACTACGGTCAGATTATTCCTGCCGCTTTCTTCTGCCAGCAGCTTTGCCAGGTAATGGGTTGTAGTGCTGCCGTCAAGGAATATGGTATCAAAATCATTAATATATTTTACTGCTTTACCGGCTATTACCTTTTTCCTTTCAGCATTATTTTTGAGTCTTTTGAAGTGCGGGTCGTCAAATATCCGGTTTTCCCCGGTATAGACCACATCTTTTTTGGTAAGTATGATACTGTCGTCCTCTATCTTCTTTAAGTCATTATAGATGGTCATCTCGGTGACACCGAAAAACTGGGCCAGGTAGGTAACACTGACTCTTCCCTCAGTTTTAATAATACCGACTGTCTTTTCCAGCCGGTTTAAGTTTTTTGGCATATTCTTGATCATGTATCATTATTTTAAGATATTATCTTTAAATTTTAAATAAAAATTTTAAAATTTAAATTATTATTGTATAATCAGGATTAAATCAGTATCCTGCAGGAGGAAGATATGTTTGAGAATATCGATGAAAATATCCTGGCCCAGGGAAGGCAGAACCTTATGTCCGGCTCAGTGGGCGGCGGGCTCCCCATAATCATAGAAAGCGGGAAAGGCGCAGTAGTAAAAGATATAAACGGCAAGGAATATATTGACTGTACTTCCCAGGCCTGGAGTTTCAATATCGGCTTTTCACACCCCAGGGTTATTGAGGCGGTAAAGGAACAGCTGGAAAAGATAACCCATGTAAGGACCAGTTTTGAGACAATACCCAAGCTGCTCCTGGCAAAAAAACTGGGAGACATCGCCCCGGAGAATCTTAAGAAGATAATGTTCTCCCTTCACGGCTCCATATCTGTTGAATCGGCACTGAAGCTTGCCATGACCAATAATCACGGCGCCGCAAAATTTGTGACCGTATATAATAATTATTCCGGAAGGACGCTGGCCACCATAGCTGCCAGCTGGCCCTATCATCCCATAAGCAGGCTTTTTCCCACATTTATGCAGAATTTCATCCGCATTCCCAATGCCTATTGTTACCGATGCCACTATAATCTTAAATATCCCGAATGCAGCCTTTTCTGTGCCGACTTCCTCAAGACAACCCTTGAGCATGGCGCAGAACCCATAGCGGCTGTAATAATGGAACCGTTCCAGGCGCACGGGGGCATGATAGAGTATCCTGAAGGATACCTTCCCAGGATAAGGCAGATCTGCAGTGAGATGGGAGTGTTCCTCATACATGACGAGATACAGACCGGTTTCGGAAGACTGGGGGCCATGTTTGCCAGCGAACTATATGATGCGGTCCCGGATTTTTTGGTATTCGGCAAGGCGCTGGGAGGGGGCTTCCCCATAGCCGGTGTAATGGCCCGGGATGACCTTAAGCCTCCCGAACCTGCCACAGACTCATTTACATTTGCCCATTTTCCCATATCCTTTGCCGCCTCCTGCGCTACTCTTGATGTCATAAAGGAAGAAAACCTTCTTGAAAAGTGCAGGAATATAGGAAAGTACTTCACGGCGGGCCTTAAGAAGCTTCAGGAAAAATATGACATAATAGGAGATATCAGGGGTCCGGGCCTTATGATAGGTATAGAACTTGTAAAGGACAGGAAGACCAGGGAGAAAGCAAACAGCATTACCCATGCCATAGTAAGAGAAGCCATCGATGACGGGGTCATATTTGGCGAAAGCCTTTTTAAGGGCCTGGGCAATGTGCTGAAGATAAAGCCGCCCATGGTGATAAACGAAGACCAGGCAGACCGGGTCCTTAAGGTATTCGAAAAGCATATCAAAAAGCATAGCGACCGTCTTGCCAGGGAAAAAGAATAAATCAATAAAAGCAAAGATGAAAGAAAAATACTTAAGAGACATCATAGAAGAAATAGACATAACACTGGGTAAGATGGACCGCAGACAGCAAAGAGAGCTTTTAGACATCATATCTGGTTCAACAGGGCTGTTTATTGCCGGAAGAGGCAGGACCGGCCTGGTGATGAACACCTTTGCCATAAGGATGATGCAGATGGGTTTTAAGGTCCATGTGGCTGGTGAGCCCACCGCACCCGCCATAATACCCGGAGACCTTCTGCTTATAGGTTCTGGTTCAGGAGAGACGGAAAGCCTGGTAGTCATGTCAGAGAAGGCAAGGAAAGTCGGTGCCGGAATAGCCCTTATTACCATGGACAGTGATTCTGCCATCGCCGGTAATGCCGATGTCACGGTAGTCATACCGGCAGGAGGGTCCAAGACGGATAAAGATGCTGCTGCTGATTCCCTTCAGCCCATGTGCAACCTATTTGAGCAATGTTTGCTGTTATTTTTGGATGCACTGACTATTAGTCTGATGGATGAGAAAGAAATTGATATAAGCATACTTTACGACAGGCATGCCAACCTTGAATAAATATTTTAGCGGGTGATATATTTGAATAAAAAGATGGAAGCAGCTTTTTTTTACGGCGACAGGAAAGACTTGAGGCTCCAGCAGGCAGATATCCCCCGGGTGGGTGATGGTGATATACTCCTGAAAGCAAGGATATGCGGTATATGCGGTTCTGATTCACGGTATTATTTCCACGGCAATGAACCCCGTTACAAGAAGCCTGTGATACTGGGCCACGAGGTGGTGGGAAACATATATGAGATGGGCAGCAAGGTAAAAGGTTATTCACCCGGAGAAAGGGTGGCAGTTGCGCCCATCTACGGCTGCGGAAAGTGTGACCAGTGCCTTTCGGGATCTGAGAACCTTTGCCGGGATGTAGTAGTATTCGGGACCAATTTTGACGGCGGGTTTGCCCAGTACATGCTGATACCGGAAAAAGGGGTTGAGAGAGGCGTCCTGGTAAAGCTGCCGGACGATGTCCCGGATGAGGCAGCTACCATGCTGGAGCCTTTTTCCTGCGCGCTGCACGGGCTGAGGAAGATCGGGATATCGCCGGGAGATACGGTAGCGGTATTCGGTTCAGGCCCGCTGGGCCTTGCTTTTCTCCTGCTGTCCAAGAGACTGGGTGCAGGCAAAGTAGCGGTCATCGCCAGAGCCAGGGATAAACTTGCCAGGGCAGAGGAATTCGGGGCAGATGCAGTCTTCTCTACCCTGGAAGAAGACTGGAAGGGTAAAGTAAGGAAGTATTTTAGGCAGGGCGGAATAAATATTGCAGTCACTGCAGGTTCCACCCTTCCCCTGCTGGAATACAGCCTGGAACTGGTAAAAAGGGGAGGTAAAATACTGATATTTTCGGGACTGCCTTCGGGCACAAGGATAGATTTAGATCCCAATTATATACATTACAGCGAGCTTACCATAAGCGGTACCATAGACTCTACCATTGATGATTATAAAAGGACTGCCCTTATGGCGCCATACCTGGGGCTGGAGAGATTTGCTACCCATATGTTCCCCCTGGACAGGATTAAGGAAGGGTTTGAAGCCACCGGGGAAAGTGACAGGCTGAGGATCAACATAGATATTATGGGCACCGGAAAATCCGGATAAAATAAAGAAGATGGAGGTCGTTTATGTCTGATAATAGCGAAAAACAGCCAGATTTGGATAAGAAAAAGTCAGGTTTTATTTCCATGGCTTCAGAGAGCCGGTCAGGTGACATCGGATATATCAATATCGGTGTTATAGGTTATGGTTTCATGGGAAAGGCACATTCAATAGGATACAGGAAGATGCCATATATATTCTGGCCCCCTCCGGCTATCCCCAGGCTGTTCAAGATATGCGGAAGGAACGAAAAAAAGGTAGCCGAAGAAGCCAAAAGATACGGTTATAGCAAATATTGTACTGACTGGCAGGATATAGTAAATGATGAGGATATAGATATAGTGGTCAACCTGACCCCCCATCACCTGCACAGGGAGATAAGCATCCAGGCTGCCGAAAACGGAAAGCATATAGTATGTGAGAAGCCCCTGGCAATGGATACAGCAGAAGCCAGAGATATGCTTACGGCAGTAAAAAAGTATGGTGTCAAGCATCTTTGCAACTATAATTACCGCATGATACCTGGGCTTGCCCTGGCCAGGCAGCTGATAAAACAGGGAAAGCTGGGCCGGATCTATCATTTCAGGGCAGTATATCTCCAGGAATGGCTTGCTGATCCGATGTTTCCCCTTACCTGGGCCGTAAGGAAAGAAAAAACAGGAAGCGGCGCCCTGGGTGGAATTGGTTCCCATATAATAGACCTGGCCAGGTGGATATGCGGAGAGCCGGAATATGTGACCGGAATAACCAGGACTTTTATAGGGGAAAGGCCTCTGCCGGATGATGCGGATAAGAAGGGAAAAGTCGATGTGGACGATGCTTTTGCCGCTGCTATTGAATTTGAAAATGGAGCCATAGGCACCCTGGAAGCATCCAGGTTCTGTCCGGGCAGGAAAAATGGCCAGAGGATAGAAGTAAACGGGGAGCTGGGAAGTCTTTACTTTGAACTGGAGCACCTTAATTATTTGAACCTATATTTTAAAAATGATGAAAATGATAATACCGCCGGTTTCCGCCGGATCAATGTTACAGAGCAGGAGCATCCTTATTACCGCTGCTGGTGGCCTCAGGGACACACCATAGGCTGGGGCGATACATTTGTAAATGCCGCATATAATATGGTGGATGCAGTTGTAAACGGCACTTCCCTTGAGCCCATGACTGCCACATTTGAAGACGGTTACCGGAATAATGTGATCTGTGACGCCATACTTAGATCAGCTGAAAGCGGAAAAAAGCAGGTCATAAAGTATGAGAATTTATAATTTTTTTTAAAGGAGTATCCATGAAAGCGGCTGTTTTTGAGAAAGAAGGCAGGCTGGTAATAAAGGATGTCCCCCGGCCCGAAATAGATACCGGCTCAGACGATGTATTGATCGAAGTAGAAGCTGTAAGCATATGCGGTACTGACGTCTCTATTGTAAAAGTACCGCCTGCATTTGTAATCGAACCAGGAATAATACTGGGGCATGAGCTGGTTGGACATATTGCCGGAAAAGGAAAGAATGTGACCGGGCTTGATATGGGGGACAGGGTTGTGGTAAATCCCAATGACTACTGCGGAAAATGTTATTTTTGCAGATCCAATATGCCGAATCTCTGTGAAAATATCAAAGCAATGGGGGTGGCTATAAACGGGGCATTTGCAAAGTTTGTCAAGACCACTGAGAAGGTATGCTACCGTATATCGGAAAGGGTGCGGCCGGAGTCAGCAGTCATGGCTGAACCCCTGGCCTGCGTGATAAACGGGACCAATAAACTGAATGCCAGGCCGGGGGAGACCGCAGTCATAATGGGGTCAGGGCCTATTGGGATATTGTTTTTACAGATGTTTAAGGCATCCGGCCTGTCAAAGATAATAGTCTCAGAGCCTTGGTCCTTCCGGAGGGATTTCGCAGTATCCGCCGGATCAGATATAATTATCGATCCCGTAAGCCAGGACCTGGAAAAAAAAGTGATGAAAGAGACTTCAAGAGGCGCCGATATAGTGGTAGATGCAGTAGGGACACAGCTTGCCAGCGGCATAGACATTGTACGGAAAGGCGGAAGGATACTGGTAATAGGTGGAAAGACCGGTGCTGTTTCCAGCTTTGAACAGATAAAAATGATCACAAAAGAGCTCAGGGTCATGGGCACTTTTCTGGCAAATAACTCTTTCCAGCCTGCAGTGGATGTGCTGGAATCGGAAAAGATAGATGCCGGGAGACTTGTTACCCACACAGTACCCCTTGACAGGATCCATGAAGGAATAGACCTCCTCAAAGAGGGTAAAGCCATAAAGGTCATGGTGGATTCGCTTGATATATGACCGGACTTGGTCCTGATACAGCTATATCCTGCAGTATGAAGTCTTTGGCCACATTGCTGATCGTGGCCGTGATCCAGCCTTAGAAATCATAGATCTTGGCCGGCAGGATGACGGCTCTAGCCAAACGGGACACCTTTTATCCTGTTCAGGAGGCCTTTATCTACTATAGACTCTACTTCATGGCTGGTGTCGCAATGGGGGCATTTATAATACATCTGGTCATCATAGTAGAAATATTTTTCTAACTTTTTGTCGGTAAGTTCTTTTTTGCCCTTTTTATTATCCACTTCAAAAAGTACATTACCGCATTCATTGCACTTGTAACAGGTCTTGTTTTCCTTGTCCATCTTTTCAGCCATAGTAGTTTCCCTCCCTGATATATTTTTATACCATTTCATACATTATATTAAAAATAGACAAAATAAAAAATGGCTCCCCTCTGGTCTTCAGGCCAGCTGCATGCTTATGGATTAGAAAACATTTGCTGCATTGAATATAATATGTATAAAGGAGATGATCAAAGTGAAAATGAGATATTTGGCCGTTTTGGCAGTAATGCTGCTGGCCTTGATGCTTTTACTGTCTACTGTCATGGGATGTAATATAAGAGGGAATATAATAGATACCGGCCAGGAGGAGAAGTCAGACGAAGCCGCAGATGAAGCGGATGGGGAAAATGGCGGCATTGATTTTGACAAGCTGCTGGAGGAACTGCAGGAAGAACAGGAACAGCTGCCGGGGGGAGCTGCCCTGGGCGGAGCCTATCCCGAGATAGACGGCCTTCATGTTACCGGCAATCCTGTCACTGTCAATATAAACAGCTACAGGCTTGAAATAAAAGGTGCAGTGGATAATCCCTTAAGCCTGACATTCGACCAGGTAAAGGACATGGAGTCTACCAGAAGATTCATAGTCCTGGATTGTCCCGGGTTTTTTACTGATGAAGGATACTGGACAGGCGTGGAGGTCAGGAAATTGCTGGGATCAGCAGGCCTGAAGCCGGACGCTGCAGAGGCAAGATTCATCAGTCTTGACGGCGGTTACAGCCGTTCAATACCTATTGAGGAAATATTTTCCAATGAAGGGATAATAGTGGCCTATCATTTTAATGATATGGAATTTCCAGAGATCCACGGCTACCCCTTGAGGCTGGCCGCAGAAGGCGAGCCCGGTTATGTATGGGTCAAGTGGCTGGGAGAGATAGAAGTATTGACTCAGGACCAGCTGGAAGAAGGAGACGAAAAAATGTGACCGGGACCGGTTTCATTTTGCTTTTAAACTGTTAAAATATTCCTTATACCTTTCCTGATTGAATTTATTTGATAGGGGAATAGATGGATATAAGGAAAATAGCCGAACTTACAGGCTTCTCAAAGTCTACTGTTTCCAGGGCCATAAACGACCAGCCGGGGATAAAAACTGCCACCAGGGAAAAGATACTTAAAGTTATTGAGGATCTTAATTACAGTCCCAACCAGGTGGCAAGAAGCCTGGCTACCAGGAAAACAGGCCTTATAGGGGTCATAATACCGGATGTTGAAAACCCGTTTTATTCCAGGATAATAAAAGGCATCGGAGATGTACTGGATAATTCGGGCTACAATATGATAATAATTAATACCTTCAACCATCTCGTGAAGGAAAAAAATGCCATCCATATAATGGCAGGTAAAAAAGTGGACGGCATAATATTTTCCGCAGTGGAGAAAAATACGGCAAATATCGACCTTATAATAGAGGCAGGCATTCCCAGTGTCTCCCTGGACCTTGAACATGACAGGTACCGGCAGATAGATTCAGTATATTCTTCCCAGTATGATACAGCATATAATGCAGCCCTATACCTGTCTGGCTGCGGCCACAGGAATATTTACCTTATATATCCCCCTGTTGACATCAATCGCAAAAATTCCGATTTTTGCCGGGGTTTCATGACATATATGGAAGAAAAAGGCCTATATGCCGGTGAGCGGAATATTATAGGCTGCCAGCCCTCCATAAAAGACGGCTATAGCATAGGCATGAAGCTTTTCGGAAAGGGAAAAGTCATGCCGTCTGCCGTGCTTACGGCTGATATAATAGCTTATGGGCTTTACCGGGCTGCCGGGGAATCCGGCATAGAGATACCGGGAGATATCTCCGTTTTCGGAAATGATGACCTTGATTTTTCGCGGATACTCCGTCCCGGCCTTACTACCACTTTCCAGCCCAAGAGGCAGGCGGGAAGGATAGCGGCAAGGCTTCTTATAAACAAGATAAACGGCCTTTATTCTTCATCCAGGACAGTGGCCATGAAGCCGAGGATAGTGATCAGGGGATCCGTAGGAGCATGCAGATAATCCAGGCGCATATATTGTTTGACAAGCCAGATATAGATATTATATAATTGGCGGGACCGGTCCCAAAAATATATAAAGGGGGTACATGATGGGGAAGCTATCCGGAAGGATCTGGTTTCTGGAAGAGGATGAACTGGAAAAGATCCATGACAACAGCCTGAACATATTAAGCGACATAGGATTCCATGTGCCCGATACAGAGATACTGGAACTTCTGGAGTCAAACGGCTGCCGTGTGGACTTTAAAAACCAGACAGTAAAGACAGATGCAGCCCTTATTGAGAAAGCTATAAAAAATATAACCGGGGATTTCAGTGTCATACCTTATATCGGGGAAAACCGGATCTCATTTAATGACGGAGATCTTAAACTTACTATGGATACCACCCCGGATATAATAGAACTTACAGAAAACCGTAAGCGCAGGGGTACCCTGGAAGACACGCTGAAGGGTATAGTGGTGGGAAATAACCTGGACCATATAAATACGGTATCGGCATACTGTCTTCCGGACGACGTGCCTCCTGCAGCCGCAGATGTCATATGCTACAGGAATCTTTTTACTTATTCCAGAAAACCGGTCACAACCTGGATATATTCTTCCAGGTCTGCAGACTATATCATCGAGATGGCAAAAGTGGTATATGGAGGAAAAGAAGGACTTCAGAAAAATAAACCCATATCATATTTTTCCGAATCCATAAGCCCCCTTAAGTTCGCCCCCCATACCCTGGAGATAATGAAGAAATTTGCCGGGAACGGACTGCCTATCTTTCTGGGGCCTATGGTCACTGCCGGGGGATCGGGTCCTGTGACCCTGGCCGGAGCCATCTCCCTGCAGAATGCAGAGGTCCTTATGGGTGTGACTATTATATACCTGTTGGATCCGCAGCTGCCGGTAGCCCATGCCGGCCTGTCCCATGTCCTTGATATGAGGACTGGACTTTGCTCATATGGCTCTCCCGAACAGGTCCTTCTTTCTGCAGGCATAACCCAGCTGGCGAGAAAGTACGGAATGGCCTGCGGATGTAATGTCCACATATCCGACTCCAACTGCTGCGATTTCCAGAGAGGTTATGAAGCAGCAGCAGGAGCTTCTTTTGCCCTTGCTGCCGGAGCCGAGATGCTGTCCATATATGGATATGGTCCTGTGGGAGTTGTAGGATCGGGTGTCGGTCTCAGCCTGGAACAGATGCTTATAGATAATGAGGGACTGTCGTATCTTTCCCGGATAAGGAAGGGATTTGAAGTAAACCGGAATACCCTGGCACTGGATATTATTAAAGAAACAGGCATAGGAGGGACTTTTCTTTCCCACAAACACACCTTTGATAATTTCAGGGATGAACACTGGCAATGGGACCTTTTCTTAAGACAGAACTATCCCGGATGGAACCGGGACGGGTCACAGGATATCCTGGCAAGGGCCAAAAGAAAACTGGATAAAATGCTGGAAAAGGATTTCCCTCCCCGGCCGGTCATCGATGACGTAATGGTGAAAGAACTGAAGAAAATCGAGGACGAGGCGGTAAAGGTTTTGCAGGAAGGGAAGAGGAGATGATAAGGATAATAGCATTCTTTGATCTTAAAAAGTCAAAAGACCCGCAGGATTTTTTAGACTGGGTAAAAACCAGACAGACACCTGTATTTGCAAAGATGATACCTGAGATCAGGGATTTCAGGGTGTTTCTTACCATTGATAAAGACGGTGATACCGGCCTGCCCAGGATGGTCCAGATATTCGATTATGAGGGGACGCCGGATGACTGGCGGCAGACATTGGAGGAGATGCGAAAGACAGATGACAGGAAGATGTCAAAAATAGTGGAAGAATGGCTTGAATACTGTATTGATGAGTCAACCAGGATAATCTACCTGGATGATCTTAATTGATTACAAGATTAACACGATAGGAAAGGAGATCAGATATGAGCAGCTTTGAATACGAACCCTCAAAGTGGCTTCCCTTCAGGGACAAAGAAGCAATAGACAGAGTGCGGATGATAAAGAGGCAGTATATCACCAGAC
>Ga0180429_10000976_pt1 | contig 24629 bp, 21 predicted proteins | sample SS_ome_FD_132428 | JGI IMG/M metagenome (GOLD analysis project Ga0180429, IMG submission 132428) | Hypersaline lake sediment archaeal communities from the Salton Sea, California, USA - SS_1_S_1 metaG | ecosystem: Environmental > Aquatic > Non-marine Saline and Alkaline > Hypersaline > Sediment ...
TGACGAAGACCTCCCTGGTCCCCGATTTCTCAACGGTGTGCATTATTTCTAAAACCGGCTGCAATCCATAGGATGGGTACCATGCCGTTACCGCCAGCGGGGTCCCCCCGCGTGCTGATCGTCACCCCGGAAATCGCCTATCTCCCGGAGGGAATTGCCGCCAATGCCGGCGAGATCAGGATCGGGACCGGACCACCGGCCGAAAAGGCGGCAACACTGGTCAGCGCCCTGTTTAGGCACGGTGTTGACGTACATGTCGCCCTTCCCGACTTTCGCCGCTGGTTCCATACCCGTTGTCGCCGCAACCCCGCCGGAGAATCCGGGCAGCGTTTGCCCGTATGCGAAAATCGCGTGCATCTGGCTGAGGATCGGCATCTTTTTTACTGGAATCCCAACGTGTACCGCAATGCCGGCGATGTAATCACCATCGCCCTGGCGTTTCAACGGGAAGTCATCAATCATATCGTGCCCCTTGTTCAACCGGACCTGATCCACTGCATGGGTTGGATGACCGGCCTCATTCCGGCCATGGCACGCGAGCGCGGTATCCCCTGTCTGTTTTCGATTCCCAAATTAGATACGGGTAAAGCTTGTCTGAGCGCCATCGAAGACCGGGGCATCGATGCCGCCGGTTTCTGGCACCACCTCTATTACGAGCGGTATCCGTCGGATTATGAAACCACACGCGAAAGCATCCCCGTCGATTTTATGGCCAGCGGCATTTGGGCCAGCGACTGTGTCGGCATGGACAGCCCGGTCTCGTTGCGCGACATCGTGGCGGGCCGTTCCCCCTTTTTAGAAGATGGTTTACGGCGGGTTCTGAGTCAAAAATGGGAAGCGGGCAATGCCATCGACATGGGCTCCCCTCCCGCAGCGCTGGTGCGGGCCGCCCACAACGGTGATGGTTTTCTGTTTGACGACGGGCATTCGGAGGGGTGGCCCAAGGATGTACCCCGTGTGCATGCCTTTTACCCGTTGCCGGTGACCGAGCAATATCACCGGATGCACCGGGTCATGTCGGAAAACGCGCTCGCCGCCACCCAACACGCGGCACCCGACCGCTATATCCAACGTTATGAAAAAATGCTGCGCCGGCCGCTGCGGCATGAGGGCAAGCGGTTTTCAATCAAACGGCACCATTGCGAAGCCAGCCCTGCCAAGCACCATCAACCCTTTTTGAACGGCAACGGTCGATATGAGATGCGTTGACATATCCGACCTGTTTGCGAACGTGTTTTTCGCGTTCGCGTGCGTGCCATCCGTTTCAGCTTTGCAAGCACCACCACACCCCAGGAGGAGCCATAACCCTCACCCCGGCGCCGAAAAACAGACGACTTGTTGACCGCCAAACATCTGTCGCGTCAATCCGGCAAGTCCATCGCGGATATTTTCAGTGGCCGGCAAAACCAGCGGCCGGCCGATTTCGCAACGTTTGAAAGATCGATATGCCCCTCACCGATGCCTCGGGACATCGTGACATGACAGCCCCCAAACCCTACGAGACCGATCGCACGGACCTGCAACGCCGGGTGGCGCGTATCATGCGGCAATTGCCCGCCAGCAAGGGGCTGGCCAGCGATGAAATCCGACGCCTGATGCAGGAGATCATGGCAAACCAGTCCGAGCTTGAACGGCAGAATGAGGAACTTCTAAAAAACCGGTACGCCATTGAAGCCGCCGGAAAAAAATACGAGACGCTGTATCGCAAATATGTCAACCTGTTCGACTTTGCGCCGATTGGATACATGATCATCGAGGAAGCCGGCAAGATCCAAGAAATCAACCTGGCGGCGGCCGCTGCGCTCAATGCCCCCAGGGGCACCCTGGTTGGCCATGGCATCACCGAATTCATTCACCGGGACGATCAGGACCGCTTCTATAGTCAAAAAAAGAACTGTCATCAAAACCCGGAATCGACAACCTTCGAGTTGCGAATGCGAAAAACGGATGGGTTCCTCTTCGATGCCCAGATCCAACTGCAGCCCGTTTTATCAATCAATGCAAGTAAGTTACGCTACAGTATTGCACTTATCGATATCAGCGAGCAGGTGCAACTTTCCGCCAGCTATACCTTTCAGCAAAACTGTCTCGAACTGACCGCCCAAGCCACTGAAAGACAGGCCCTGCTGAAAGCCTATGTTCAACTGGTTCAATCTTATCTGCAATGCGATGCGGTGGGCATTCGCATCCGCGATGATGCCGGCCATATCCCCTATCGTGTCCATGTCGGGTTCAGCCGGGGTTTCTGCGAATCCGAAAGCCTATTGTCCCTGCATACCGACCGGTGCCTGTGCACAATGGTCATGAAAGGCACCCTTGCCCCGGATCGCGCCTATGTCACGGATAAGGGATCCTTTTACACCAATGGCACCAGCCGTTTTCTGGCAATGCTACCGTTGGAGGACATGGGCATGACCCGCAATGCGTGCCATGCCCACGGTTACGAATCCGTGGCACTGATCCCCATTGTGATTAACGACCACATTGAGGGTCTGGTTCACATGGCCGACCGTCGCGAAAATATCTTCCCCCTCAGGATGGTGGATACACTTGAAAATTCCAGCACACGGTTGGGTATGGCGCTCCAACGGCTTCAACTGCAGGAAGAACTGCGTGAATCCGTGAAAGCCATGCATGAGCTTTCCGGTCATCTGCTGACGGTCCAGGAGGATGAGCAGCAGCGCATTGCCATGGAACTCCACGACGGATGTGGCCAGGACATGAATGTCTTGAAGCTTCGCCTGAAAGCCATCCAAAATCAGCTACCGGAAAATGCGACTGAATTAATGGCGCAGTGCGACCAATTGCTGTCCTACACCGACAAGATCATCGACAACATTCGCAGCATCTCCCATGGCTTGAAACCGGCGGCATTGGAAACGCTGGGTTTGGCCGCCGCCGTCCAGGGAATTATCCGCGAATTCGCGCGGCATAACAGTGTCCAGATTGAAACCAAGATCGATCCACTTGACGATGTCACGGATCCAAAGGCCCAGGTATGCCTATTCCGGATCTTCCAGGAAGCGTTGACCAATATTCACAAACACGCCCAGGCCACCTGGGTTTTGATCACCGTCACCCACGAGGGAAAGGATATCCTGATCCGAATCGAGGACAACGGCATCGGCTTTGATATGCAGAATCAATCGGAGCAAACCAATGGCAACCGCGCAATGGGCCTCTCGGCCATGGCCCTCCGCTGCCGTATGATTGGCGCAACGATCGATATCGTCAGTGAAGCGGGACAGGGCACCCGCCTGACCATTGACCTGCCCTGCCCGCTCCCCCGGCATCATGCCATGAAAAATTAGGAGATTCCCATGGTTACCAAAAGGCAACACGAATCGGAATCCTTGTCCGGTGATCCGTTGCCGGCATTTCCCGAAAGTGACCCTTCACGACTGGGTCGAGGTTCAGGCGCCCCTTGCCTCCTTATCGTGGACGATGATCAGGGCATCCTGAACCTTGTGGCCAAGATGGTCTCACGGCTGGGCTATCACGCCACCACCACCACGAATGCGGCAGATGCCCTGTTGCGCCTGGCCGACACCCGATACGACATGGTCATTTCCGACTATGCCATGCCCCGCATGGACGGTTATCAACTGGCGGATCAGATCAGGGAAAAACATTTCGGCACAAAGATCATTATCATGACCGGCCACCGCGATCCGGACCTCATCGATCTGCTCCAACACTCCGGCATTGTGGACGGGCTGCTATTCAAGCCCTTTACCTTGGATACCTTGAAAGAAAAACTCCGATCGGCGGAAGATCCGTATTTCCACCGGCAGGCCGCCGGCCCATGAAGGGGACGCCGCATCACTGTTTTTTTTACGCTGTAACATCCGATGGCACACTCTGCCGCCACGGCCATTGGCGGCCCGCGACACAACATGGCAGATACGCCATGTGATAAGCGTGATCGCCCAATGGCATCCCCTTTGCCTATCTGCCGAATGTGGATTTCCCGCCCAATCCAAAGATGGTCTTGCAGATAGGTGGACCCTGAGAAAGAAAAAAGAGACCCGCTTCAGGTCTCTGGCAGGCAGATAACCCCGCCCGCAAAGGAGACGCCACGGATATCGATGTGGCATCCATCCTCGGTTTCTCAAAAATGACATCATCCCCACCAATAATGGTTTGACAGAATGTCGCCCGTCTTATAATTAAGACCGGTCGGTATTATTTGTACTGTTCAACCATGACCCACCATAGAACGGATGCTGCCATGCCGGATAAAGGTGCCCGAACCCGTCAAAAAATCGTCCTGGCCGCCCTGCAGCTGTTTTCCGTCAAGGGTTATTTCCACACCGCCATCAGCGATATTCTCCAGGCCACCGAATTGACCAAGGGCGGGTTGTACTGCCACTTTCAGAGCAAGGAAGACATCTGGTATGCGGTCTACGAAGAAGCGGTCGGCATCTGGCGTAAGATCGTTTTCCAGGACACACGCACGATCCGGAATCCTGTGGAACGCATCGAGCGCACCTGCGAAAACGTCCTGCAAAAGTATCTGGCCACGGATACATTTGACGGCGGCTGTTTTTTCGTCAACATGCTGGTAGAATTGCCCGGCCAGTCCGCCACCATGAGCCGCCATATCCTGAGAGGTTTCGTGGGGTTTTCCAAACTTTTTCAGGCCTGGCTGGTGGAAGCCGATCAGCAGCAGATGCTGCGCCCGAACCTGAACTTCAAAGATGTGGCCAATTTCCTGGTCATCACCCTCAACGGCGCGGCCACCCTCTATGTGGCCAGCCGCGATAAAAGCGTGCTGCAACAGACGGCGGCACAACTTCAATTCTATATCCAGCAATTGAAGCGGGTTTAATCCGGCATTACATCAGCGGCACATTTGTCCGGAATTAAATACCAACCGGTCTTTATTTTAGAGGAAACGTTATGCCATTCGAAAAACTGTTGGCCCACCGCACCCGCCGGATGTCACGCAGCGCCATCCGCGAAATTCTGAAAGTCGCCTCCCAGCCGGGAATGATCTCCCTGGCCGGCGGCATACCGGCGCCGGCGAGCTTCCCCTTGGATCTGATCGGGGATCTCAGCCGCCAGGTCATCGATAAATACGCGGATCGGGCCTTTCAATATGACCTGACCGAGGGCTTCATGCCCCTGCGGCAAGCGGTGGCAGCGCACCTCGCCGGGCGTGATATTCATGTGACCGGGGAAACGATCCTGATCACCAGCGGCTCCCAGGGCGTCCTGGATGCGGCAGGTAAAATCCTGATTTCACCCGGCGACACCGTCGGTGTCGAATCGCCCACCTATCTGGGGGCACTGCAGGCCTTCAGCCCTTACGAACCACGCTACACACCGATCCCATGCGATCATGCGGGCATCATTCCGGAGGCATTGGCACCGCTGCTGGCCAAAGGCCGCATGAAGTTTATCTACCTCGTGCCCACGTTTCAGAATCCTTCGGGACGCACCCTGCCCCTCGATCGCCGCCGGGCCATCGCCGCTTTGATCGAACGCTACGACACGCTGTTGATCGAAGACGACCCCTATTGCGAGCTGCGTTATGAAGGCCATGCCCTGCCGCCGATAAAATCATTGGCCCCCGAACACGTGGTCTACGTAAGCACCCTGTCCAAGGTGTTTGCGCCCGGACTGCGGATCGGGTACTGTGTGGCACCGGAACCCATCCGCAACTGGCTGGTGCTCGTCAAACAGGGTGTCGACCTGCATACCAGCACCTTCAACCAGGCCCTGGCCGCCGAATACCTGGAGGGCGGCCATCTGCAGCGCCACCTGCCCCGCATTCTTGACCTTTACCGACCCAAACAAAAGGCCATGCTGGCGGCACTGGATCGCTATTTACCGGCTGGTTTTAGATGGTCGCACCCGGAGGGAGGCATGTTCGTCTGGGTCGAGGGGCCGGAGGGAACCAATATGGCCGAAATATACCAGGCCGCGGTGCGCCGGCAGGTCGCCTTTGTACCGGGTCACTTTTTCTTCCCCAAGGCCGGCGAAGGCCTGAACACCATGCGCCTCAATTTCACCATGCCCGAAACGGTTGAAATCAATCATGCCGTTCACAAATTGGGAGACGTCATCCGTGAATGCATGGGCTGTCAGCCATTCGGGGAAGTCAGGGAGTGCCGAATGCCAGCAAAATGCGCCCCGTGCTGACATCGAGATTTTTTAACGCCTGACGCAGGCCAACCCGGGCCAGGGCCAACCGGCCTTGGGCCTGGGTCAAGTTGCGCTGAGCCTCGTTCAGCCGTACGAGTGAGGCCTGACCGGCCTGGTATTCCTTTTCGACCAAATCCCGGTTTTCCATGACTAGCGCGGCATTTTTACGCTGCAGCTCGAGTTCATACTGGGCACTTCTGACAGTCACCACGGCCTCACGAACGTCGGCCGATACGCCGATTGAAGTGGAACGAAGATTTTCTTCCGCCTCCCGCTCCTGATATTTCGCTTCTGCCAGGCGCGCCCGCCGCTCACCGCCGGAATAGAGCCGATAGGTCAGGTAAAGTCCGATGGTGTTGCCGAAATCATCGCCTTCGAAGCGACCGGAATTGGCCCGTTCACCATCGATCGATCCCGCAAGCTGCATGGTTGGATAAAAAAGCGACCGGGCAATCCCGACATTGGCCTCGGTCTGTTTAAGGATCGATTCACTCTGCTGGATATCCGAACGGTGCAGCAGCGCATAATCGATATGGGCCTCCGGGTCAGGGGGAGCCATGTCTTTTTCAGTTTCTTTCTCCAGACTGGCCAGATCGAGCCCGGGCGGCAAATAAGCATCGGGAATACCCATTAACGCGGCCAGTCCCACCAGGGCGGTCTCATATCCTCGACGAAAATCGTTGCGCGCCGAGCGGGCCGCGTTGACTTGAACCTCGAAGTTCAACATATCGCTCAGCGTACCCGTTCCCACCCGATAGCGAATTTGAGCCTCTTCCAGCTGGCGCTGGTTGAAGGCTTCATCGGCATCCGCAATGGCGATGTTTTTACGCGCCAGTTGCGCGATATAATAACTGTCCGCCACCGAGGAAAGCAGCAGTCGACGGGATTCGACCAGCGCGGCCTGGCTGGCATCCTCACCATACGCAGCCAGGGCATTGTTGAATTCCCTGCGAAATCCGTCAAAAACCGTCCAACTGGCCACCAGGCCGGCCTGGTAATAGTCTTCGGGGTTATCGACGGATGCGTTGGGGTTGAAAAATTGTAATTGCCTTAGCTGGGCGTCCTCCGCGTTGTTGGAGAGGTCTACGCGCGAAACCGATCCATCCGCATCCAGGGTCGGCCAATAGGCCGCCTGGGCCTGTTTGACCCTCTCACCGGCCTGGTTGGCCCGTTCGGCAGCGGCCATGAGACTGGGGCTGTTGGCCAAGGCCATGCGTTGGGCGGTTTCCAGATCGAGCACATCCAGTTGTTCGAGGATGGCCATATCTGTGGGGTCAACCGGCGGCGGCTCCGCCTGTGTCAGGCCGTCCGCCGGGACAAGGGACAAGGTCAAACAGACGATTGCCAGTAACGTCGTGTAAGTTCGCATAAGCCTTCAAAACTCCATTGATTTCAGGTTGGTCATGGGTCGCCGGATCGTCCACGGTATTCGGCATATCAGAAATAGCGCACTGAAACGTCGACGTCCACCCATAAAAGCGCCTTTATCCACGACACCGTTTCGGCAACATTGTTATCGCCTCATCCAATCTGACCAATGGCTTTTTTGTCAGGCATTCTCCGAATCCAGCGCGTGCCAATGCCGGTTCTGAACCGGGTCCGGCATACCGCTCCGGAGATGCCGTTTAGCATCGTCATGGTTTAGCGGGCGCGTCCTTTTCCAATAGGTTGAAAATGCCCTGTGATTGGCGGCAAAGCTGGACGAATTGTTGCGGGTAAAGTGACTGGGCACCGTCACTCAGCGCCTGATCCGGTTGATGGTGCACTTCCACCATCAACCCGTGGGCGCCAACCGCAATGGAGGATCGACTGAGGGGGATCACCTGGTCCCGTCGTCCGGCCGCGTGACTGGGATCGATAACAATCGGCAGGTGGCTTTCCCGGCGCACGTAAGGCACGGCCGACAAATCCAGGGTATTGCGGCTGTGATGGACAAAGGTTCGCACCCCGCGCTCACAGAGGATGACCTGTGTATTGCCCCCCTCCATGATGTATTCGGCGGCCATGAGCCACTCGTCAATGGTGGCGGCCATACCGCGTTTGAGCAATACCGGCCGTGTCGAGCGGCCGGCCCGGCGCAGCAGGCTGAAATTCTGCATATTGCGCGTGCCGATCTGGATCATGTCCGCATAACTTTCCACCTGGTCAAACGTTGCCATGTCCATCACCTCGGTCACCACCGGCAAGCCGGTTTCATGGCGCACCTTGGCCAGAATTTCCAACCCCTCGAGGCCCAGGCCCTGAAATGAATAGGGCGATGTGCGGGGCTTGAAAGCACCGCCACGAAACATATGCGCCCCGGCGTCCTTCACATGACGGGCGATCGTAAGTGCTTGCGCTTCGCTCTCGATGGCACAAGGGCCGGCAATGATCGTCATGTGCCCGTTGCCGATGGCGACGTCGCCGACACGCACGACCGTATCTTCGGCACGCGTCTCGCGACTGACCAGTTTATAGGGCCGGGTCACCGGGATAACATCCTTTACACCCGCCAGGCCGACAAAGAACGAGGCATCCACAGCGCCCTTGTTCCGCAGAACGCCGATCGACATCCGTTCACCGCCGGGAATCGGCCGGGCTTCATAGCCACGCGCAGTCACAGCAGCCTCAACAGCCTTGATCTGGTCAGGGGTCGCGGTTTTTTCCATTACGATCAGCATTGTTTCATCTCCTTAAAAATGATGTGTCGGGGTGGACGTCAGCTGTCTGCGCTAAAACCGTCTTACACTATGTCTTTTTCATCTTGTATCGCGCTACGATGCCCAAAAACAAAAGGCGCTGACATACGCCAACGCCCCTTAAATAGAAAGGACCGTGGCGTTTGGGGGAGCCACGGTCCTTTTGATTGCCTATTTTTGCTGGTTCAGGCGGTCAATACCGGTCAGCGCACCCCTTTCGGCCATTGCGCCACCACTGCCAGCAAATCCATCGTTGTAATTTTGGTGCCATCATTTCATATCCTGTTCTTGTCATCATTAGATATCTACCGAACTCCTTTCAGGCTTGTCAAGAACTTTAGACACAAAACAAAACCGGCCGCCTCCCCGTTGAGCAACGACCTCCTTGAGAATAAAAAATGGGCCTTGCCAGGCGGCGCTGTCCTGATATAGTTTTTCTTCAGGACGTTGGAGGAAATGCGATCGCTATCGATCGATGGCACCCGTCCCTTACCGCCCAAAAAAGGAACAAGATCATGACCGAATGGATTCCATTTGCCGAGGGTGAATACTGGGTCGAGCAGGCTTATCTCGTTTCGTCGGACAAATCCGCCATCGCACTGGAAAATCCGGTCATCGAAATTGCAAAAGGTCCGCAGGGAAAACGCCACTTAAAGGGACAGGGCATGGTCTCCAATCTTCTTGTCATCGAATTATTGGAAGAAAACGACACGCTGGATGTTCTCCTCGATCTCGGGGGCGATTTCAAATACCATTTGACAGCGCCACAGATCAGCTCCGGAAAATTATTCATACCGGACGCTAAGTCCACCCTTCAATTTTCTCCCCAACAACCGTGGCGGCAACTTTCTGCCGACCTTTTCACCAAAGAAGTCAGCGCATTAAACCGAATCGATATCTAAACACCAGGATTGCGCCCCATATCGCGGCCACCGTTGCCAAGGGTCCCGATCATCGGCAACACCACCGCTTTTGCAGCGGCCTCGTTATGGATGAATTCGTATTACCCGACCGATGCAACTTGATCAATTGAGGATGGACTCGGTAGCCGAGTTGTGTTAGGAAAGATGAATTAAAGCAGGAAATTGGCCGATCATTCAATGATTTGATTCTGTTTCGGTGCCATTGTGTTGCGCTAGCATGCAGCGCCCCATAAAGAAAGGCTTGTGATGCGAATCAGGGTGTGGGGGTCCAGGGGATCCATTCCGGTTTCCGGCCGGGAGTACCTCCGCTATGGTGGCGATACCACATGCCTGGAAATCCGTACCAAAAGCGATGATATTTTCATTGTCGACGCCGGCACCGGCATTCGCCGACTCGGCAATCTGCTTATCGAAGACCAGCGCTACACCTACCATTTCCTGATTACGCACGGTCATTGGGACCACCTGATGGGATGGCCCTTTTTCAAACCGCTTTACCTCGATCACGTCACCATTCGGGTTCACCGATGCCCGTTTCCAAAAAAATTCGTCGAAAATATGGTTTCCAAGGTGATGACGCCGCCCAACTTCCCCATTCGGCCTTCCGAATTACGCGCCAAAATCGTCTACGAAGATGGAAACCCCACCCGGTTCGAAGTCGGTTCGATGGCCGTGGAACCGATCCCACTGAGTCATCCCAATATGGGAAGCGGCTACAAATTCATTGAAGACGGCAAAACCTTTGTTTTTCTGACGGATAACGAACTGGGCTTTGTTCATCCGGGGGGCCTGCCCAGGGACCGCTACGTCGATTTCGCCTATGGTGCCGACCTTCTATTTCACGATGCGGAGTATACGCCCGATGAATATGAATCCAAGGTGCTGTGGGGCCATTCCTCATATACCGAAGCCGTTGATCTGGCGCTCGAGGCCGGTGTCCAAACCCTTGGCCTTTTTCATCACAGCCAGGAGCGTAATGATGAAGAAATTGATAAAATTGTCGAAAACTGCCGCAAAATGATCGCTGCCGAGGGGCATGCCATGGACTGCTTTGCGGTTGCCGCGGACATGTATTTCGAGTTGTAATAAAGGAGTGTCAGGTATGCCGACAGCACGTATAAAATGGGTTGATGGACTGCAGTTTGTCGGTACCGATTCGGGCGGTCATAGTGTGGTGCTCTCCGGTGATGATCAGCAAGACGGCGTACGGCCCTCTGAAATGCTGCTGGTCGCCCTGGCATCCTGTTCAGCCGTTGATGTGGTCGACATCATGAAAAAGAAACGCAAACCGTTGACCAAGCTGGAAGTGGTCATCACCGGTGAACGAGACCCTGATCCTCCGTGGCCCTATCGAACGATTCAGGTGATATATCACGCCCAGGGCCGCGGACTGACAGACAAAGCCCTCTCCCAGGCCATTCAGTTGTCCACCGAAAAATACTGCTCCGTCGCGGCAACCGTGAGCGGCGTGGCCGACATTCAAACCCGCTATGAGATTCTGCCCGACGTCTAATTGCCGCTTCGAGTGTCGGCGATTGGCTTTCGTCGCCTGGCGCGATCCCGGGATGCGCAAACCTCGCGAAACGCTTTAAACAAGGCAAGCATGCGCGGATCGCTTTCGACCAGCCATTCCGGATGCCACTGGACACCGATAACCCAACCGGCATCAACCCCTTCGACCGCCTCAAGAATCCCATCCGGTGCATACGCGACCGGACGAAGCCCCCGACCTATTTGATCGATGGCCTGATGGTGCAGACTGTTTACGGAGGCCGTGTCAAAACCGATAATGTCGCCCAGCCGGCTGCCGGGCAAAGGCGTTATGGTGTGGGCCAGAAAATCTTCCGGATAATCGGGATGGTAGTCGTGCTTGGCGGCATGGGGTTGTTGGCTGGCGATGTCCTGCCACAGCGTCCCTCCCGCAGCGACGTTCAAGACCTGGATGCCGCGACAAATGGCCATGATCGGGAGGCTGGTTTCCAGCGCCCAGCGGGATATCTGAAGTTCCACATGGTCTCGGGGGGGCGTCACCTTGCGAAGCCCGTTGTGAGCGGCCTGGTGATAATGAACGGGATCGAGATCCGGTCCGCCGACCAGCAGCAAGCCGTCCATCATGTTGAAAAATTGCGCCAGCATTTGAGAGGACGGCAGCACCGGAATAATGAGTGGTATTGCCTCGACCTTCAAAAGCGCGCGGATGTAACTGTCTGGAACGGCTGTCGCCTGGCGGCCCAAAATCGCCTCACTTTCGTGCCAGTATCCGGGAACCCCGATCACCGGCATCGACAGGCTGGAAAGTGGTGATGCCAACACATTCATCAAACAACCCTTTCGCGTATCAATGCGTTTCACGCCGGAAATCATCTTCGTTCAAAATTTCTTCGATACGGCATCAAAAATTTAACCGCACAGCATGAGGTTCCCTCGGCATGATGGTTTCATGATACCCTTGCCGATCACTGACTCACCTCGTTCAGGATGTCCTGAAAACCGGCTTTTGCAAGGTCAGGGTTCAGGAGCAGCCGGATTTTCTTGGCCCCTCTTGCGTCTACAAAGGTGTTATCCAGGGTGTAATGCGCTTTGGTTAAAATCTTGATCCGGTTATCGAAAAGGATGAAATGGAAATTGAACAACGCCCAGACCACCCCCGTCAACAGCAGCCCTACCGCTATCTTTTTCATATTCATACCCGTCGCTTATCACGCCGCCATAATGGTAATACGGCATTTACGTATGGCCATTCCTGCCAATTCGGTCTTCAAGACGGCCGCAAGCCGTCACCCTCGGCAATACGCAGGACTGCATGGCTATATCAAAAGATGGGTCGCAAGGATATAGGGCGGGAAAAAATTCAGGAAATCAGGACACGCAGCGAACGGCGCGTCGCAGGGTGTGTTGGATATCATCCGGGACTTCATCCGCGGCCAGCAAGCCCAATGCCACGGCACGCTCGACCGCTTTATCCGGTTCAAGGCGATCATACAAGTGCCAGATCTCATCCGATGCCTCGCGATAAAATTTCAACCTGATGTCATGCAGATTAAAAAACTTGCTCTCCCTCTCCCGATACTGATCGATGTGACGCTGAACACGGGACAATTCACGCCGCAACTCACGCTCATAAGCGAGGTTGGCTAAATCGAGCATTGCTTCTCTCATGTTGAAATATTCCGATTTCATTCGATAATGGCACGTGAACAATAAACCAAAATGTCCCGCGATGAAAAGCTTCCGTCCACCGCGGCTTTAACGGTTGGAAATATGCCAAGCAAAAGGTATGCCTGCCATTTGATGGCGTGCTTTCCGCTGGAACATTTCGACTTCAAAATTTGTTGGCCGGTTGGCATTTAAAAGCAATGCCACATTTTAACAATCTTTTACCAACTGTTATTATTGTATATTTAAGAATATACCGTTTTTCCGGTTTTTCAAAAAAACCAATCCAGCTAATTTCCACTTATTCTTTCTCGCTTGGCTGCGATCTGCGGGATCGACAAATTATGGTGTATAAGCCTCAATCAATGGATACCGTCGATTTGTTTCGACGTATTAACCGTCAACCTTCTTTACACTTATGCCAAGCCGTTCGGCTCGTAATCATGCGGATGAAAAGATGCGCAAGAAAATGACCGTTGGATGGAAATGGTCGGTTGCAAATTTTGCGGAAAAATGGCGGGACGCTTCATTGTTCAGAAATGATTTCATCGGGCTCTGTGGCCTCAATCAAATCCAATGCAATCAAGTTCTTGATGGTCCTCTGGAAATCGCTCATGGTCATTCCGGAAGCAAACGCAATACTGGCAATACTTTTGCGGCCATCTAAAATGGTCAAGATTTTTACCATATCGTCATCGAGGCGCTGGTCGTTTTTAGGAACGTCGCCTGAACATCGAAAAACGCGCATTTTAAAGCTGGCGCTTGGTTTTGACATCGGCATACCTTTTCAGGTCTTTCAAGCGGGTATCTGTTCCAAACAATCCATGGGTGATTTGCATGCCGCCTTCGCGGGCTTGAACACAAACAGCCGCATTGCCTTGTTAAATGGCAACCCGGCTGTCTCCCGTGAGACCCGTGGCTTTCCGTCCCTGCTTCGCAGCAGGTTTGGCGTTTAACGATCAAAAAATGACATCCCTGCCTGTCTGATGAGCATGGTCATATTGCAGGATTCATTCCATAATTCGAGAAAGCATCAAGTCGAGCATTTCCCGCAGATTCCACCGTTTCTCCGATGACTTTAACCGCGGCCATGACACAATTTGTCATGGCTTCTGCCAAATTCCGTCATCATGTCCGGCACATTCCGTCGAAGGCTTTGCTTGATCATCAGAACCGGAATGCTTACTACAAAGTAACTGTGCGCGATTTACAGATGTGGGCAACTTGGAATAAAGTAAACGGCAGGCTCACACGTTAGACGCCCATGCATCCCGTCAGTCTGCGTTGCCAAAGTGGGAAATATACACGACTTCCATACACTTGAACGCTTTCCCACAGGGTGTCTAAGCCATTAAAATTGTGAACTGATTTTTGGCGCAATCTGACAGGGGAACCACGGAACAGGTCGAAAAGCGAGACAATGACATGACCCGCCGACACTTCATTCGCCGTCTGCTGCAAAGCGCCGCCAGTGCATCCCTAATGGGTTTTCCGGGTGCATGCGCCTCGCGCACCCTGGCCAATAATGGCTATGGTGACGGCACAGGTTTAGCCTACCGCCCCCTCAACGGAACACGAATGCGGGACTTGGCCGCACGTAAATTGCACCATCGGCAAGGAGAGTTTCTGAATCCGTTCAGCGACATCCCCAAAGGAGGCCTCGGCCGGGTCCTGAAATGGAAGTGGTTTACGAAAAACCACTTTAAAAAGTATTATGCGGATGAGATCCCCACTCCGGTAACCATAAATCGTGGCGCGATTTTGGATCGAACGGGGCTGAGTATAACGCTACTTAAACATGCCGGAATCCTTATCAAGGATGGCGACGCTTTCATTCTGATTGATCCGGTGTTCGGCGGGCTGTTCTGGTTTATCGAAGACTTTTCGCCGTTGGCGTTCGACGCCGCCACCCTGCCGCAGCCCAAACACGTTCTTGTGACCCACGGGCACTACGACCACCTGGATACCCCTTCATTAGGCACCTGGGGAAATGGAACCCATATTATTTGCCCGCCGGGGTATGATGACCTTTTCAATGATTTGGGAATGACCCATCGCACCCCTCTTGATTGGTACGAGCACCACTATGAAGACGGCCGGGAAATCATATTTATGCCCTGTAACCACTGGACCATGCGCAACCCTCTCGTCGGCCCCAATACCGCCCTGTGGGGCTCTTACCTTATTCGCACCAAAAGTGGCGCCTGTGTCTACATCTCCGGCGACACCGGTTTTTTCGACGGTTTTGAGCAAATCGGAGAAGAATTTGATATTGATCTGGCCATTTTCAATCTCGGTGCCTATGAACCCCGCTGGTTCATGGCGCCAAGCCATATGAACCCGGAAGAAACAGTGACGGCTTTCCTAACTTTAAAGGCCCGCCACCTGTCCATTGCCCACTGGGGAACGTTTCGGCTGGGGGATGAACCCGTGCATCTGCCCCCGATGGCCATCCGCCAGGCCCTGCGGGAACGCCACATGGAAGACCGCTATCTTGAGCTCAAGCACGGCCGCACGATCTCCTATCCCTAAAGTTGCCATGCCGCCGATCGGTTCTTCGCACTTCTTCGGTAACAATATGTCAGGTCATGGGGTTTACATCGACCAACTGCTGGACAATGCGCTACCGGGCACGCAATGGATCAGGGCGCGCTATGGCATTGGTAATAGGTAACATTTCGTGTCAAGTGCTTGGCCCACCAGGCGAATGGTCTTGCGTGATAGCCGATACCCCTGAAAAGAATTGACCGTTTCCCCGATGCTTTCCGGCGTCACGGCAAAAAGAGGTGTTTTACGAAGGGTCTTCATCCGACACCCGGGAACGGTCAGCAACGACTGAACCGGAATCGCTTCGCCCGTCGCTGTCAGAAGCCATTTAGCCAACCAGGTGGCCTGAAAAGCGGCAAAAGGAATCGTACGGTCATCGCTTTTTTTACCAAGCACAAGCCGCTGACCATCCAGTGTCAAAATTTTTTCCTTTTTGCGGCCCAAGCTTGAGATCACCCGGGTGGTCACAGTAAAAACGCCGTTGGGACCGACAATGATATGGTCGATATGAAAACGATCCGTGGGAAAATCATGATACACCTGATAGCCATTCGGTGTGAGGCGGTTGATTTCCTGGGCGACGGCCATTTGACCTTCGTAGGCCACATAGAGCCGTCGGCGCCTGGCCTTCAAGCGTTTGATTTTGTTTGATCCGTACAGGATGAATCCCAAACTGATGGCGCCAAAATAGCCGGTATCCATCCAACTCAGCTCCAGAAACAGGAAATGGACATAAGAGAGCAGCGCCGCGTAAAGAACCAGCGGAATGGTTCCAAGGGCCACAGCAAAAGCCCCTATCTCACCGTTGGTTCGGTCGATCCGGCGGCGCGTGGATTCCCCCGGACTGCGTCGGGCCGGTATATTCAGATGGCGCACATTGGACTTCGAACGGATGTCGGCCAGGAAGTGCTGGAGCGTTGCCAGCATGAGAACCAGCAGTCCAAACATCAGCGTGAGGGGCAAAAGCCAACTCATTTTTTCAATCAGGGAAATCACGCGACCCACATCGACCGTTTCTGGCGGCATGCGATCAGGCTCCGATTGAAAGCACTTTCGATAACATTACAATGGTTTGACATGCCTTGCCATTTATCCTATTCTGAACTGAAAGTGGTATGAATTTCTTAAGGTTAAACGGTCTTATATCATGAATTTACTTAAACTGGCAAAATTCAAGGCCATCTGCAACCGCATCGGCTTGAACATCCCGGCGTCAAACCTCTGGAAATGGGATGATAAATACAACCACGCCCTCGTGGTTTTTAACAAAGAAGACTTGGAACTCATTCTTCTTCCGATCACCCTCGAGTTCGAACAGACATGGGATTTTGCCACGATCGAGAATTCTTCACGTCTCGTGAGTAGTTTCATCGAATCCGGCTTTGGTCTGATGCCGGGTCAAAACCTTTTCATTGCCGCCGATGACAACACGACCGGCCTGCTGCTGTACGCCACCTGCTGGCCGTGGGGCGATGGTGATAAATTCTCCCTGCGTGTCGGCATTTTTAGTGATGATCCCGTTATCCCGGATCCACAGGAAACGAAAACCCTGCTAACCGACTGGTTTAACATCCAGAAGTCTTAAGTCCATCAGCCGCCCCGTTTCGACCTGTCTTTTCATTTACAATACCGCTGTTGTAGTACCACCCATCTTAGTCCGCAACGAAAACATCCCGTTGGACGATCTTGTCGCTGAACCGTTTCAACGGTCCGCGACGCTCGCGGGCAAATTCAACGATCTGTCTCCACCATGCCCTGCCCAGCAATACTTGGTGGACGGAATAATCACGCGGATCCTCAAGACCGTCCACCTCGATCTGTTCAATACCAAATGAACGATAATCCGGACCTAACAGAAGACTGGCCGCGATGACACTATGGGCCTGCTGTTTTATGAGCTGGTTGCCATAGAGTTTGGAAAGAGCGACGGGACGACTGTCATAGCGCAGCGATCGCGCAATTTCCACAAAGGCATGGCTTCGCATTCGCGTTATCTCGGTGGGGAAACCGTATGTTTTTGTTTCAAAGCCAATCGGAATCTGGTCTCCCACCACGAGCAGGTCGATATCTTGCGGTCGATGTGCCGTATCGATGCCCGCCTGAAGGCGAGCCATCGAACCGAACAGCACGATTGCTCGCGGATGGTGCCTTTCCAGATCCGCAACGATTCGAGGCAGGATATGCAATGCGGCTTGAAAAACGTCATTCATGGCATGCCATCTCCATACGGTGGCGTCTTAGATCGTAAAAAATTGTGCACACTAAGCCCGCAAATTGAACCACCCCATACTGAAACCCATACTTTAAATAATGTATCCCGCTGTATTTTTTACCAATACATTTATTAGGCAAGGAAGGTATGATTTTTGCTGCTGATCCTAACCATTCACCCGCGTTTACTGGGGCTGAAGCCTACGGAGATTTTGGGCGATGATTGTCGTTTATCGACTTGTAACCCGAGTTAGGATTATCCTGATAGCCGGGATCCTAGCGGGGAGCCTCGCCGCGTCTTTATGTTCGGCGGATACGTTTTCCAATCCACCGGCGACGCAATCCACAGTGTCATTCTGGCTTTCGATTTATACCCGCTACCCCCTCACACAAGGCGTGATCCACGACAGCCGCTATCCCGAAATCGTATATGATGTTATCGAACTGGAGCATCCCGACGCAGCGGGCGCCTACCGTAAGAATGACCATCGTATGCGCCAGGCGCGTGCCACCTACCGCCACATCTTGGACCGCTTAGTACAAACCCCCGGTTGTGACGACCCCGAAGTGGAACGCGTCGCCAAAATGTTCGGACCGTCGGTTACGCCGGATCATCTTAAAAAAGCAAAACGACGCATCCGCTGTCAAGTTGGGCAGCGTGATCGCTTTCGCGACGGCCTCATTCGTTCCGCGGTCCATATCGATGCAATTCGCGCCATCTTCCGAAACGCCGGCCTACCCGAAGATCTGGCCTACCTGCCCCATGTGGAATCTTCTTTTAACTATCAAGCCCACAGTAAAGCAGGAGCGGTCGGCATCTGGCAGTTTACCCGCCGGACCGGACGACATTATCTGCAAATCGATGCGGCCCTGGATGAACGCCTCGACCCCATACGCGCATCCGAGGCCGCAGCAGATCTGCTCAAAACCAATTACCGGCGCTTGGAAAGCTGGCCCCTGGCGATCACCGCCTATAACCATGGCATTTCCGGCATGCGGCGGGCCAAACGACGTCACAAAACCTATGCCGCCATTTTCCAAAACTACCGTAGCCGCCGTTTTCGTTTTGCCTCCCGCAATTTCTACCCCGAATTTCTGGCTGCCCGGGAAGCCGCAAAAAATGCCCATCGTTATTTCGATGACCTGCCGCCGTCCGTCGGGCACCCCACATTTCAAGTCACCCCGGATGGGTTCACACCGTTCAAAGCGGTGAGCACGCACTTCAAGCTGGATAGCCGCCTCCTGCACCACCTCAATCCCGCCTTGCGGCCGTCCGTGATCCGGGGTCTTCAGGATATCCCGGCCGGGTATCCCATTCGCCTGCCGTCTCATGAATGGCAATACCGTTTGGCGTATAACGCCCGTATTCCGCATACGCTCCTGAACGTCCGTCAAAAGCCCTGTCCGGTCTATCGTGTGCGCAAGGGCGACACGATCTCCTCCATTGCCCAACGGCATAACCTATCCGTCGGCGACGTGGTGGCCGCCAATAATCTGTCAAAACGGGGAAATCGTATCTTTGTCAATCAAAAATTGCATCTGCCCATTGCCAAAGGCCGCCTTTAACAAACCGTTCCATGGTTCTCGAACGATTGCGGCGCTCTTTGGCTGATAATCGGGTAATAGAATTCAGATGAGGGATGGGGACGGTTTAAGGTTCGCGCAAAAATTAGTTCGCAATTATGGGGGCTCAGGCGCCCGGCGGGCAAGGCGGGCAAGCGCAGGAATATCCAGCATATTCCAAGCTTGCGCAACGCAGACCAGCGGGATGCATGAGCGTCTAAAATGTGAAGTTATTTTTGTGCGAGCCCTTAGTTCGGCAGCATCGAGGCCTCCGGAAGTTTGCGGGCCGTGCGGCAAGCGACGCGACCACCAACGCCGATGCGAAAAAGCATTACATGCCCTTCTTGGCTGTCGGGAGCGACATCAAATATCCGGTGATACGTTTCCCAGAGGGATTGCAGCATTCGTTCGTGTTTTCCACCTAACGCCTCCAACTGGTTCATCCGCCAGCGCATCCAGAAAAGGGTTACCGCCGTCATGGGCTGGAAAGAAAGCCCCATGCGTGTCGCCGTCAACCACACACGCTCAAGGGCGCGGCCGCCCTTGAGCATGGTTTCGGATCTGCTGTCCGGGCACTTGAGCAATCCGACCAAGGGCGCCTGCAGGATACCGCGATAGGAGATCAGCGGCACGATCCGGGAAATTCCCAATCGATTGAAAACCGTCATGGACCGCCAGCTTCGGGTCATCCGCAGGAATACTTCACCGCCCCAGCCAGCTTCCAGATTCTGCAGCGGAAACCCATCGCGTTTCCGCAGGACATCGTCATCAGTAAAGCGGATCATGCGCATGAGGTGCTCGTGCAAGGCACGCGACGCCACCCGGATCTGATCGGCCCGATAGACGAGTCCGGCAATGGCACGAATATCTTCCTTGGAATGATACAGCTTCAGTTCCATCGAGGGAGACGCCTTCAGGCTCTGGAGGAGCTCGATCAGCAGGGCCGGTGACAACGCGCCCTGGCGATAACGGGTTCGATTGGTATGGCGCTCCCAAATGAACCGCTGCAGCGGATCCTCCTCGATTTCCGAGCGGTGGAAAACAACACTTGCCAGGCAATCATGCGTCTCTCCCCCCGGCCGGTAGGAAACCTTGCCCTCGAAGCCATAGCGCGATGCAGCGATCAATAGATTTTCCAATGCCGCGCCGCAGGCAATCATCGATGCTGTTTGATTGACGTTGAACAATGAGCGATCGGCATCCGGTCGAAGCACGATATCGATGCGGTTCTTGCCGGTGCGGAACCACCACGGTTGGCAGTTGTCACCGGATGGGGCCTGGATCGCGGCACGCAGGAGATAATCCATGACAGCCGTGGGAAGATCCGGTCCCTGGACGTCAACAAGTGGAGAACGGGGCGGCACAGGGACATAACCTCCCGCCGATTTAGCCAAGCCCCGCTGCATGACCTTGCGCTTCAGCTGCTGGAGCGGATGTCGGTTGCCGAAAAGAAGGTAGCCCTGTTGAAACCGCCTGGCATAGGGATCATACTGAAAATAATACGGGGCCGGACGAATTCCTTTCTGCCCCAGGAGGATGCGGACAACTTCCGCGGCCGCCGCCGATGCACAGTTGTTGCAACCGGCTCCCAGGGAAGGCCCGCGTTGATTTTCCAGGTCGATGCGCCCCGGGTCGACATACTGCCGGTGGGTTGCCCGGGGTGACAAACCGATCATGAACGACAAAAGCTTTTCTTCGGTGGTCATCTCGTCATGGATATCGAAATAATCGTCGAATCCCATACCCCGATCGGGTGCAAACACCAGCATCGCGGCACTATAGCCCAGGGGCCCCGCCGTGACGACATGGATTCCCCGTGCTCGCGCCCGATTGAAGACCAATCGCCGGATATCAAAATTAAAAAAATCGATCCCGTCCACCACCACGTCGACCCCATCCAGAAATGAATCGAGGTTTTGTTTTTGGACACCGTCCGGAAATCTCCGGATATCCAGGTAGGGATTGATATTCAGTGCCTCTTCGACCATCACGTCGAGCTTGGAGCGTCCGAGATGACTGGTTTTGGCGCCATACTGGCGGTTCAGGTTGGCCGGCTCGAATATGTCGAAATCCGCCAGTTGAAAGCGACCAATCCCCAACCGGGCAAGGGTCACCAGATGTTCTCCGCCCACACCGCCAAGCCCGGGGATGGCCACGGTGGCATTCAACAGTCGGTCCTGCTCGGCCAGCGTCAGGAAACCGATATTGCGCGACAGCGCTTCTTCCAGATAATGGTATTTGTTCTGGTACCCCAGCGCGCGAAGTTTGCTGATGTGGGATAGGTTTTCCATCACTATCGCTGCTCCTCGTCCATGCCTTTCGGCATCATTTTCTCAAATTCGTTCAGCAGCCCGTTCGCCGCCAATGTCATCATCAAGGCATCCCGATCTGTGCCATCAGGCGGTCGCGATCATTCACCGCCAGGCACCCCTTTTCCGGATCCGTCGTGATCCAGTGGGCCTGCTCCCACGATGCCATGATGTCCTGAAAGGCGTGCCCACCGATACCGCACTGGCGACTCAGCCATTGCATGTCGACCGGCAACGCCCCGCGGTGCGAACTGTCCACCAGAATGCGGGCGGCCAGAGAAACGGGCGGGTTGTCGCGACGCCCCTCGATTTGGTGACGCAAGCGGGTCCCCAGCAGTTCGAGGATGCGTAATGCTTTTTCCTGGTTGGATCGCAGCTGCTGGAGAAGTTCGGCGCGTTTCCAGACCATCACGTCGGCTTCGGCGGAATTGGCGACCAGCGTCGATGTCCGTGGACCACCGTCGAGCAGTGAAAGCTCGCCAAAAATCTGGCCGGGCCCGAACATGGGACTTTCCGTTGGCAGGGCATCAGTGACGTCTTCGCCCACGACGCGCACTGAACCCCGCATCATTAGAAACGCCTCTTCACCGCGCTCACCCTTTCGAACCACCACTTCGCCTTTGCGGTAGATCCGGCGCTCATTGGAATCGGCTAAAATCATATCGGAAGGGTCATCAAACGTCTCCCGACCGCCGGGCGGCAATTGGTGGAGGTCGACATGCACGGGAAGCATGGCGACCTGCAATTCCTCGCTGTAAAATTCAGGTCCGATCGCATGCGCGCCGACGATCCGCTCGAGCATCGGCAGAACAGGTGGATGCAGTGTTGCCAGGACATGACGAGCGCCTTTTTTGTGCATTTCACGAAAACACATCTTGATGAGGCCCACCACCAGCCCCGGATGCCGTCGGAATTTTTTGGTGCAGCACAACCACCCGATGCAGGCACATGCGCCCTGCAGGGTGCTGCGAAAAGACGTAAAATCGTAGAAATCGTCGGCGGGGAACCCGACGTCATTCTCCATGATGACGCGGATGCTGCCAATGGGCTGCTGGCCATCGAAGGCCAGAACGTTGATGGTTTCGGCAAAGCTGTCGTACTGGTCAATTATATGATTGCCCGAATGTTGAAACCGGCGCTCTTCTTCCACGAATACCTGGTGACGAAAGCGATAAACGGCGGCCTTGGCGGCGGTCGATTGTGCAATTTTCAGTCGGAGCGGCATAAGCTGGCCTCCTTTCAGAATGATATCGGTCTGCTTGTTAATTCTGCAAAATTTGCGCCTGAAAACGGCCTTCGCCGTTATTGCCGGATGTCTCCCGCTGCATTCGCCATCATCTGTGCGTATCCGCGCGTCCTCCTCGAGCCATGGGTGTTTGAGATGGGGGTAAATCGTTGTTTGCAAGCGGATGCCACGGTTTTGGCACACGGGAAAGCGCAGAACGCGTATACCGATGTGCACCACGTGCTGTTTTATACACGGCTACGGCCCTGCTTGATAGGGAAGGATAACCTGTGACGCTGATAGATGAGCGGTCCCGACAAGGGGCCCGCCAAACGATAAGGGCGCCTGCTGCACTGCTTTTGAGATATCAGCGCGCGAAGGCGAGCGATAAGCTGTCACCCCGAAAATGACGTACAGCCATGCTGTGGGAAGTGAATTGAGAAGACGGCGATGCTATCCCGATGCCAGAGCGGGTCTATGCATCCGGCAGGCGGCGGCAAAATCTTCGGGATAATGGCCGATAATCCACCGCATCTGGGCCTCGCTGAAGGCGCCGGGAGATTCCGGCAACCGCGGCAGGAAACTGTACAACAGGTGCTGCCCCGTATCACCGGCATCGAATCGCTTGGCATACTCGATAGTGGTGATCATTCTGGCGCCCATGCGTCCCAGTGTCTGCACCGCCGTCAGCAGGGCGCGATCGAGTGATCGTCGTGTGGCGTCATCCGCTTCCAGAATATTGCCCACCGGCGCCAGCGTAGCCAGTTGAAGCTCCCACTGGGAAGTCTGGGCCTTGGGCACGAAAAGCATCACGTTTTCGTCCTTGTGGACGATCAGTTCATGTGGCCCCTCGGCACGGCCGTCGGTCCTTTGATTGTTGTGAATGGCATCGATATAAGCCGTGAAAAAATCAACGCCGGTCGCGTCCCGATAGGCCCGGATAAAATCATGAATCAGATCGCCGCAGGCATAGGCCGGCAGCGAATGAGCGCCATCGTTCGTCGAAGCTTCGAAGGAGGGCGCGTGGCGGGGGATGAGGGCATATTGCTGATGAACCTGCTGATGGGAAGCGTTCAGGCGATACCGGCTGGGGGCATAATCGAACCCCAGGTTCCATCCCCACAGCCCGCCATTAAAGGGCATCCCATACGCGTTGTCGGTATCGTGAAAGCGTGCCAGAATTTTACGCCGCAGGCACTCCAGGTCTTGCAGTTTCAGTGTCTGTCCCATGGGAGGTAGTGTCAGTCCCATCATTTCCGCCAGACAAACGTAGGTCCGCTGGTAATAGAGATGACGCATACCGATCATATCGTCCATCGTCAGGGCCTCCGGCTGATAACGGACGGCGTCATTGGCCATATTCGCCGCATAGTGCCCCCAGGGAATATAACTGTTGCGGCGCAGGTATTCGAAAACATGACTGCCGCGCTCCCCACGCCATTCACCGACAATGGCGCTGCCACCCTGCGCACCGGGCCGCAGAACCATGGCGTCCTTGTAGTCATCCGGTAAATAAGCATTATTGGCCACCGCTTCGAAAAGGGTCCGGTTATGAATCCGGGGGCACACGGAATCGTCCGATCGTCTGGCGTAGCACAAACCAGCAGGACGTCCGGTGGCGGTATCGTATACAAAATCACCGGCAGCCTCGGCCAGAAGAATCAGATCCTCCGGATCGGTGGAATTGACAGCCAGCGCCAGTTGGACGGGTTCCGGCAAGGTTTTGAGCAAATCAGACGGCGTGGTGGTGGTCGACACCGCTGCCGAGCAATGTTCGCGCAGCCATTGCAGCATGGAAACAGCCGATCGCCGGGGCAGGCGGATGGTGGAAGAATCGCGGCGCTTATCATCGGCCCAGGTTTTCCCA